>OGJJ01001515.1_pt1 | contig 17333 bp, 16 predicted proteins | sample 1572081 | NCBI WGS metagenome assembly OGJJ01 (sample SAMEA2582122, study PRJEB24529) | metagenome | biome: Human gut stool | place: China | collected 2011
ATGGAACATTCCGGAAAACGCAGAAAAACCGGAGCGCACCAACAAAAGAAAAGAAGAACCGATTACTTTGTTGGATATCCTGAAAGAACAGAAGGCAAGTAGATACTCCGGTGGGATCTACCATAAAACACAGATTGATTTGACCTATAATTCCAACCATATGGAAGGAAGCCGCCTGACCCACGATCAAACCAGATACATCTTTGAAACCAATACTATTGGCGTAGAAAAAGAAGTACTGAATGTGGATGACGTAATCGAAACAGCAAATCACTTCCGCTGCATTGACATGATTATTGATCATGCAAAAGCAGCTTTGACGGAGAAATTCATCAAAGAACTTCACTTGATTTTGAAGAATGGCACCAGCGATTCCAGAAAAGATTGGTTTGCTGTTGGTGATTATAAGAAACTTCCGAATGAAGTCGGTGGCATGGATACAGCCCTTCCGGAAGAAGTTGCCGATAAAATGAAGGCCCTGCTGACGGAATATAGCACTAAGGAAGAAAAGACATTTGAGGATATTCTAGACTTCCATGTGAAGTTTGAGCGGATTCATCCGTTCCAGGACGGCAACGGCCGTGTGGGCAGGTTGATCATGTTTAAGGAGTGCCTGAAATACAATATCGTTCCGTTCATCATTGAGGACAATCTGAAGATGTTCTATTACCGTGGATTGAAGGAATGGGATAACGAAAAAGGCTATCTGACCGATACCTGCCTGAACGCACAGGACAAGTATAAAGCGTATTTGGATTATTTTAGGATTGGGTATTAAGCAAGAAGTGAGGTGCAGCTATGTCGGCAGAAAAGAACTGGCAATTTGAACTTGAAGAATATATCAAACAAGGCGAGCCTGGTCAAATCGAAAAGAGTGAAGCGTGGCAGACTGCAATCGGCTTGCAGGCGGTAGATGGTTTGAAGACCTCTGCGTATCTGTTAGATACTGCCAAGGAACATATCGAGGGAAAAATCAGTATTGATGAAGCACAGAAACGCATTCAGAGCTATTATGAGCAGTGTACTGATCGTACAGAAGTTGAGAACAATACCAAGGAAGCGGATATTGTGTCCGCAAGGATAGCGAAGCTGTTGGGCGAGAAAGCATTTCAGTTTTCTCCGGCTGAATGGCTGACGATTCATCGCAGACTGTTTGAGGGCGTGTTTACCCATGCCGGTCAGATTCGCCAGTATAATATTACAAAAAAGGAATGGATATTAAAAGGCGATACCGTAACCTACGCAGCGTGGAACAGTATCAAAGACACGCTTGATTATGATTTTGCAACGGAGAAACAGTATTCTTATGAAGGCTTATCCGTAGAGCGTTGCGTAAAACATCTTGCCAAGTTTGCTTCGGATATCTGGCAGATTCATCCGTTCTGTGAAGGCAACACCAGAGCTACGGCTGTTTTTATAATTAAGTACATGAAAACATTCGGGTTCAAAGTAAACAACGATGCTTTTGAGAAGAACTCTTGGTATTTCCGCAACGCTTTGGTAAGAGCAAATTATAACGATCTGCAAAACAATGTTCATGCCACAACAAAGTTTTTGGAAATGTTCTTCAGCAATTTAATTTTGGGAACGGAACATGAACTGAAAAACAGATATATGCACGTGGGATATGTGGATGATAATTCCCAAAGTGTCACTCCAAAAGCTCCAAAGTCTCAATTTGACACTTTGGAATGTACTTTAGATGAGCTGGCGTTCTTGGAGTTGATTTACAAGAATCCGTCAATTAAGCAGAAGGATCTTGTTGCTGAGACCGGAAAATCGCTCAGCACCGTAAAACGAATTATGGAGTCCTTGCAGAAAAAGGAATATATCCGTAGAGTGAACGGAAAAAGATATGGAAAATGGGAAATATTGATTTGAATAAGTATTAAGAAAGAGGAACTGAACCTCATTTGTTAGACAGTATGGTATACTATCTAATAAGTGAGGTGCAGTTTCATAATTGCGAGGGATTTAAGGAGCGCTGGTACGATAAAGAAGGAACGTGGAAATCCGAATGATCCTGCTCGATTCATAGGGAAAGTCGCAGTAACTGAAGATGGAGAAACTGCAAAGATCTACAATTATCTGGACACAGAAAAGATCGAACAGGAAGCCTTATATGATGGGATGTATGCAGTAACTACAGACCTCTTAGACGATGACGTAAAAGATATCTTAAAAGTCAGCGAAGGTCGTTGGGAAATCGAGGAATGTTTCCGTATAATGAAAACTGATTTTGAAACAAGACCAGGGTTTTATTCCACTTTACACACGAGACAAGCTAACCGATGCATTGCACACAGTTTGCGGTTTTGGAACGGATTATAAATTTATCACCAAAAGGCAAATGAAAAACATTCAGAAAAAAAGCAAAGGCCGGGAATAAAATACTATATTCCAAAACGGCACAAAAAATCGCCGAACCCCAGTAAATTCAAGAGGTACAGCGATTTTTTTGTTTAGCAACTGTCAAAGACAGGATTATAGCACAAAAACATAAAATCTGTGTTAAATTTCTGTTCTTAACGAAAATTTTATATCCGATGTGCTACAATGACGCCAGAAAATGAAAGGAGTGATTGAATTGACCAGAGCAAAAAAGGCTTTATCACAGGCAGTACTGCTTATTTCGGGAGCTATTATGCTCGGCTTCGGTGCGATGCGTGGCGAAGTTGAAACCGTTTTGAGCAAGGCAATCAGGCTTTGTTTGGAGTGTGTAGGAATTGGATAAAAAGAAAACAAAGAATAAAAACCATAATAAGAAAAAACATTCGGCATCTAACCAATTAGCCAAATTCCGAGGATGGATTCAGGCAGGAGCAACTCTGCTGACAAATATTCATCTGCCAAACTTTTTTAAAGGCGAAATTTATCAAGGCAAAGGCAAGGCCGTTTGTGTGCCTGGTCTGAACTGCTATTCCTGTCCTGCCGCATCGGGTGCTTGTCCAATCGGCTCATTTCAGGCGGTAGTCGGCTCGTCAAAATATAAGTTTTCCTATTATATAACAGGATTTCTCATTTTGTTGGGAGTTCTGCTCGGACGCTTTATCTGCGGATTTTTGTGTCCGTTTGGTTGGTTACAGGATTTGTTGCACAAAGTCCCGACCAAAAAGTTTTCAACAAAAAAACTCAAGCCACTGACATATATCAAATATGCAGTACTGCTGTTGGCAGTTGTTTTATTACCGGTGCTCATAGTAAATGATTTGGGGATGGGCGACCCATATTTCTGCAAATATATATGTCCGCAAGGTGTGCTTGAGGGTGCGTTGCCACTTTCGGCAGTCAACGAAGGTATCCGTTCGGCATTGGGAAAACTGTTTTCGTGGAAACTTGTTGTGCTGATTTCGGTAGTCGTTTTGAGCGTGCTGTTTTACAGACCGTTCTGCAAATGGATTTGCCCACTCGGTGCATTCTACGCACTGTTCAACAAGGTTTCGCTGTTTGGGATGAAGGTAGACGAGCACAAATGCGTTTCGTGCGGAAAATGTGCAAAGGTGTGCAAAATGGATGTTGATGTTACAAAAACGCCTAACAGCACCGAATGTATCCGATGCGGAAAGTGCATAAGTGCCTGTCCTACCGACGCAGTCAGCTTTCAATACGGCTTTGGCATGCTTGGAAAAACAGTAGACGAAAATGCAAAAATCGAAAACAAAACAAACAAAAAAGAAACAAAAGAGGAATTATAACGGAGGAATAATTATGAAGTTTTCAAAACTTTCAAAAATCTTAACAGTAGTATTATTAGTTTCTGTGTTGGCAATCAGCCTTATTGCTTGCTCAACATCAAAAGACAACAAAGACGAAAAACAATCAACAGATTCAAGCATTTCAACCTTGATGGCAACAGAGCCAAGTGATGCTGATGAAGCTTTAAAGCTCTACAATCAGCTTATGAAAAAAGAAAACGAAATTTTGTCAACAGACAAAGCCCTTTGGGAAAAAGTATTTATGGCTTCAAACAAGGAAACCCCAATGATTGAGGACGGCACAAACTACGGCGACTTTCTTCTCAAGACAATCGAAAGTGCAAAGGACCAATTCACAGATGAGGAATACAAAAAACTCGTTGCCGGTGCAGAACAAATCAAGGAAATTGAGGGCAAGCTCACAATCTTGGAACAAAAATATCCTGAATGTGCAAAGGTTCCGGGCAACGGCGACAGCGTTCCGGCTGACAGTAACGGCGTTGTTTCAAACAGCAGTGACGCAACAAGTTTTCCGTCATTTGACGGCAAGGACCTTGACGGCAACGATGTAAAGAGCAGTGAACTTTTCGCAAACAGCAATGTAACAGTTGTTAACTACTGGTTCAGCACTTGCAAGCCTTGTGTCGGCGAACTTTCCGAATTGGAAGCACTCAACAAAAAGCTTGCAGAAAAAGGCGGTCAGGTTGTCGGCATCAACACTTTTACACTTGATGGTGACAAGACAGCAATTTCAGAAGCAAAAGACATCCTTTCAAAGAAAGGTGTAACCTACAAGAACATCTGGTTTGATTCAAACAGCGATGCAGGCAAGTTTACATCAGGTATCTTCTCTTACCCAACAACATATGTTGTCGACAAGAACGGCAACATTGTAGGCGAGCCAATCGTTGGTGCAATCACTGAAAAAAATCAAGCAAAGACACTTGAAAAACTCATAGACCAGGCTTTACAGGTCAAATAAGAATAAAGCATAAAGTGATAATCTCTCCCGAATTGAACTGCCCCAAGTTGTGCAGACAGCACAAAAAAACAGGTCTATGGTAGAATAATTAAATTTTAAGCAACAAACTGATTTCGTTTTTCTAACGGAGTCAGTTTTGTTTGAATACGGTAATTGTTGTGCGAGATTGAGAACAAATTAAAAACTATTATATCTGGTAGTCTTCAGGAATATTTTGGTACATCTTGGCTAGTTAAAGGCCTTCCTAAAAACACCTATACCAAGGCAAAGAAACTGGCCGATGAGAAAGCATATGATCTTCAGTTAAATAGCGGTGACGATGCAGAGGATGTTAATGTCTGGGATTTTGTTTCATTAGCGGATTATGTTTCGATTGTAACCAATGGAAAAAACTGGTCCTCTTTCTTTGAAGAGATGTTAGTTAGACCGGAGGAAACAAGGATTGCAGGAGGCAAAGAAGCTAAGACACAATGGATTCTTAGATTGAGTGCAATTAAGAATAAACTATCCAAAGAATCATATAGTGTTCCAGTTGACGAATATAGTTATGTAAAAAGTGTTTACGACTGGATTATGGAAATGTTGACATTGTAATGAACGATGCAATTACTCTCATTACAGATGAAAAAGAAGATTTGCAAACCCTGATTTCTGCAGCAAAATGTTTCTGGATCCTCTGTTGTATACGGAACAGTATCCCAATTTACAGAACCGCCGGTAAGCATGGTATTCCCAAAGTGGGCACACGAAATTATCTGCCCAGACCAACGGTTTTTTTCTTTCCACGTTCGGGGGCAGATAATTCATTATGCAGTGCAGGGCCGACGTGCGCTATTCGGTTCCCTGTACTTTTTTCTTCAACTTCTGAAAAGCTGTATCACTGATTGCATGTTCTATCCGGCAAGCATCCTGCTTCGCCGTTTCCCAATCATTACCAGTAATCACAAGTTCATGCGGAAATTTTTTGCTCTGCATTCCACATGGCAGCATATTTCCCGCCTTTCGTCAAAAGCTCGTCATGTGTGCCAGATTCTGCAATTCTGCCGTCCGCCACAACAAGTATCTGATCTGCATTTTTCACGATGGACAATGTGTGAGCAATCATAACTACGGTCTTTTTCTCTTTCAGAAGATTAGCGATTGCCTGCTTTACAGCCAGCTCATTTTCAATATCAAGAGACGCCGTTGCTTCATCCAGCAGCAGGATAGGACTGTTTTTCAGGATAGCGCGGGCAATCGAAATTCTCTGTCGCTCACCATCTGAAAGCAGATTGCCATTTTCGCCGGTTGGCGTGTCATACCCTTTTTCCATCTTACGAATAAATCCGTCGCAGTTCGCCTCCCGGCAAGCCGCCTCTATTTCAGCGTCCGTAGCGTCAGGACGGGCATGACGGATATTTTCACGGATGGTATCATCAAACAGAAATACATTCTGATCCACCATAGAGATTTGTTCCAGTACCCGCTCTGCTGCCACATGATCTATCGGCTTACCGCCAATGGAAATTGTACCACCGCCAGCTTCATAGTATTTTGCAATCAAATTCAAGATTGTAGACTTTCCGCTTCCAGAATCCCCGACAATGGCGGTCAACTTCTGATCGGGAACCGTAAAGGAAGCGTGTTTCAAAACAGGCTCTCTGGGGACATAGGAGAAATCCACATCTTCAAACCGAATCTCATGTGTAGCTGTTTGGAATGTCTCCATACTGCCTGTTTCTTCCGGCTCGTCCATAACACCCAGGATTTTGTTTTTGGAAATCATCAGGTTTTTATAGCTGGTGAGGTCTACAAAAATAGAGTTTGCCAGCTTTGCACAGAACAAAGGCAGCATACAGATCAAAAGATAGTCTACCGTGTTCAGTGTCCCTGTGGCCCAGGGCGCATACGCTGTCCAAATAACCAGTGGGCAGGACAGCCAGCTTAAAATGCCAAATCCAGCACCGATAGGCAGTACCTTTGCTTCGTACACAAAGCTGATCCGGCAGAACTCCCGCATGGCATTGATAACGGTTTTATTCTTCAAACCACCTACGCCATAGGTCCGGAAAGTTTGAATACCAGACACATACTCCACAATGCTGCTGATATTCTCCGCACAAATATCATTCTTTTCTTTACCATACTTCCGAACCATACGGAAAGAAAGCCACAGTCCAGGGATTAAAAGCAGGTCGGCAATCAGCAGGATAATTCCGGCAGGCACATAAATGGTCATCACAAAAATAATCAGCATGAGCGACAGTGCAAAACTCTTTGCCAGATCACCGATCTTATGGGTCAGGATTTTTTCATAGTTGTTTACATCGCTTGTGATGGTATTGATATAATCGCCGGTCTGTCCCTGGGTAAACCGGGATAGCGGGATACGCTTTAAATGGTCGCCCATAAAAAGTCTGATGTTTTTGCTGACCTCTGCGCCGCCAATCTGCGCTTTGGTATAACCATAGCTGTAAATCAGAATACGAAGCAGGAAAATGACCGCAATTACACCAGTCAATATCAATGCCCGGTTCATGTCAAATTGCCATGACCACAGAAATTGCATGACAGAGTAAAGAAGCATGAACAAGCTGCCGGAGAGAAGCCCTTCCAGAACAGTCCCGCCAACGCCAATATAAAAATTACGGTTCTTTTTCAATACATCATGCTTACTCATGCTGCTCGCCTCCCTCCAACTGATAAGTAATATTCTGAGCTGTTTCGTAGTCCTCCCACGCCTTCCGATAGTAAGCATTGTTCTTTCGGACTTCCTCATGGGTTCCGACACAGGTAATTGTGTGATTTTCAACCACTGCTACACGCTCGCACATCTTCAACGCGCTCAAACGATGGGCTACCACAATGACGATTTTTCCCTTGCAGAGATTTTGAATGGCTTTGTCAATCTCCATCTGATTTTCCGGGTCAGAGGCGCTTGTGGCTTCGTCTAAAATCAAAATGGGGGCGTTCTTCAGGATAGCGCGGGCAATGGCAATCCGCTGTTTTTCACCGCCGGAGAAGCGAGAGCCAAAGCTGCCCACTTTCGTGTTATATCCATCTGGCAAGGACATGATAAAATCGTCAATCTGCGCCTCTTTTGCAGCAGCCCGCACTTCTTCCAGAGTGGCGTTGCTGCCCATTCGGATATTTTCTAAAACGCTGTTACGGGTCAGGAATGTCTTTTGAAATACGATGGCTACATTTTTCAGAATGGTATCGTAGTCAAGCTCCTTGACATTTTTTCCGCCAATCAGCACTTCGCCCTCCTGCACATCATAGAAGCGGGAGATCAGTTCAATCACAGTGCTTTTACCGGCACCAGACTGTCCCACAAGAGCCACGCGTTCCCCGTCATTGATTTTGAGGTTGACACCTTGCAGTACATCGGTCTTGCCGTCATAGGAAAATCGAACATTGCGAAGTTCAATATCGTGATTTTGGGGAAAGTTCGTTCCACCCTCATAAATCGGAATATCCAGGATTTCTTTGGTCTTGGTAATAGCGTTCAGTACATTGGCAAAATTAGTCCCCAGTTCTTGCAGGGGGCGGATTTCCGTCAGATACATGGAACCTACATAGACGAACAGCAAAAATGCGCTGGCCGCCAGTGAGCCTTTGAGGAAAAACATTCCGCCGATTGGAACCATCAGCAACATCCCACATTCGATGATAACAACAAAGGCCGCATAAGGTGGCCCCATGCGCCGGGAAGTTTCATTCCACATGGCGTTTTCTTCCTGGATAGCGTCTGAAAACTTTTGAAACGATTTGCTCCCCATGTTATAGGCTTTAATCAATTTCATACCGCTGATGTACTCAATCATAACCGAGTTCAGTGTGGTAATGGAGCGATTAGCCCGTTCCATCAGGTCATCCGTGTTGCGGAACATCATCCCCATTACAACAACAGCAAGGATCAGCGGAACCAGGGAAATCAATGCCAGAGGAATATTGACGGTCATCAGGTAAATAAAGATGACTACCGGCCCAACCAGATAGCACACAAGGTCAGGAAGGTTATGGGCCAGGAACAACTCCAGCTTTTCAATATCTTCATTCAGAACCGTTTTAATATCCCCGGTGCGCCGTTCATTCAAGGCCCCCAAAGGCGCTCTGGCTATGTGTTCAACAACCATGCAGCGCACTTTGAACAGTGCGCCGTATGCGCCTTTATGGGCTGCCACGCCGGAACAGCCGAATAATGCAAAACGCAGGGTGACAGCGGCGGCAATCATTGCCACAGTCTGTACCACAAGTTCTTTTGTGCAGGCATTGTTAAATGTGGCATCCATCAGCCTGTAAATCCCAATGTAAGGGACGATAATGCAGAGACCACTGACCGCCGATAGAAAAATCGCCAGAAACAGCCAGATTTTCTGCTCACCGGCCCAGTGGAGCAGCAAAGCCACTCTGTTTTCCTTTTTCTGCTTCATAGACTACCTCTCCTTTCCATCTGAAACAGAGAACAGCTCTCTCAATTTCGGGAGGGCATCCATTGTAACTGATACATCATCGGGCATTTCGCCCTCGTCAAAATGCAGGACACGGGAGCAGGTACGGCAGACAAACTCAAAATCATGGGTAACAATGAAAATAACCTTTCCCATATTGGACAACCTGCGGATCAGTCCTGCCACCTGTGTCATACTGTCAAAGTCAAGGCCGCTGGTCGGTTCATCGAATACCAGCAGGTCTTTCCCACAAATCATACTGACGGCTACCGCCACCCGTTGTTTTTGACCGCCGGAAAGTGTGTTTGGATGGCGTTCCCGGTATGGAGCAAGCCCCAGTTCCTCCAAAGTCACATTTACCAGCGTTTGATTTGGATTGCGGATGCCAAAGGAGCACTCTGCTTCCACACTGTCAGCAAAAAGTTCATAATTTACATCCTGCATAACCATATAGGAGCGTTTCAGCCTCGCCTTATGCTCCATCGGCTTACCTTCCCACAGGAATTGTCCCTCGCAGTCTTTGTGAAGCCCGCAGATGGCACGGGAAAATGTAGTCTTTCCGGCTCCGTTGTGACCGACCACTCCGATCACTTCACCCTTTGTAGCAGAAATATTGATATTATGTAAAATCGACCGTTCCTTATAATGCAGCGCCACATCACATAGCTTCAGCATTTCCTTTCCAGATGCAGGCTGACATGTCAATGGAAGAACCTCCTGCAAATCCACTGCCCGAAGTCCCATTCGTTCTCGCATATCCTGAGGCAACCGCCGCAATTCCTCCGGCGTGAAAATATTTGTAATCCTGCCGTTATCCAGATACACAATGCGGTCTGCAATATCCATCAGGTAATATAGACGGTGTTCGGCAATCAGAACGGTTTTGCCCTGCGCCTTTATCAGTCGCAGATGTCCCGCTAATTCCTGGATCGAAGTCATGTCCAGATTAGAGGAAGGTTCATCAAGCAGATAGATTTCCGGGTTCATTGCATAGACTGACGCAAATGCAATTTTTTGCTTTTCCCCTCCAGACAACTCAAAAATATTGCGGTTCCGCAGATTTTGAATATTCAGATCATCCGTTGTCTGATCTACACGCTCTGCCAGCTCTTTCGGAGGCAGTGCCTCATTTTCGATTCCAAAAGAAATCTCGCTGTCAGTATCCACGTTAAAAAACTGCGTCCGGGGATTCTGAAAAACCGAACCGACCTTTGACGCGATCTGATACATAGGTAGATTGCTGATTTTCTGCCCGTCTACCAATATGCGGCCTTGTAACTCACCCTGATAAAACTGTGGAATCAGACCATTTACCAGCCTTGTAATTGTCGTTTTCCCACATCCGCTGCGTCCGCAGAACAGGACACATTCGCCGTCTGAGATTTTCAGATTGATTTCATGCAGGCCATTATGTTCCTGTCCCTGATATGAAAAAGACACATTTTCAAATTCAATCAACCAATCACACCTCCCTGCAAACACAATTCGAGTGCAAAAAAGGCAACAGCAACGCTCATTCCGATCCAGTCCGCAGCCCCACATTTTATCTGAACAAGGCAAGTGCGGGGACTGGGGTTCTCAATGCCACGAGTAATAGAAGCGATGGAAAGTTCGTCTGCCGCTTTTGAAGCTGCCATCATCAGCGGTACATAAATACACTCGATTGTCATTCCCGGATTTTTAAGAAACCCGGCTGGCGTTGGGGAAACATCCCGCATACGCATAGCGTCTTTGATAAAGCGCCAATCCTCCTGAATAGTTGGAATGTAGCGCAGCATGACCGCCAGCGGGATAACCAGCTTTTTGGGTGCATGAATCCGGTTCATTGCTGATAAAAATTCGCTGACTTTCGTTGTTGACAAGACAATTCCGGCCAACATACCACAGGCATAAACCTTATGGAACAGACCGAGAAACGCCACAAACATTGTCCGCAACGTGCCAGTCATCTCTGTCATGATCCACACCGTCAAAACACAGATAACAGCATAGAAGCACACTGCGTTTACAGCATACTTCCACTTTCCGAACAATACTCCTAATAATGCAATCAGAAGTACAAGTATAAATTGATATCCGAGTGACGGAGCAACCATGGACGCCAGTACACACATCAGAATAAGAAAGAGTTTGGCCCGTGGATCGAGCCAGAACCCTTTCTTACGGTTTTCACCCATCATGCTGTAATACCTGCTTTTTCAAACTGCTTTATTAACATCCGGCTTCCTACTATGGCACTGATTGTGGCCGCCACAAGCACAGCTGCGAACATTGCAATCAGAATCCCGGTATTTGCCGTTGCCTGCATGGTATCAATGTAGCCCTGTTCCGTCCCGTTTCCTAACATTGTTTGCGCCCATCCATCCGGGTCTGCAAAGAACACGAGATACGAGCCTGTTCCACCGAGGGAGAACAGGATGTAGGAAATGATATTGAATTTTTTGCTTTTGTACTGTCCTGCACCAGCGACAAAATCAGCGATGATACCCATAAGCATATACCCAAGAGCAAAAGCCCAATGCATACCCGTCACAAACCAAACAATGCCAATCAGAACCCCCATGATCGTCAGGCTCCAGCGTTTTTGCACTTTAGCGACCATCAATAAGTAGATTGGCCCGCAGAGCAGGGCGCTGCCTGCCGGCATATAGAACGTAAGTACCGGGTTTGTTGCAAAGAAAACACCGCCCACCATCGTGAAAACGAACAGCAGCGCCGTAAAGATTCCTGTCGTTACCAAGTCCTTGACGGACAATCCTTTTCTCACAGTTTCTTGATTGCTCATAAAATTTTCCTCCTTGTTTCAGGAGCGATTGACCTTTCGCCCCGAATCTGTTATAGTATGATTAGTTACTGCTAACTACGCTCCTATAATACTCACAGGACGAAGATTATGCAATAATTCAGGGAGATGTTCGTCCTTTCATTGCAAAGGTTCGTCCAATCGTTTCAAAGGAGGCCGTTATTTGGACAATAGCATTATTGCGGACTACTATGAACCGCTTTTAACAGATAATCATTTTATTCCAGCAGATGACAACAACAGCTTTAATTCTGCTGGACAATGTTGGAGGCTTTCTCATGAGTTTGGAGAAGGCTTCTATTGGGTCTATGCAAAAAAAGACCTGTATGATATTAAGATTCACGACTTCTATTTCCACGATGATTTTTTCATGGAATTTAATTTGCCGGAATGTTTGAGTATCACTCAATACGAATCAATCTCCGGCGAAGAACTGAATCCATATCGGCGTCTTTCTGCCGGATGTATCAAGACTTTTATCGGAGGTGACAAACCCTATAAGGCATTGATCCACAAGAAGATTCCCATTTATTCCATCGGTATTGAGGTCATGCCTGCATATTATGAGGGCTATCTGAAAAAGCAGTATCCGAGTGATTATATAAATCCTCTTGCTGCATTCAAGAAGGTGGATCAGACAACGGATTTTCCAGCCATGGCAAAGTTGCTCCATGAAGTAAAACTCTATCGAGGAGATGGTATTGCTGCAGGTTTATTTTATGAAGCTAAGGTTGCCGAGGCGGTTTCTCTTGTGGTGGAAGAACAGAAAAAGCTTCTCACTCGCAAGGAAAAACAGCTAACTGATCAGGATATAGCACAACTGGAAAATGTGATTGCTTATTTGAACGACCATTATGCTTTTGACGTTCCGCTGGAACGACTTGCCAAGATTGCATGCATGGGAACAACCAAGTTGAAATCATCTTTCAAGCAATTACAAGGCTGCACGATCACGGAATATGTTCAACAGCGTCGCATGAGCCAAGCTGAACACTTGTTGATAGATACGGATTTTACGATGGGACAAATTGCGGAAATGATTGGATATTCTACATCCAGCCGGTTTGCGGAGCTGTTCCGTAAAAGCACAGGAATTTTGCCGATAGATTATCGGAAGATGGCACATAAGCAATAACATCATGAACGCTAGGGATTTTTTCTCTGGCGTTTTCTTTGTCAATTTATACGATATATCTTTTCCGAACAGCCAAAATCTCCGTTCCAAATTGTAGTATTAACAGAGGGAAAAACAAAGATAGGGTTTCGATAGCAAGCACAGCAAGCGAGTACCCGCTTGCGATTTTTCGGATTTTCAGGTCCCTTGCCCGAAAATGAAAAATGCTTGCTGGGATATCCCAGACCCTTATGAGAAACGGAGGCGGAGCATGGCAAACCGGAAGCGGAGCGTTCAAATGAAATTTTATATCACGGAGGAAGAAAAACGGCTCATTGACGAGAAGATGGCACAGCTCCCCACAAGGTGCTATGGTGCCTACCTCTGCAAGATGGCGATTGACGGATATATCATTTACACCGATACGGCGGATATCAAAGCGTTCACCGCGGAGCTTTCCGCCATCTGACGGAATATCAATCAGATCGCCAAGCGGATCAATGCAGAGGGCTCCCCCTATCAGGCGGATATGGAGGAAATCCGGGAAGAGGCACCGTTAAGTAGGTACCTCTTCTTTTTAAAGAGCTAGCTCTTTTCCTGATACGGGAACTTGCATCTCTGGAGCATTAAGCAGTGATGTGAAGTTCTGCCGAATGATATCAAGTGTCTTTTGCTTTTTCTGTAATTCCTGTTTTTCCCGGACGGTAGCAGCCTGTTCAGATTCAAGATTTTCAATTTGCTTCTGGATTTTGTCAGAGCTTGGGATTTTGGTAACGCCGAGATCCTGAAGCTCTTTTCTTAGTGAATCGTGGAGCTGGTATTCTGCCTGATGCTTGGTACGGTAATCTTTTGGATTTTTAGCAGATTTGCAATCCTCAATCACTTTTCGACAAAGCCGGTAAGAATCGCAGTGTTTCTGAATGATTTTCTGCGTGCTCAGCTCACTGTTGATTTGTGCTATTCTTTGGTCGGCAACTTTCACAGAAGCTTCAATGTCAGATACATGCTGCCTGAAATCGTCATAATTCGGCAAGTTATTTTCGGAAAGATAGTTGAAGGTGCGGGCTGCCTCTTTTAGATTATTGAGCTTTGCCCATCGTTCAAATCCCTCTCGATTTCCAGTTGTGACATAAGTGGAGATATTGATATACAAGCGAGCTTCTCTGGACAGATGTCTTGGAGTTTTTACTTTGCTACGATTTTTAGCCAGACGGATGCGAACATTTTCTTCGGAATAATAGCTTCCGAGAGATTTCATATAAGTGAAGTTCTTCTGCTCCGGTGCACGGAAGGACAGGTGCTTTCCCTGCCGGACTTCATATCCGGCTAACTGCATCTTTTGCAGAAATTCCTCATAGTTGATGGAAGTCCAGATTGATTTATCAACTGCGACACGTAGCTTGGCTTTCCAACTGGTGCCACGATGATATTCCATGTTCTCTTTATAGCTTTTACCTTTTTCTCCGGTTGGCATGCTGGTGGCAAGTCCATTTTCATGGCAGATACGATTACTGATTCTGCAGAGTTTATGGTAGCTCCGCTTATTGGAAACATACTTGTGATGATCAACAAAGCTTGCAGCGTTGAAGATGATATGATTGTGAATATGATTTTTGTCAACGTGTGTGCTGATCACGTACTCATATTTTCCTTTCAGCACTTCGTCAGCAAATTGTTGACCTAAGCGATGGGCATTTTCGGCATCAACTTCTCCAGGTTTAAATGATTGGATCAGATGAAATGCCAGGTTATCGCCTTTATCCATTCCATTCTTTTTTGCCATTTCTCTTGTCATAGAAAATTCAAGATCTGCAGTTTCCGGGGAACAGCCAAAACTGGAAACTAACAGTTTTTCATCTGTCTTATCTGGATTTGTAATATAGTCCAGAGCTTTCTTGTCAGTTACCTTAATGGGGAAGATTTTAAGATACGCCATAATTCTTTCACCATCTCTTTCAATTCTTGCATTTCTTCTGGATATAGATCTCCGGTGGTATTTACCTTTTTTGCAATCTGGTTGATATTTACACCAATCTTGTGCATTTCCTGATATGTCTTTTTTAAGTACGTGGTATCTACATTGACAATCATTCCATCAATAGCCATCTTTCGGAGGTACACGCTCATATTGGAAGTCTTTGATAAAATCATTCGCTTGCGGATCATTTTCTTTTCTTCCGGGGTAACCCATAGCAATATTTGTACATTTCTTTTTCTGTTTGCCATATAAAAATCTCCTTTATATTTTCATAAAATCGAGCGAAGCGAAGATACCAAAAGTGGGGAGGGTCCCGCTTTTGAGGCGAATGCCCGGCAGTGTATATACACTGCCTGTCCTTGCTGTTTTTAGTTCCTATGTATTTTAAATACGAAAGCAGTAGAAGAAGTTTAGGGTCTTGGGAAAGAAAACTTGTGAGAGTAAGTGTTATTGTTTTATAATTATATTTGTGTATAAATCAAGAACTGTATGTATTAGAAAGACTTTATAATGAAATGGGAGGCTTTAAATTATATGAAGAAACAGATTACAATTAATCAGCATTATGTTCCGAGATTTTATATGAAACCATTTGCAGAAGTTATTAGGAAAAATTCAAATAATGAGAAAGCACTTATAGCATTTTATCAATTTAAGGATAAGATTGTTAAGGATAAAATCCCAACTACTTCAATTTGTTCAAAGGATTATTTTTATGACAAAGATGGTCATATTGAAAACAAATTGGCTGATAAAGAGACTATATGGTCAAGAGCAATATCAAAATTTAATAAGAATGAAGAGGTAACAGAGGAAGAAGTTCAAAGTGTTAGAGAATTTATTATATATCAAATTGTTAGAACAAAAGTTATGTTGGAATATACACAGGAAATGGCAACAGTTGCTATAGCTGATTCACTTTTTAATATTAGCCATAATTTAGATAGAGATAAAATCCGAAATTTGGTCGAAGAAAGAGTGAATGGGGAAATAACACCGGAGTTTATATTAGAATTAGCAGATGCGTTAATTCCATCTATTATTGATTTAGATATAATAATGATAAAAAATAATACAAAAATTCCATTTATAACATCAGATGTTCCAATAATTGTTGTGAACCCTTTAGGAGTTACAGAGGCAGGCTTAGAACATATAGGTGAAGTTATTTTTTTTCCTATTTCTGAATCAAAATTAATTTTATGCTATGATAGTAAAGTTTATGGAAAGATTAGAGATAATATTGATGAGGAAGACACGATACATACTTTTAATAAATATCAATATGTTAGTGCAGGGGAAAGAATTTTATCATTAAAAAGTTCAAATTTCTTGGTCTATACAGAAGACGAAGAATTGAATAAAATTAGAAATAGATTTCAATTAAAAACGAAGACTAATACAACATGTGATGGGGCAGGGACATTTATCGCAGCAAAAGGAAGAAGCATAAATTATTATTACGATATACCTATTTTGAAATTACCGATACAGTTAAGAAAAATTCCTGAAAAATATAGAAAAACTTTTTCAAGAAAATATTCAAGGGAGACTAGAACATTCTTATTATGCCAAATATATAGACAACCTGATTTTATTACAAATGATGTAATAAAAAAAGATTGGAAAGATCGGCAAAAATATTCAAAACAACTATTGAGATATTTTGATTATTATTGGCAAACGCCAAAAGAAGATACTGTTATTGGAAAAGATTACATGTATAAATTAAGAACGGTACCGGTTAAAATGTGGAAAACAGAAATGGAAGACAATTAATATTCGATTGATATGAATATTGTTTTTTTAGGAATTTAGCAGAGTAAATAAATTAAGACCAGATGAGACTCATTCTCTCACCTGGTCTTTTTAACTTATAAGATACTTGCAAGCTCGCTCCAAAAGTCGTTGCTTTCAGTTAAAGGTTCTTCATCTGAGTAAGCCTCGGAGTAAATTTGAGAGGCAATGGAAAATGCTACAGCAATGTCATTATCGGTATTGAAGAATTCGTTCCATGTAAAAAATATACATTGGAGCTGGTCCATGTACTCATAACCGTCTTTCGCTATTTCAACCATTTTGTCAATAAAATCTTTTTCTGTGATCATAAAAAGTCCTCCTTTAATTTATGGTTATGGGTTATCCAACAACTTTACCAAAAGTTTTTAATGTAGATTCTGAAGAAACATTAATGGGTGGATATTTGCTGTTTAAAGAAATAAGCTGAATGCCAGAAGTTGAGTGATGATATTTCTTCACGTAAGCATCGCCATCAAGGAAAAAGATACCAATTTCTCCTTCTTCAAGAGTTTCCTGTTTGTGAATCCA
>OGJJ01001520.1_pt1 | contig 17306 bp, 14 predicted proteins | sample 1572081 | NCBI WGS metagenome assembly OGJJ01 (sample SAMEA2582122, study PRJEB24529) | metagenome | biome: Human gut stool | place: China | collected 2011
TCCGCCTTTCTTGGTTTACATTGGAAAAGCATAGACTTCTGAAATGAAATAGATAATAGACGGTTTGAAACCAGAGAATTCATAAGAAATATGCTTTGGTTGTATCTTAACATAGGTGATTCTGGGAAGACAAGTGATTTTTAGACTGTTTCATAATAAGGCACTGTTTCATAATAAGAGAAAATGCCCACTACAGCTTTTTATAAGCCCGACGCCAGATGCGGCGGTACAGGAAAAAGGACACAAACGCTGCGGTCATCTCTGTGATGACAAATGCCCACCAGACACCGGTGACGCCAACCTTACGGCTTAACAGATAGGCTGTAGGGATAATCACTACCACATAACGCATCAGGGAAACCACCAAAGAGGGCATACCCTCACCCAACGCCTCCAGGGCGCCTGCACAGGTCACGGAAACCGCAGACACCACAAAGCCTAAACTGATGACATGCAAAGCGGTTACTCCAATGGTAATCGTGTCAGGATTGTCCGTAAACAATCCGATCAACTGTCCAGGGAGTAACCAGCAGCACACCGTTCCCAGGGCCATGATGCCCATGGTCAGCACCATCGTCAGCTGGTAGATTTTTTCCACGCGTTTCTTCTCTCCTGCTCCATAGTTATAACCAATCAGAGGACGGATGCCCTGAATGATACCGTTAGCGGGCAGATAAATGAAAGTCTGCAGTTTATAGTAAACACCCAACACCAGTACATAAGTCTGGGAATAAGCAGCCAGAATTCCGTTCAAGGCAGAAATCAAAAGAGAGGGTAATGCCATATTCAGGCTGGCAGGAATACCGATACCATACATCTTTGCCCAGATGTCCCGGTTGAACCCCAGGCTTTTCCGGCTGATTGCCACAGGTAAGGGTTTTACCCGATCTAAAATCACATAGGCAAGCAGTGTCAGTATCTGTCCCGCTCCCGTCGCCACAGCAGCGCCTCGGATTCCCATTCTCGGGAAACAGCCGATACCGAAGATTAAGAGGGGATCCAATACAATATTGGTTACAAATCCTACTACCATGCAGAACATGGTTTCCTTCATTCTCCCCACTGCCTGGAAGATTTTCTCGTAGGCAATGCCGAGGGTGACTGCCACTGCAAATACAAAGACGATATTGGCATAGTCAAGTCCCAGCTGAATCACGTTTTCATTCCGGGTGAAGGCGCCCAGAAAGTCAGGCATCGCAATGAGACACACAACCATCAACAGGATTCCGTGTACTGCACTGAGTACCAATCCCTGGGTCGCCGCCCGGTTCGCTTTTTCCTGTTGCTGCGCTCCCAGGTAAAAGGCAATCATAGCGTTCATCCCCACACCAAACCCAACACCAATGGAAGTCATCAGGTTCTGTGCCGGAAACACCAGAGATAGTGCCGTCATGGCATCCTCGCTGAGTTTTGCCACGAAGTAGCTGTCCACAATGTTATACAAGGAATTAAACGCCATGGATAGTACCATAGGCAATGCCATGGAAAGCACCAACGGAAATATTTTCTTTTTTTTCATAAATGTCTGATCCATTATTTTAACCTCGTTTCTTGTCGCAGTGTAATCCTTGCGGAGCATTTTGTTTGATAGGAAATTCCTATCAAACAAAAAAAGCCACACAGTCATTATGACTATGTGGCGAAAAGAAGCTGCGCTCATAAATGCAACATTGAAAAATCCACACCCCGAAGGGTTTTATGGATTCGATTATAGTAAACTTATTTTGGGTTGTCAACCATCATTACCGGAATCATCATTACCGGAATCAGACACAAACGATCCGCCAGACGACCAGGCAGGATGCCTTCCTTACTGGATGGTCCTACGGCTCTTCATCGATGTAAGCAAGCAGTTTCAACTTGCCGTCTTTACATTCTATCACGGCAGTTGCACAGTTTCCCATATGGAAATGCCAGAAATCACTGACCGGCACATCCGCTATGGGATTTAAAATACTCCGGTTCATGGCTCCATGTCCCACCACCAACACGTTTTCGCATTTTCCTTCCAACGGAAGCAGCATTTCCCTTACGAATGCATGGGTTCTCGCATACAGCTGTGAAAAGGATTCCCCATCGGTTCCCGGTTCATAATTTCCGGGATTTTTAAAGAAATCGTAGATGGGAATCGTAGTATCCTGTAAGGCTTCCCGATCCAGTGTGCCCTCCCATTTACCAAAGTTGATTTCCTTCAGCCGGTCATCTGTGGTCAGAGGGATGTTCCTCTCTCCTATTAAAATACCGGCGGTATGTCTGGCTCGAATCAGCGGCGAGCAGAATGCCCGTTCAAAAGGTACCTGCTCCAATCTTTTTGCCGCCTTCTGCGCCTGCGCTACTCCATTCTCATTAATATCAATATCAACCTGACCCTGAAGCTTCGTTGCACGGTTCCAGTCTGTCTCTCCATGTCTCACCAGGTAGATGTTCATTGTCTTGTCCTCTTTCTCACTTGAAATTATGTCTCCTAATTAAAGAAGCAAGACGATTATAGCACAGATTACACACTTACAACAGTCCAGCATATTGCCGGTACTGCTTTGCCCGGTATCAATTCCAAAGCTGCCCGGCACCATGGCATCCTGTATCCCAGGTGGATGATTATATTACAGATTTGTGATGCTTAGTGATGCAGCTTTTTCATTACGAAGCCAAATGCGTTTCTAACGCCGGGACCGGCAAAGAAAATCTGCCAGCACAATGCCATAGGGAAATTCTGTACCGTCTTTTGCAGCCACAGGGCGATAATCTGGTTTCCCGGATTCATAAACAGGCAGGTAGCAATAAAGCTCATTACCGGACACATCAGACAGACAATCATGGAAGAGATGGCAAGGGTTATGAAAATCGGTTTATCCTCCGTTGAAACCATGCGAAATGCAAGCTTCTGGGATAATTTCTCTACAACAAAATATTCCAGGATGCAGGCAATCGGCCACATAATCGGAATCTCATGGAATGCCAGGAGAAAAATTTCATTGCTCATTCCTCCTTTGTCCAGTGCGATGTTGTAGCATACCATGGCATATACCATCACAAATGCCATGATGATGGTGAAAATAATGTTTTGTAATTTTGTCTTTGGCATGAAAAATGCCCTCCTTTTCTAAAAATGGGCGCAAAAAGACACATGCGTGTTGTTCGTTATCAGTGAGCAGGGCACACATGTGTCGTTTCCAATTCATACCAAAGTTCTTTATGCAATTTGAACAGATGCGATTCTAACATAGAAATGCAGGGAAGTCAATAGAGCAAACAGATATAGGAAATAATGAAACAGGCAGCTCGGTACTCGTTACCAGCATGGCAATAGTCAAAACCACTGCAAGTCCTCTAATTATATTGCATCAAATGTCACAAAAATATCGCAAAGCACCCTTTCCAAAAGTAAAACTCAAAATTTTTTCAAAAGAATTTTCGTGACAGGAAAATGATTCTTCACTATAATGGGAAAAGAAAAATGAGAAAAGAGGAATCGAAATGGTTAAAATTATTTCAGACAGCACCTGTGATCTTTCACCGGAACTGCTTACCAGATACGATATTGATATATTGCCGCTCCACATCTTATTGGGCGACGAGGAATTTGAGGATGGGAAAAACATTACCCCGGAACAGATTTTCCAATGGGCAGATGCCAACAAAACAACACCCAAGACCTCCGCACCTTCTTTAGCAGAGACCATTGAACTGTTTCGTCCCTATGTGGAAGAAAAACGGGAAATCGTCTGCTTCTCCATTTCCTCCAGCATGTCTACTTCCGGAAACGTAATGCGTCTCGCAGCCGAAGAACTGGAAGCAACAGAGTTGGTCACCGTCATTGATTCTGCCAATCTTTCCACCGGAATCGGCCTTCTGGTCATAGAAGCAGCCATCCTGGCCGGGGAAGGGAAAAAAGCTTCTGAAATTGCCGCTGTTATGGAAGATTTAAAGCCCCGTGTTCGTGCCAGCTTCGTTGTCGATACCCTGACCTATTTGTACCGGGGCGGCCGCTGCAATGCCGTTGCTGCAATGGCAGGCAGTGTGTTAAAGCTGCATCCTAAAATTGTGGTAGAAAACGGAGCCATGGATGCCAGCAAAAAGTATCGTGGAAGATTAGCCTCTGTCATCCTGTCCTATGTAAAAGACATGGAGGCGGATTTGAAAAATGCGAAACCTGACCGGGTGTTTATTACCCACTCCGGCTGCGACTCTGAGGTCGTTGCTTCCGTGCGTTCCTATCTGGAAAGCTTAGGAATCTTTCAGGAGATTCTGGAAACTCGTGCCGGTGGTGTAATCTCCAGTCACTGCGGTCCCGGAACTCTGGGCGTCCTTTTTATCTACCAATAAAGAAATCTGCGCTGCCAGGCAGACAATAGGAACAAAGTCTAAGCAAAATTCCATCCATCTGCATGAATTACACTTTTTTCGACATGAACGGCAGGGATTTGCATATAGTAATTTGAAGGATTTCACGTTACAATGTTTTTATACAAAAGCAGACAAGGAGAAGTTTTCTCATGAAGATTGCGATATGCGATGATGACAGGAATGAACTGTTTCGGATTTTGTCCATTCTCGCCGATTATCAATTAGAGCGGAATATGGAATTTTCCTACAAACCTTTCGAAAGCAGTGTAGAGCTTTCAGCGGAAGCGTCCCATGAGCGGTATGATATTTACCTGTTAGATATCGTAATGCCTGGATTGGATGGCATGGAACTGGCAAGGGAAATCCGAAACTATGACAAAGCCGCTGATATTATTTTTCTCACTTCTTCTTCTGAATTTGCAGTGGAAAGCTATCAGGTGAAAGCTTCCAACTATCTCATGAAGCCGCTTCAAAAAGACCGGGTGTTTGAGGCATTAGACGACATCATGCGAACCAGAATAGAAGACCGTGATTCCTGCATTGTGCTGAGGAGCAATATAGGGGTTCACAAGGTCAGACTTTCTGAAATTGTATATGTGGAAGCACTGAACCGAAAGGTCATTTACTATCTGAAAAATAACAGTCAGATTACCTGTGCGGAAAAATTTGCAGCCGTCTGTAATTTACTGTTGCAGCATCAGGAATTTCTTCTGGTACATCGTTCCTTTGTTGTAAATATGAATTATATCCGTTCCATTGACGCAACCGATATGTGTCTGGCAAACGACAGTTGCATTCCCCTGGCGCAACGCAGGGTTCCGGAAATCAAGAGACTTTATCTTGCTTTTCAAATGGAGGAATGAATATGGCAGATTTAAGTATGCTTTTAGAACTGGTTAATTATGGATTTGTACTTTTCTTCGGTATCGTAGTATCCCTGTACCTTGCCGATATCAATTTTTCCGATCATAAAGTGTTATATATCTGTACGCTCCTCGCTTTTGGTGTAGCACAGCTTGTTTTCTATCTGATCATGGGTGAATCATTGCTTTATAAAAGCTATCCCCTGCTCATCCATCTTCCTTTGTTTCTCTTAATCTGGCTGGAATTCCACCGGAATTTCTATATTGCAGCCATCTCCGTGTTGTCTGCCTATCTGCTGTGTACCCCCCGTAAATGGTTGGGCACCCTGGTTGCTTTCTTTTTCCATGGGAATCCCCTTGTAGCCTATATTGTGTCTATCTGTGTGACCATTCCTCTGCTTTTTCTGGTTATCCGCTACATTGCGCCCTATATTATCCGGCTGAAATATGAAAGCAGAAAGATACTTTTACTCTTTTTCCTGCTTCCTCTCTCTTATTATATTCTTGAATATTCTTTCACGGTTTATACGGATTTATTGTACACGGGAGGTCCGGTCGTCATAGACTTTATGGACAGTTTTATCGTGCTGTTCTTCTTTATTCTTTCCATGCTTTCATTGGACTTCGCGGATAAAAAAAGCTCCGCTGAACGGGAAAATCTGCTGCTTACAACTGCTGCCGCGCAGGCACAGAAGGAGATTGCCCAGCTGTCTGCTTCCCAGAAGCAGGCAGCCATTTATCGCCATGATCTTAGACATCACATGACTTTTCTGCAAAACTGTATTGCAGATAACAATCAGGGACAGGCTCTGGAATACATTCATCAGATTTGCACCGATATTGATAACAGCCGGGTCATCACCTATTGCCAAGACAATGCCTTAAACCTGATTCTCTCTTCCTATGCCAGTCAGGCGAGGGATGCCGGCATCGACCTCCGTTTTTCGGTTACGGCAACCGATTTTTCCCGTTTTCAGATTACGGATCTGTGCAGTCTCTTTGCGAATGCCCTGGAAAATGCCATTCATGCCTGTGAACAGATTCCTTCCCCTAAAAAGCGCTATATCACACTGAAGGTATATGAAAAAAATAACCGGATCTGTATTCATATTGCAAATAATTACATACAGAATCCGGTATTTGAAGATGAAATTCCTGTCTCTCATGAAACCAGACACGGCATCGGTGTGAAAAGCATGATTTCTGTTGTGGAAAAATATCACGGTGTTTATGGATTTTTTACGGAAAACGGAGAATTTCGTTTCCAGGCGTCATTGTAGCGCAGTCTGGGTACTCCCTGTGCGGCTTAAACCTTAATCCTGCGGGATTTTGAGCTGCCAGCCCACATGGATCCGGTTTGGATTCCTGATCAAACCATTGTTGGCCTCCAGGATCTCAGCCACGGTGCATCCATACTTTCTGGCAATCCTGGAAAGAGTGTTGCCCTTTTGTATGGTGTAGGTCACGTATGAGCCTGTATCGGGCTTAACCCTGTTCTCATCATATCCAATCATAAAAATGGAAGACGGAAAGAGAGGATCGGTTTGCCAGCTTACCTGCTTTCTGATGGGGTCATAACTGGTTTCGCAGAGCTGCCTGTTGCCGTTCGCATCTCCTTCGGCATATCAAAGTGGAAATAAACTTTTCACTTCAGGGAATAATTTTTTGTTTGACTTCATACAAATATGGTGTCTAATATTATTAGAATCATATGTTGTTCCGTCCTGGAGCTGCGTAGGACGCGTAATATTAACAAAAGTATCGCACTTGCAGTTTAGCAAGTGCGATTTTTGTATTATCAATATTTTCCTTCAAACAAATTATTGATAAATCCTATACATACCTGATCTGTATTGCCTGCCAGAAAAACGGTGCATTGCAATACAAGTTGAATGCTATTCTGACAACCTTTTCGCTTCCGCTGGTCTGCTAGCCATCGTGCAGGCACTCTGTTTTTACGCAGCCAGTCTTAAAGTCGTAATCTGTTGCACTTGAAGGTTTTTGTAGTACCCATTTTTATCCAAACACTCAATAATATTTTATTGGAATTCAACTATCTTTCTGAAAAGAGTTTCTGTTTGCGCTCAATCATTTCATCAATCCGGCTCAGATATTGTTCAATGTCCTTGACATTCTCGCAGCGTTCAATGCGTCCGTTTGGATAAACCCGTTTGGTGATGCTTCCGGCGCCCAGTGCCACGATGGTCTGCTTCTCTTCCATGATTAACACGTTGTAAACGCCGAATTTCCCCGGAACTGCATACCCCACATTTTCAAAGTTGCCGGACATATTTTTCTGACGGTACAGATAGTAGGGAACCAGTCCGATTTCTCTGGCGGTTTTCTCTGCAATTGCCATGGTTTCATCAGTGTTACGAAGTTCCTCCATGCCATTTTCCTGAATCCATTGTGCCAGCTTGGAGGCTCGCTTGATTGCCAGGGAATGCACGGTCAGGCTATCAGGCTTTAACTCCCGGATGACTTCCATGGTGTGTTTCACTTCTTCCACCCCTTCTCCCGGCAGCCCCAGGATCATATCCATATTGATGTTATCAAAGCCCAGTTCCCTCGCCATACGGAAAGCTTCCAGCACCTGTTCCACCGTGTGGCGTCTTCCGATACGGTCTAGGGTAATCTGATTCATGGTCTGTGGATTTACGGAAATTCTGGTGACACCATACTTTTTCAATACCTCTAATTTCTCTCTGGTAATGCTGTCTGCTCTTCCCGCTTCCACGGTAAACTCGGATACCTGCTCCATGGGCAGTGTGGTCACAATCTTGTGCAGCAGCCGTTCCAGCTGCTCTGCATTTAAGGTAGAAGGAGTTCCTCCGCCGATATAAACCGTATCCAAGATGTCGTTGGCATTATTTTCTGCCACAAAATCAATTTCTTTATCCAAAGCGTCCAGGTACTCTCCTACTCTGTCTCGCCAGGCAGCAATAGGATAGGAAGTAAAGGAGCAGTAGAGGCAGGTAGTGGGACAGAAAGGAATGCCAATATAGACGCTGTAGCCTTTCACACCGTGCAACGAGGATAACAATTCTTCCTCCCGGTGGGCAATCTCAATACTCAGTTCCTGTTTTTCCGGACTGACCAGGTATTTCTCCTGCATAAATGTCCGGATTTCTTCTTCGTCCTTTCCCTGCTCCAGCATAGCCGTGGCAATCTTGGTAGGGCGGATTCCCGTCAGGGTTCCCCAGGGTAGCTGTTTTCCTGTGACTTCTGCGAGTGCACCGTAGATTAAAAGTTTCACCTGGTTTTTCAGTTCGTCCTTGTCTGCCTGGTTTTCGATCTCTGTCTTGGCAATCCGCTTCCAGACATGCCCCGTCTCCATCTGTTCAAACTGAAGTTCATCCGGCAAAAAGAGGAGACGAAGGTTCGCTTCCTCCGTCTCTCCCACAACCACTTTCACATCCTCTGCAGGATAAAACGCTTTCACAAGGGAGTGAATGTCATATTCAAATTGCTGCTTATTTAGGTTTACATAAATCATAGTTTTCGTTTTCCATTCTGCTGCATCTCACCGGATGCAGCTGTCCCATCTGACCTGTTATAAAAAAGGATTGTTTTCTCGTTCAAACCCGATGGTGGTGGTATCTCCGTGACCGGGATAAACCTTCACCTCGTCCGGTAATATCATCAGCTTTTCTTTAACAGAACGTACAATCTCCGACATGCTTCCGGTGGGAAAATCCGTTCTTCCCACAGACTGGCAAAAGAGCGTATCGCCACTGAATAACTTTCCATCCTCTTCAAAATAGTAGCAGCAGCTTCCCGCAGTATGTCCCGGTGTGGCAAGCAGCCGACATTTCAAATCGCCTACCCGGATTTCCTCTCCATCCTTCCGGTAGCAATCGACTTTAATGGTGCAGGCTCTTCCCATCTGGGCTGACAGGTTCAAGTCGGAGCTTTCACACAGTGGCTGTTCTTTTTCATAGGCATAAATCCTGGCTCCGCTTTTGGCGCGAAGCTCTTCTGCTCCCCAGATGTGATCAAAATGACCGTGCGTCAGCAGAATGGCTCCGATTTTAAAGCCTTTTTCTGTGATGGCATGGTAAATATCCCCGCCGCGGTCCGCAGGATCAAATACGATCACCTCGGTGGAACCTTCCCGATATACATAATAACAGTTGGTAGCACACACGCCTATAGTCATGCATGCAATTTTTAATTCGTTCATTTTCTGCCTCACTTTATCGATCCTTTTTCAATCCGGATCCCGGTCAGATCTGTAAGGTATCAGATTATCCACGGGTTCTCTCAATATCGATCACACTGTCCACCGCACGAAGCTTCTCTACCACAGCTTTCAGTTCTTCTCTGCCACTGATGCTGAATGCCATGGACAGGGTGGCAATTCCCTGTCTGCTGGTCCGGGTGTTCAGGGCATTAATATCAATATTTTTTTCTGTCATGATCCGGGTAATATCTGCCAGAAGACCATTCCGGTTATTGGCATAAATCGTAATCTCTGCCAGAAACTGTCCATTATCTTCCTCGGCCCCCTTCTGCCACTCCGCGTCAATCAGACGGGCTCTTTCGATTTCCGGCAGATTGATGACATTGATACAATCCGTCCGATGAATGGACACGCCCCGTCCTCTGGTGACAAAGCCTACAATTTCATCTCCGGGCACAGGACTGCAGCACTTGGAAAAACGCACTGCCACATCATGGATTCCCTTTACCACGATGCTGCTCTGGGGACGCATGAGAACCGGTTTGTTCTGGTTGTTCTCTGCCACACTTTCCAATACTTCCTCATTGGACAGGATCTTGGGATGATCCTTGTCATAAAGCTCCTGCATGCGGTTGATGACCTGACCTTCTTTCAGTCCGCCATGACCAATCGCCGCCAGCACCGCATCCCAGTCATGGAAACCGTACTTGCGCTCCACCGCATCCATATATTCCGACTTTTGCAGTTCCGACAGATTAATGCTTTTACTTTTACAATAATTGGATAACAATTCCTTGCCGCGGACAATGTTATCCTCCTTTAATTCATTCTTAAACCATTGGTTAATTTTACTCTTTGCCTGCGCACTCTTAACCACATTGAGCCAATCCCGGCTGGGTCCTTTGGAATTCTGGGATGTCAGGATCTCGATTCTGTCGCCGTTTTTAATTTCATAGTCGATAGTCACCAGTTTTCCGTTGACTCTGGCACCTATCATTTTATTTCCCACGGCACTGTGGATACTATAGGCAAAATCAATGGGTGTAGAACCTGCCGGCAGGTTTTTCACATCACCGCTGGGAGTAAAGCAGTATACATTTTCAGAAAAGAGGTCTAAGTCACTCTTGAGTAAGGACATGAACTCTCTGTTGTCCGACATGTCCCGCTGCCAATCCAGAATCTGTCGCAGCCAGACCAGCTTTTCCTCTTCTGCTTCCACCTTTTTACCATCGGAAGCCTCTTTATATTTCCAGTGGGCAGCAATACCGTATTCCGCTGCCTTATGCATTTCATAGGTACGAATCTGGATTTCAAAGGGAGTACCATTGGAACCGATCAGCGTCGTGTGTAAAGACTGGTACATGTTAGCCTTGGGCATAGCGATGTAATCCTTGAAACGTCCCGGAATGGGTTTATACATTTCATGGATGACACCCAGTGCCGCATAACAGTCCTTTACCGTATCTACCATAATACGAACAGCAAAAAGATCATAGATCTGGTCCAGAGTCTTGTTCTGCTTTAACATTTTCTTATAAATACTGAAAAAGTGCTTTACTCTGCCGCCTACAGTAGCTTCAATACCTGCTTCGTCTAAATGTGCCTTTACTTCATCTACAATAGACTGGACAAAGGCTTCCCTGGCATCTTTACGCAGATCTACCTTTTCTACCAGGTCATAGTAGACTTCCGGCTTTAAAAATTTAAGTGATAAGTCATCTAATTCGATCTTGATCTTGGAAATACCCAGACGGTCTGCAATAGGAGCATAGATCTCCATAGTCTCTCTTGCTTTTTCCTTCTGCTTTTCCGGCTTCCAGTACTGACCGGTACGCATATTGTGAAGACGGTCTGCCAGCTTAACGATGATGACCCGGATATCCTTTGCCATGGCAAGGAACATCTTTCGCAGGTTCTCTGCCTGGATCTCCACCTTATCCTTATCCCAGTTTAACTGTGTCAGCTTTGTAACGCCGTCTACCAGAAAAGAAACCTCTGGTCCAAACTCTTTAGTCAGCTCATCCAGTGTCATAACCGTATCTTCTACTACGTCATGTAAAAGTCCTGCTGCAATGGTCTCCTTGTCCATCTCCAGATCAGCCAGAATAATAGCCACACATAAAGGATGGATGATATAAGGTTCTCCGGACTTTCTCTTCTGATCCTTATGGGCTTGTGCTGCGATCTTATATGCCTTTTCGATCATGGAAATATCATCGGAAGGATGATATTTATGGATTGTCTTTACCAGATCCTGATACAATACTTCCGGACTGGTAAAGTCCGCCGGAGCCTCAAGCTCTATATCCAGTTTTTCTTTTGTTCCCTCTTTTCCCATATATGTGGCCACCTTTTTACGAATAATTAGTTATCATTATAATTTTTTTTAAATAAAAAAGCAAGGTGCAGCGCACCAATTACTTTCCGTCATAAATAATGGCAGAATCTACATCATACCCTTTTAAAAGCTCTCTTCCCTTAAGACCTGCTAATTCCATTACAAAGCAGATCTTTACTACTTTGCCGCCAAGGCCTTCGATCAGCTTAATGATCGCTTCTGTAGTACCGCCGGTAGCGATCAGGTCATCGATAATAACCACCTTCTGTCCCGGAATAATAGAATCCTTGTGCATCTCGATCTCTGCGGTGCCGTATTCCAGGGCATATTTTACTGAAACAGTCTCACATGGCAGTTTGCCCTTTTTACGGACCGGTACAAAACCCTTGTGCTCTGCATAGGCAACCGGCACACCAAAGATAAATCCTCTGGATTCAGGGCCTACTACTACATCATAATCTACATCCTTTAACATGTTGCGGATGCTGTCCACTGCCAGGTGCAGGCCGTCTGCATCCTGAAGGATGGTGGTTACATCCCTGAAAATAATGCCAGGTTCCGGGAAATCCGGGATGCTTCTTACATATTCTTCCAGCTTTTTCATGTTTATATCCTCGCTTCTTTAAATTATTTACTATGAAAGTGTTGCCAAGCGGCTATGGGGACTGCGTGCTTGCACGCAAGGAACCATAGACATTTGGCAACCAAGCCGGTATGAGTAAGCAGGGCGACAGCCCGGATTACGAATACTGGCGGCAGTTGTGGGAGTGCCAGCGGCATGTAACAACTGACTTTCATCTATGGTGCGCAATCACTATTATTATACTTGCTCTGACGGACACTGTAAACCCCAGGCATCTTCCCAAACCGCCATTTTTCCTGTATTTTCTGCCAGTCCGACCGCTGCACGGACTCCCTTCTCCCCTTAAATCTTTATTCCCATCTCCCTAAAAATATGGTAATATGTCCTTGTTATTTTCAAAACACATTGAGATATTGTGAGGTTTTACATATGACTGGCTTAGGTACACTTGTAAATATGGCTGCCATACTTATAGGAAGCGGCCTGGGACTTTTATTAAAAAATGGTATTCCAAAGCGGCTGCAGACTACTATTTCCAGCGCAGTTGGCCTTTGTTTGATCTTTGTAGGCATTACAGGGGCTATCAAGGGTCTGATGAATGTATCGGGAACTACCTTTGAGACCAAGGACACATTAGTCGTAGTCATCTGCATGGCCGTAGGCGCAGCCATCGGAGAGTGGCTGGATCTGGAACAGAAAATGGAAAATCTGGGAGACTGGGTCAAATCCAAACTTCCAAGGGGCGCTTCCACTTCCAACTTTACAGAAGCCTTTGTAAGCACCTCCCTTGTTTTCTGCATCGGTGCCATGGCGATCGTTGGTTCTATTGAAGACAGTTTAAACCATGATTACACCATACTCTTTACAAAAGCCGTTATGGACGGTGTGCTTTCTATTGTTTTTGCAGCATCCATGGGTATTGGAGTGGCATTTTCCATGTTTCCCATTGGTATTTACCAGGGAGGCATCACTCTTCTTGCGGGCCTGGTAAAGCCATATCTTACCGACCTGATGATCGGACGCCTTTCCTGTATCGGTTCTATCCTTATCTTTGCCCTTGGTTTAAATCTGACCATTGGAACAAAGATCAAGATCACAAATCTGCTTCCTGCTGTATTCCTGCCGGTTATCGTATGCCTGTTAGGTTTTTAAAGTGGGTTATGAAAGGACATTATCATGTTAAAAGAAGAACGACAGAACTGGATCTTAAATAAGCTTCATACCTCCGGAAAGGTAGTAGTAAGCCATCTGGCAGGAGAATTAAAGGTTTCTGAAGACACCATACGCCGTGACCTTTTAGACCTGGATCAGAAAGGACAGTTAAAACGTGTATTCGGTGGTGCCATTCCTTTAGAAAAGCCGGTCATTAACTTCTTTGACCGGGAAACGGCAGATGTTGCCTTAAAGCAGCAGCTTTCCATAAGAGCGCTGGAATTTCTGGAGTCTGACCAGTTAGTTGCCATCGACGGCAGCAGCACCAATCTCCAGTTTGCCAAAAATATACCTGACAATTTAAAGCTTACAGTCCTTACCAACAGCTACAGCATCGCCCATGTATGTTCCCTGAAGGAGCAGATACGGGTCATTATCTTAGGCGGCAATCTATTAAAAGATTCCATGACCACAGTAGGGGAAGTTGCCGCCGCCCAGGCTGCCGGATACCACCCGGACCTGTGCTTTATGGGAGTCTATGCTATTCATCCGGAATACGGCATGACCATTCCCTATCCAGAAGAGGTCAGCATCAAACGCCAGCTGATCCGCTCCTCCAGCCGTGTCATTGCACTGGTAAATCCGGCTAAGCTGAACACCGTTTCCCGGTATCAGGTGTGCGGGATCGAGGATTTTACAACACTGATCACAGATGGACATGTGCCGCAGGAGATGGCATCCCGGTATAAAAACAGGGGACTGGATTTTCTGTAGACCGGATCTTCTATAAAAATAGTTTAAGCCGCCCGTGTTGGGCGGCTCTTTTCTTACTCACTCTTTCCAAGTAAAAAACTGCATCTAGATGGTCATTCAATCTGCAAATGTTGATCGTACACATACCGGCACAGCTTTTTCCTCTATACTTATTCCCCAAATACAGCCTTATAATCAGCCTGGAACTTGGCAATTCCCTGGTCAGTTAAAGGATGCTTGGTCATCTGCTCTAATACCTTATATGGAACAGTTGCAATATCAGCACCAGCCTTTGCGCAGTCGATCACATGGATTGGATTACGAACGCTTGCTGCGATGATCTCAGTTTCGATGTTGTGCATCTGGAAGATTTCAGTGATGTCATAGATCAGATCAATACCTGGCATGGAAATATCATCCAGACGTCCTAAGAACGGGGATACATATGTAGCACCTGCTCTTGCAGCTAACAGAGCCTGAGCTGCGGAGAAGATCAGCGTTACATTAGTCTTAACGCCTTCTGCGTGAAGAACCTTTACTGCCTTTAAGCCTTCAACAGTCATAGGGATCTTAACAACCATGTTTGGATGGATCTTAGCGATCTCACGTCCTTCTGCGATCATTCCTTCTGCAGTTACAGTAGTTGCCTTAACTTCACCACTGATAGGTCCGTCAACAATGGATGCGATCTCTTTGATCACTTCGTTAAAGTCACGGCCTTCTTTTGCGATCAGAGATGGATTTGTGGTAACACCACAGATAATTCCCATATCATTTGCCTTGCGGATATCATCTACATTTGCTGTGTCGATAAAAAACTTCATGAAATAATCCTCCTCTTAAATTTCCCCTGGAAACAGCTTCTCATTCTGCTTCCCACTGAATTTTTATACTTGTATTATAGCGCATGGCCTACACATGTCAAGCAAATATCCGCATCAGTTTGCCATATTTTCCCGCTACACACGCATAATAACGCATTTAAGTTTTATATGTCACGCAAAAACATGCAAAACAAAGAGCCCGACATGCGGACTCTTTCGGATTTATATCTTCGATTTTTCATATTTGCCTGTTCTTTCCAGGCAGCTGCATTTACATTTAAACTTTTTACGCTTTATTAATAGTTTCCCAATTCACCGGACTATAGGAAAGGACTAAAACAGTTCGTTTTGCTCCTTTTCCAGAGTTTTAACCGGCGATTAAGCTTTGATCCGGTTCTTCAAAGCCTGGTTTTAAGCCATTTTTCCTGGTCCTCCGGGAGAAACCGGGGCTGAGTTCTTTGACAAAATAATTCGGAAATCCCTTTATGTATAGTACTGAATATGGTGTAATGTACTATATATAGAGGAGGATTTTTATGGCTGTTCCTGCTTCCATCCGCGCCGTCGAGCGCCCGTCAAATACCATCGTCGAGGATAACGGCCGCGATGGTCCAAACCGCTATGCAGTCCGGCTCCGTGCCGGTGTGAAATATGTCCCGGGCGGCAATCCGCAGCCCAGGAACGGAAAGGTAATCGGCCACATCGTTGACGGGAAGTATGTCCCGGTCAATGCACCAGTGGCTGATGCAAAGCCTGAGATGCTGCAGTATGGTGCTTCTGCATTCGTTTACTCCGTCTCGGCAGACCTTATAGAAGACCTGCTGGATATTTTTGCGGCCAAAGATGCTTACAGCATCATGACGATCGCATTCCTCCGGGTAATGCGGCCGTCCATATCTTCAAACCGGCTGGCATCGCTTTACAGGAAAACCTTTATCAGCCGGTACTATCCCGGTGCGGCTCTTTCTGAAAACACCGTAAGCGCCTTCCTCAGCCACCTCGGGGAGGACCGTACAAAGCGCAGGGCCTTCTACCAGAAGCGGGCTGACAGGGTGATTGCTGAGCATCACATCGCAATCGACGGGATGCTTAAGCAGGATAACAGTTCCGTAAATGACCTTTCCGCCTTTTCCCGCAAGGCAAGGGTGCGGGGCTGCAGGGAAGCTTCGGTTCTCTATGCTTATGACATAGAGAAAATGGAACCGGTATGCGCCGAGATCTTTCCCGGCAACAGCATTGATGCCAGTTCCTACGCTGCGTTTATCCGGGACAATGATATCCGGAAAGGCATCATTGTATCTGATAAAGGCTTCCCCCCGTCCAGGATCAAAACAGAGCTGGCGGAACGCCCGGACCTGCATTTCCTGACGCCGGTAAAAAGAAACGATGTCAGGATCAGGGATAACCATGCACTGGACTTTGACGGCGTTCTCGAAGGTGTGGACGGCCACATCCTCTACAGCAAACGCCGGATCAAAGGCGGCTGCTATCTCTACACTTTCCGGGACAGCCATAAGTCATCGGCCGAGGAAACAGCATTTCTTGCCAACAGAAAAAAGAACAAAGACTTTTCCTACAGCTGGTATGATAAAAAATCCAGTGTTTTCGGTGTGATCATCTTCGAATCGGATAAAGATCTTGACCCGAAAACGGCCTATATCTGTTATTCCGACAGATGGCTGCTGGAACTGGTTTTTAACCGGTACAAAAATGACCTCGGCCTCGACCGTACCTGCGTACAGGGCGATTTCTCTGTCATTGGCTTGGAATTCATCAACTTCATTGCTACTGTGCTGACCTGCAGGATGCTCCGGAAAGCAACCGCCGCAGGGCTCCTGGAAACCAGGTCGTATGGAGACCTTCTGGAAGACCTGTCCGAGGTGTGGCGTGACGTCAATGCCCCGGATCATGCTGCGACCAATGATGGACACTGGGTCCATACGATGGAATACGAATTTGCGGAACTGGAGGCACTCGGGCTCTCTGAGCCGGTTCCGAAACCTGAACCAAAGAAACGGGGACGGCCACGCAAAAATCCGGTTCCGGAGGATAAACCCAAACGCCGCAGGGGACGGCCAAGGAAGCACCCGCTCCCAGATGACGGAGCCGGCTGACGCCGGCCTATAGTACGGCGAATTGGGAAGTCGTTATTGTATAATACTACAAATAAATGTGCTGGATACCACCCCAAATTTTCCTTGCCGCTTCATCTCCCTCTATGGTATAATAACGTCAAACTTGTCATCACCCCGAAGGAGGCACA
>OGJJ01001522.1_pt1 | contig 17277 bp, 20 predicted proteins | sample 1572081 | NCBI WGS metagenome assembly OGJJ01 (sample SAMEA2582122, study PRJEB24529) | metagenome | biome: Human gut stool | place: China | collected 2011
AGATTTAGAGAAGTAGAAATAAGTGAAAGACTAAAGTCTACTTTCGGCATATCAATTTACCTCTGCACTGGAATTTAAAATTTCAAGTCAGCCTACATTACACCTGTCATTACTCTTTTTTATCCGTTCTCTATGAAATAAATTCTGCAGGGAAAAAGGTTGCAAAAATGGCTGTCACACCACTGCTTTTTCCGGTGTAACAGCCATTTTGTTTCAAACTATAGGAATTTATGATTACTCTACCACTTCTGAACCGAATATGGCATTCAGATACAAGCATCCGCAATAGCCATCCTCATTCAGCAAATCCAGCACATTGTAGCCTGCCGGAATGGTTACTTTGTATTTGACACCGTTCCATTTATAAATAACTGTCATGGATACATCCGGTCTCTTCGCCAGAGCTTCCAGGGTCTTTCTGTTAAAGCTGACAAAATCCTCTAATTCCACTACACAGTTTCCACCCGGTGCGACACTCTTTATGAGCTGTTGTGCCTGTTTCTGTCCTGCTGCATACTTTACAAAGGATGCCGAATACTTTTCATTGGATGCTGCGCTTTGTCCACCCTGTTCTTCTCTCATGACCGCCTCGATGATGGCTGAGATATTCACACCGCCGCCTCTCGGTACGATGATGCTGTAGGAGCCATCCCCATTGTCGATTACCGTGGCTTTCCCGGCAGATACGCCCTTTACCTGATAGCCATCCACTGCTTTCACATAGAATTTAACAGTAGTGCCCTCTGCAGCCTTCTCATGTTCTAAGGAGATGGTGCCATTGGATGTATTTTCTGTTCTTAAATGATAGTTGACCTTCTGTTTCAGTATTTTATCTGCTGCCTCTTTCTTTAAGATGCCTGTTCCTTTAATGGTATCCCCGTTCGTACCATCATTGATACCGAAATAGTCGCCTTGCTTTACATTGATTTCAAAGAGGTTAACTTCCGGCATTGCCTGTATGAGTCCTTCGATGTCATGTATGCTTACCTTCCTTACATCTAGAAGAACTCCTGTCTCACCCTCTTTTGTCACGTTCAGTGTTCCCAGGTTAATTTTCCCTTGTCCTGTAAGTTCATTCAGTGTAATATCCAGTCCTGTTCCATCCGTTGCTGTGACGTCTCCACCTACCGTAACATCTGAACCATTATTGATTACAACACCTGAGCTGCCAGTAACACTACCGTCCACAGTTACTTTTGAATTTTTCCAGCTAGAACTTTTAATAATATGGATCCCTTTGCCATCGGAAGTCACATCGCCCTTAACGTTTACCTCTGAACTACTCGCTGAAATGCCAACCGTTTCATCACCGCTGTTGCTTTTGGTTCCAGAGGCTTTGACGTTTCCGTTTACAGTGACTTCTCCCTGAGCTGCTTTTATCCCTATAGAACCTATTCCCTCAACTTCTACATTCCCTTCTACGGTGACTTCTCCATTGCTCTCCGTTTCCACACCGCTTACCGGTACGCTGTATGTTCCCCTGTTACGCTCCACTACTTTGACATCGTTGTTAATCGTAATCCTGCCGCCATTATTTGCATTTACTCCCGTGCTGTCAGCACCTTCTACCAAAACGCCTCCTGCAGTAACATCTCCCTTTGAGTTTATGCCAGTGGCTTGTGAACCAACTGCCTTGACCGTTCCATCCACTGTAACACTGGAACCCTTTACTGCATCTACTCCCGTAGGTGTTCTTTGACCCTCTGCTGTAACATCTCCGCTCACTTTCACAGAGGAGTTGTTGCGACTCGCAACACCCTCGGCCGATTCACCACTCGCGGAAACATTACCCTGCACGCTGACAGAGGAGTTGCCCGTACTCCGAACACCATAAGTATTATTACCATTCGCAGAAACATTACCCTTAACGCTGACCTTGGCATTGTCAGATGTCTTTACCGCAGTTTCATCGTTTCCTGTTACGGATACATCACTGGTTATGTCAGTCTGTTCGGAACCTGCAGCTACCACATTGTTATTATTGTTGCTATAGGTTTCGATACGGTGATTTCCTCCCCCGGCAGCATACACCGATACTGCATTCGTGCAAGCCAGTGTGACTGACAGCCCGAATACTAATAACGCTTTTCTTTTCAAATAGAACCTCCTTTCTGTTTGATATATCCCATTGCATATACATGTGTAAATTTTACCATATACGCCAGAAACAGACAACTCTTTTAAGCATTTTAAGCAAACAAAATAGTTAGGAAAATCAAGGCTTTCCTTGACTTGGATTAACTTATAATTATATGTGTTTCTATGACGGATTCGAGCTCCCAAGACTCTATTGTAGGTTCGATTCCTATAGGAGACGCTACATTTTAGCGGTAATGAAGGCAAAATCATTGCCGCTTTTTTTATGCAGTTTTATAAACACAGCTTCTAAAGAATATAATATGATTGTGGAATAGAAATACGCAACAAGTAACAAAAATCTATTACAGTGGGGGTTTAAGATGGAGATTCGCAGAGATTTCTATTTGGATCAATTGATAAAAAGAAAGAATAATGGATTGATTAAGGTAATTACTGGTATTCGTCGATGTGGAAAATCCTATTTACTGAATAATCTGTTTTATCATCATTTATTGGAAAGCGGAGTTGATGCTGACCACATCATTCGCTTTGCTTTTGATTCAGCCGATGATCTTTATCTGATTGGCGAAGGCCTGATTCAGATGGAAAAGGAAAAGCGTGGAGTTGACCCTGAAAAGTTTATGGCTTATATCCGTTCCAAAGTTGTAGGTGAAGAAATGTATTATCTGCTGCTTGATGAAATTCAGATGTTGGATTGTTTTGAAGCTGTTTTGAATGGCTATCTTCGCAAAGATAATATGGATGTATTTGTGACAGGAGGTAATGCAAAACTTTTGTCTAAAGATATAGCCACCGAGTTCGCCGGTCGTGGGGACGAGGTACATATGTATCCCCTGAGTTTTGCCGAGTTTATGACCATTTACAGCGGTGATAAGTACATGGGATTATCTGAATATATGCTGTATGGCGGCATTCCTCTGGTTGTTCTTCGGGAGGGAGCAAATGATAAGGCAGTTGCATTGCAGAATCTGTTCAATGAGATTTATCTTCGAGATATTACCAAACGTAACCGAGTGAGGAATATCGGAGAATTGGAAGCTCTTCTGAATATTCTTTCCTCTGCCATTGGTTCGCTGACCAATCCGGAAAAATTGAAGAATACTTTCAAGACGGTAAAGAAATCCAGAATCACTTCCGCTACCATTAAGAAATATCTGGATTATTTTGAGGATTCTTTCCTGATTGAATCAGCACAAAGATATGACATCAAAGGAAAAGCATATATTGAAACACCTAAGAAATATTATTTTTCCGATCTTGGTCTTCGCAATGCCAGAATCAATTTCCGTCAGTTTGAGCAGACCCATTCTATGGAGAATGTAATTTATAATGAACTTCGTATGCGCGGTTACAGTGTGGACGTGGGCGTAATACCGATTGCGGAAAGAAATCAGGAAGGTAAGGTTATCCGTAAACAGCTTGAAGTTGATTTTGTATGCAATCTTGGTTCATCCAGATACTATATCCAGTCTGCATATTCTCTGCCAGATGAAACGAAACGCACTCAGGAAATCAGACCGTTCAGGAAAATTGATGATTCCTTCAAAAAGATTGTTATCACAAAAGATATTGTACAGCCCTATTATGATGACTATGGTATCTTGACTGTAAACATTTATGACTTTCTCCTTGATCCGAAAATTCTTGAAAAATAAACAATGCTATGAAAGACGATGGTAAATACTATCTGCTTCTGGATGAAGTGCAGCGGTTTTTTGTAATGATACTATCTTTTTATTCTAATTTCTTTTTTCATCAACATTTTTTGATCTTACACTCAAATACCATCGGCAGATATATCGGTCGTGATCTTGTTTCTGCCATTCTGCTTGCTTTGATACATGAGAGAGTCCGCTCTTTTAATCATAGTTTCAAGTGTGTCCTGCGGCCGTGATGTGGTGATGCCCACACTGATTGTGACCTTGAGCTCCTGGCCTTCTGTATTTGTGATTACCGTGTTTTCGACCAGATGCCGGATCCGTTCCGCAACGATGGTTGACTCATACTCTCTGTTGATGGCAAAGACACCTACAAATTCTTCCCCACCCCATCTGCCAAACATATCATCCTTCTTAATGGTATGTGATATGCTCTTTGCGATATCGGTCAGGATCAAATCTCCAATATCATGTCCGTAAGTATTATTAAAGACCCTAAAGTGGTCAATGTCAGCAAAAAGTACAGCGAACTTCTTCCCAAAACGCTGATACTCGGACAATTTATAATTCAAAAAGCTCTCCAGATAAGACCGGTTGGGCAGATGGGTCAGAGAATCGTGCATCGCCTTCTCTGTCAGGTTTTCAATGAGATCGTCTCCATAGGCTTTGGGCGAGTTGCGGGTGAACACTTCCACAGACCCTATGATCGCCCCATTTTCCTTAATTGGATATACCGTTGTCAAAATGGGAGTCCGATATCCGTCTCTGTGCCTTATAACCGGTGATTTGTTCCGCGCCCTTGTTCCAGAATTTTATCTTTCGGTGTATATCCACATAATACACACCATCCTGAATGTGATTCAGGATGCTCAAATATAGTTCTGCCTGCGTCATTTTTCCTTCACCCTCTATTGAATTGATATTCGTATATACTTCAGCGTGTCGATAAACCCGTCCCCTGCCATTCTGATAAGCGCAGTGAAATGGGAACCCATGATTTTAATATAGCAAATCCGCAAATAGTGGCAACGAATTCCTTCTTGCTGGTTTTCGTTTGAAAAGAGCCGTATGATCTGGATTCTCTCCGGTCGCTGGTGGCGTAGTAGTCCCGCTTGCTGTCTAGCATCTTCTCGTCCGCGTCCTGGATCAGGTCACGCAGTCCAGTGCAGAGATTTCACTGCAGGTTCAATATCATGAAGCCGCTGCCGTCCTACTGGACATATGACCGCTGCCTGCGGCAGTTGGACAACGGTGCGTTGAAAGCAATCATGGCCGACCTGGTGCGGCAGCTGTACGAATTGGGGATCGTGGACGCCTCCTTCGTCGGTCTGGCTTCCACGCCCGTCATGGCAAACACCATGCAGAACAATCAAAAATCCTTTGCAAAAAGCAAGTTTTCCAAGGAAAACCACCCGAAAAGCGACCCGGACGGCGCCTTCCTTGCCGACAAGGGCTACGATGTGAAAAGCATCTACAATACCGTGAAATCGGTATATGATGGCGAGGCATTTATCCCTCTCAATCCACACAACACAAAAGATTCAAAGGCACTTCTCATAATATGATCTCCTTTCGGTTTTTCGTGCATCGGATGGATTTTTTCTGATAGCAATTTCTGCACCCGTAGGCTGCGCTGTTTCCGCTGCAGAGCGCAAAATCCCCTCCTTCGATTCGCAGAGGAAGTCCCTCAACCAGCGCATCCGCCAGTTTTTTACGGGCAGCTGCATAAATCTGCTGAACCGTTGTTCTGGCAATACACATATATTCTCCGCATTGCTCCTGAGAAAAACCTTCACGGTCAATCAGACGAATGGCTTCATACTCATCCACATTCAGGACAATGGGAGTCAGTTCCTTGCCGCCACGAACCGGAACAAAACCATCATTATCCGGCAGACAACATACTTTTCTACATTTTCTCGGTCTTGGCATAGATTCACCTCCACATTATTTGCGGCATATGCCATTTATACGATTATTGTACATCTCCCTTTCCCATATGTCAACGGAGTTATTGACATATGCCATAAATTAATTTATACTATGTGTATTCAAGGAGGTGTATCCATGGATTTTTCATCTTATTTTCCAATTTGGAACAAACTGACACCGACCCAGCAGCAGATTTTGGAGCGAAATGCAGTTTTACGAAAAGTGGACAAAGGGACTGTGATTCACAACGGAACTGTGGAGTGTACCGGTCTTCTGCTGGTAAGAAGCGGACAGCTTCGTGCCTATATTCTTTCCGATGAAGGACGGGAGATTAGCCTCTATCGTTTGTTTGATCGGGATATTTGCCTGTTTTCCGCCTCCTGTATAATGAACAGCATTCAGTTTGAGATCACCATTGAGGCGCAGAAGGATACCACGATGTGGGTTATTTCTGCTGACACTTATGGACGCTTAATGAAAGAGTCTGCTGTGGTAGCTAATTTTACCAACGAAATTATGGCTACCCGTTTTTCTGAGGTTATGTGGCTCATGGAGCAGATCATGTGGAAAAGCTTTGATAAAAGGCTGGCAGGATTTCTGCTGGAAGAATGCAGCTTAGAGGGAACAAACATCCTCAAGATTACCCATGAAACCATTGCGGGCCACATGGGTACCGCCCGTGAGGTAGTTACTCGAATGCTTCGCTATTTCCAGAACGAGGGTATGGTCAAGCTGACTCGTGGAACAGTGGAGGTTACAGATGAAGCTGCATTGGAGGAACTGCAAAATGCCTAAGCAACAGCTAATCCTGCTGATTATCGCCTCGGCTGTGCTTGGAATTATCATTTACTAAAGGATAACCCCTTCTCATTTCCTGCGGAATCTGAGAAGGGGTTATTGTTATTTGTCCATACCGCAGGCGGTGGCGGATTCAATGAGGCAGCGATCATTGGTCACAGCATCATAGAGCCGGAAGCCGCCGGAGAAGTTATAGCAGTCAAATCCGTTTCCGGCCAGGATGCGACAGGCAATGTAGCTGCGCAGGCCGCTCTGGCAAATGATGTAGACAGGCTTATGCTTGTCCAGTTCACCCAACCGCTCTCGCAGCTCGTCCACCGGGATATTAAAGAAGCCGTCAATGCGTCCGTGTGCGAATTCTTCCACAGTGCGGGTGTCTAACAGTGTTACGCTTCCGTCACGAGGAAGTTTATCTGTATCTTCCAGATGCCACTGCTTCAGAATACCCTTTGCGATATTCTCAATCATAAAGCCCGCCATGTTTACCGGGTCTTTGGCTGAGGAATAAGGCGGTGCGTAGGCCAGATCCAGATCCTTCAGCTCTGGGGCTTTCATTCCTGCACGAATAGCGGTAGCCAGTACATCAATGCGCTTATCCACACCTTCGTAACCTACGATCTGAGCACCCAGCAGGCGATAAGTTTCTTTTTCAAAAACCACTTTCATGGTCATGACCTTCCCACCAGGGTAGTAGCCCGCATGGCTCATAGGCGACAGGATAACCGTATCAACATCCAGTCCTGCTTTTCTGGCGCTGGTCTCATTCATGCCGGTGGTGGCGGCGGTCATGTCAAAGACCTTGATGACAGAGCTTCCTTGGGAGCCGGTATACCGGTTGTCTCCTCCGCAGATGTTGTCCGCAGCAATTCGTCCCTGTTTGTTAGCAGGGCCCGCCAAAGAAATCAGAGCATCCTGCCCTGTGACAAAGTGCTTCACCTGCACCGCATCACCCACAGCATAGATGTCTGAAATGGAGGTTTCCATCCGGTCATTGACCACAATACTTCCCTTAATGCCCAGTTCTAACCCGGCATCTTTTGCAAGGGTGGTTTCGGGAGAAACACCAATGGCCAGGATTACTATATCCGCATGGAGAGGCTGTTCGTCTTTCAGCAGCACATCTACGCCTCCGCCCACTTCCGCAAACCCTTCCACGGTATGACCCAGTGCCAGCTTAACACCGTGCTTGCGCATTTCATTGTGTATAAAAGCAGCCATATCGGAATCAAAGGGATTCATAAGCTGTTTTGGACGCTGGACAATGGTGACCACCATTCCCAGTTCCCGCAGGTTTTCTGCCAGCTCCAACCCAATGAAGCCACCACCTGCCAGTACGGCAGACTTAGGATGGTTTATATTGATGTAATCCTTGATGCGGAAGGTGTCCTCCACGGTGCGCAGGGTGAACAGTTTATCAAGACTTAAGCCGGGAATCCTGGGTTGGGTAGGCTTGGCACCGGGAGAGAGAATCAGCTTGTCATAGCTTTCCTCGAATTCCTCTCCGGTTTGGAGATTCATGACGGAAACAGTCTTTCTGCCAGGATGAATCGCTGTGACCTCATGGCGCACCTTCATGTTTACACGGAACCGGGAGAAGAAGCTCTCCGGTGTCTGGAGGGTCAGATCTTCCGGATCGGTAATTACGTCTCCGATATAGTAAGGCAGACCGCAGTTGGCATAGGAAATAAACCCTGACCGCTCAAAAACCACAATTTCTGCCTGCTCATTTAGTCTGCGAATACGGGCGGCAGCGGTAGCACCGCCAGCCACACCACCCACAATAACAACTTTCATATCAGCGTTCCACCTTTCCTGCATAAGCGGAAATTCCGCCTATGTTTTTCACATTGGTATAACCCATCTGCTGCAAAATAGCAGCTGTCTGACGGCTTCTTGCGCCACTGAGACAGTGTACAAAGATGGGGGTAGCTTTATTGTTAATCATGACGGTTACTTTGTCAATGGACTGCAAAGGAACATTCTTACTTCCGGGGATATGCCCCTGCCGGTATTCGTCAGGGGTGCGAACATCCAGCAGGACTGCGCCATCCGTAACGCTATATTCTTTGACACCCTGATTGATGTCAGGGCCTTTCAGGAAATCAAAAAATCCCATCTTTGCACCTCCTTACAGCATGGCGAGAATCTGAGCCTTAGGTCTGGCACCGGTGGCCTGATTTACGACTTTGCCGTTCTTCATAACCACCAGAGTGGGAATGCTCATCACACCAAACTGCATAGCCAGTTCCTGTTCCTCATCCACATTAATTTTAACAACCTTGATATCGGAGCGCTCCTCGGCAATTTCCTCTACCAGAGGAACTACCAGCGGCAAGGACCACACCAGGGAGCCCAAAAATCAATCAGGACGGGCTTGTCCGAGTACAAAACCTCTTGATTGAAATTGTTTTTATTTACATTGATAGCAGACATATTTAAGTCCTCCTGTTTTCTTTTTTATGGCTTTAGTATATCCAGTAGTCGTTGCTTTTTCCGTGATTTTGTCACTTATCGCCGGCGACGGTTTCACCGGGCCAACTATTAATACCGCCGATTTCAACGATATTGGTGTAGCTCAGTTTTACCAGCTTTTCAGAGGCCTGCTTACTCCGATTACCGCTGCGGCAGTATACCAGAATCAACTGATCTTTATCCGGCAGCTCTGGAATGTCCTCTGTGCCGATGAATTCGTTGGCAATATCCTCCGGCTGACCCAGGCAGCGCAGGGGGATCTGTTTGATGAGCGGATCAATTACTTCCTTGGGAACAGCTTTCATCATATCAGTCAAGGTAATCCCGGGAGCAACTGCATTCACTCGAATACCCTTCGGACCCAATTCCCGGGCAAGAGAAACCGTCAGGCCATTGACAGCAAATTAGGATGCTGGATATGCAAAGCCACTGGGCTGGCCGTAAATGCTAACCATTGAGGAGGTGGAGAGAATAACACCGTGACCTTTTGCAATCATGCACTCACTGGCGGCTCTTGTAGCATTGAACACGCCTTTTACATTCAGATCCATAACCTTGTCAAAGGTTTCTTCCGTATACTCGGTAAAGGGAGTGCTTTCGGATACACCGCATTGTTCACCAAAATATCAATGCAACCGTATTTTGAGGCAGCTTCTCGGAAAGCATTGCGGACAGATTCCAAATTGGATAGGTTAGGACTGATTCCCGCAACTGTTGCATCAGGGTATTTTTCTTTTAGCTGCTCAACCGCTTTATCAGCAGAACCTTGCGAGCTTGCGGTCAGGATTACCGTAGCACCTTCCTTCAAAAATTTGTCTGCGGTAGCGTAACCAATGCCACGGCTGCCTCCTGTGATAATTGCAACTTTATCTTTCAGCCTCATAAGAGTACCTCCTTGTGTTTTTGACACTACCGTTCTAATGAAGGAGATTATCAAATGATAAAAGATGAAGATTTGAAAAGCAGCATAGATTATTCGGAAGGACAGAAAAAAGCAGTACACAGGATTCTTATAGAACTGGTCAATATTTTTAGGGAATATGAGGAAGAAATCCGTATTGTGGGAGGATGGGTGCCAGATCTGATGTTTCCGGGAGAGGGGCATGTAGGAAGTGGGGATGTGGATATTTTGGCAGGAATGTATGGTGGTACACAACCCAAAAGGAGAAGTCAGCATGTACAGAGGATTAAGGCACTGAAAGCTACTGGAGGCAATAAAGGTTACATTTGAAAAATCATTTTATGGTATTTGTTCAGGTGGTCAATGGAGATGCAAACTGTGCAATCCGCTTTTGAATATTATATTAATATGTTTTGCGGTTTATAATCGCAAAATAGCGTTGATTTTTAAAGGCAGTTGAGGTATACTATCTGAAAATGGAGGTGCTCATGATGATTTACAGACCTTTGTATGTAGATAAGATTATGGCTTATGTGGATACACCATTTGTAAAAATCCTTACAGGAGTCCGCCGCAGTGGAAAATCAACGATCTTGAAAATGCTTATGGAACAGCTGAAAAACCAGCGGAATATTCCGGAGGATCGTATTGTCAGCTGTCGCTATGACTCAATGGAATATGAGGATATGACGGCAAAGCAGATGTACACGCAGCTAAAAGAACATCTTTCGCCGGATGGGAGAACGTATTTGTTTCTCGATGAAGTACAGGAAATCAATGGGTGGGAAAAGGTTGTCAATTCTTTAGTGTCGGACTTCGATGTCGATCTGTATGTGACAGGCTCAAACTCTCGGATGATGTCCTCTGAAATTTCAACCTATCTAACGGGGCGATATGTGTCATTTCGTATTTTTACCTTGTCATTTGGCGAATATCTAATGTTCAAAAGCGGGTATACCGATGTTGAAGATCCAAAAGCCGAGCTTGTCAATTATGTGCGCCTGGGTGGATTCCCGGCAACACACTTGCAGGCATATTCTCAGGATGAGGTCTATACGATCGTGCGGGATATTTATAGTTCCACGATTTTCTCTGATATTGTCAAACGCAATCAGGTGAGAAAAATCGATCAGTTAGAGCGTGTTGTAAAATATACCTTCAACAATGTTGGCAATACTTTTTCGGCAAAATCCGTCTCGGATTACCTGAAAGCGGAACACCGTGGGTTGGACAATGAAACGGTCTACAATTATCTGGAAAAATTGGAGAAAGCTTATCTGCTTCACCGCTGTTCACGCTTTGATATGCAGGGAAAGGAAATCCTGAAGACGCAGGAAAAATTCTATCTTGCAGATACCGCATTGCGGTACAGCGTTCTTGGCTATAATGCTGATAGTGTAGCGTCCAGCCTTGAGAATGTCGTGTACCTAGAGCTCTGTCGCAGAGGGTACAAGGTCTATGTCGGAAAGTCCGGCAGTGGCGAGATTGATTTTGTTGCTGTCCGGCAAAACGAAAAAATTTATGTGCAGGTCACGCAGGAACTTCGTTCTCCGAAAACGGAAAAACGGGAATACGACCGTTTGCTGGATATTCACGACAACTACCCCAAGTATGTTCTCACAACGGATGAGTTCTCGGGAGGAAACTACGAGGGTATCAAGACGATGCACATAGCGGATTTTCTGTTAAATTCTGAATACTAAATTATAAAATTGTGAGATGCTCGCTTGGCAACAGGCGGGCATTTTGTATAACGTAAAATTATTTCGCAAATTGAGGATTACGTATAATGGGTTGACTCATAATAACACGATATTCATTGCGGTTGCGATTGCAGGAATCATGATTGACCTGAACGGCTTCAAGCAGATTAATGATAACTATGGACATTCGGAGGGTGACGCTGCATTAATGATTGCTGCGGATGTGCTTAGAAAATCCTTCTCCGAATATGGCGTAGTCACAAGATATGCAGGATAAGCTGGCATATTATAAAGGAAATGAAAAACAAACACTTTAGCCCAAAATACAACTATTAAATACCGCGCCGCCGTGGCTTGACATGAGAAAAAATCGGTGCTATAAAAAAATTATCGGTTAGTTTTCTCTAACCACGAAGTGCAAGCTTTCGGACGCCCGATGTTGGATGCATCCGTAGGAGTTTTGCAGATATGCATAGAAATTTTGACTGTACCAAGGGAGGACGACTGATATGGCAGAGAAAACAGAACTGTCCGGTGTGCCGGAGACGATGCTGCAGACTATCTACGCCAGAGCCAAGGAAAGCTGTGGGCGTGGCGCAATTCATGACCAAAAGGCAGAAGAGATTATCGAAAAGCTGGACTATGATTTCACACTTGCGGACAAGGATACTGCCATGCACAGCGGTGTCATTGCCCGAACCATCGTACTGGATCGTCTGACAAAAGCGTGGATTGAAGAGCATCCCGGTGCGGTTGTGGTCAACATTGCCTGCGGTCTGGATACACGATGCTATCGGATGAAAGGTTTTTGCCATTGGTACAACCTCGATCTGCCGGAAACAATGGCGGTGCGGGAAAAGATCCTGCCGGAGATCGGCACGATTTCGCAGATTGCCATGTCTGCTATGGATGATTGGGGTGGTGAAATTACAGAGCAGAATACACCGGTGCTTATCATCATTGAGGGGCTGACCATGTATCTGACAGAGACGGATGTACAACGGATCTTTGACATAATCTCCCATCGGTTCAAGGCTGTAACCGTATTTGTGGAAACGATGAATCCAATGGTCGTAAAACACTTTAAAGAAAAGTCCATTGATGCCAGCAATGCAAAATTTACTTGGGGTGTGAAAAACGGCAGGCTACTATCCGAACTTCTGCCGGATTTCCGCTTTGTGGAGGAACATAGCCTGACCGAGGGCATGGCAACGTTTGTCCCGATTTATAAACTGCTTGGCAAGCTGCCTACTGTGCGGAATATTTCCAATCATATTGTTGTTCTGGAAAAGTAGAAATCGTAATGGTACCGGAGCAGGCACTGCAAACCGTTCACGGCTATGTGGAGCAGAGAGCATGGCGGCTGTAAAAATATTTGCCGCTGCTTCTGCTGTTTCAGTTAAGGTTTCGCTAAGCCATATGCCCAGCACTCAGTGATGCTCTGCCAGAGTGTGAAGAGCTTCCTTGATACTTTCCTTCACAGTCTCATCCTGCTCTGTGTTCAATCTGTGCAGCAAATAAGTCTTGGCATATTCTGTGCCGATGCTGCCCAATGCCTTGGCTGCGGCAATTCGAATCTTTGCATCTGAATGATCAATCATGTGGGCAATGCTGTTCACACTGTCCTCATCCTTAATCTGGCTCAATGCTTCCAAAGCGGCTACCACCACGGTATCATCTGAAGAACTCAGATACTTGATAATCTTGTCGGATTTTCCTTTCTCCATTAATTTCTGAATCTTACCTAAATCATGTTGTTCCATATTAATGCGCCTCTTTCTTTTTGCCAGCGCGGGGGCGGTAAATCGTCTCCGAATCATCCACGTTGTTACGCTGTGGTGACTGGCTTTTCTTGACAAAACTATCATAGCACTGCATTTATCAGAAATCAATTGCAAAAAAATAAAAGATTTCTAAAAATTCTATGATTGACAGAACCGTGTTTTTCATCCGTTTCTGCCCCGGAACTTTCCCGGCGTGATATCGTAAAACTTATGAAAAAGCTCGCAGAAGTAGCTGGTATTTGAAAATCCGCAGGTATACGCAATCTCGGTAACGGACATGGCGGTGTTCTGAAGAAGAAATACCGCCTTTTCCAGACGATACTGATTCAGATATACCATAGGTGAAGTATTTAAATATTTTTGAAAAAGAAAAGTGCATTTTGTTTTGCAGCAATTTCCCGCAGATGAAATATGTTTAAGCAGAATTCTGCTGGAATAATTTTTTTGCACATATCCCATCATTGCGGTTAAAGCCAGCACTTCCTCTGTGTTCTTATCATAGTTTGGCAGGAAGTTCATATTTTCAGAAAGCAACCGGAAAATATGAGTCGTATTTTCCAAAATCAAAAAGGGATTTATCTGTGCAATGTTATTTTCATAAAGCTTTGCCAAGTCATGAAGAATGGAATTCTGCCACTGGATAGACGGGTTTAGTTTCTGATAAGGAAAATGGACATTCTGTATCAGAGGGTTTAAACAATTCTGCACAAAATAGGCGTTTGCGGTAAGCAGCTGTGGGGACAGCAGAATACAGAGAAAGAGACATTCTGTGTGGGTATCGGAATAGCCATAATGAAAGCACCGGCTGTTTACGAAAATACCTTCTCCTGCCTGCAGGGAAATTTTCTGTCCATTGACATCATAGGACATCTGCCCCTCCAAAATCAGCATAAATTCCAGGTCGTCATGCCAGTGGCTGACTGCACGAAAATCAGGATAGCTTGATAGCTGTCTTTTTTTGATATAGGCCGGAAAATCCGGATTATTATAAGCTACATTTTCGGATGCATCTGAGTTTAAAAGAGTGCTGGGACATACTTCCATAAATTTCCGTTCTTCCTTAATTCTCACCTTATTGCGAACAATTGTTATATAAGTATGACTGATTCTGGTATAAAAATCAATGAAAATAGCTTATTCTGGTATAACGAAAGAGTGAACAGAAGGAGAGGATTAGAGAATGGACATGATAAAAAGAAGAGACATGCAGATTGCCTACATCTCGGACGAATCCGTTATGGCAGAACAGGTGAAATGCAGGAAAATCCTGCAGAAACTTAACTTTGCAGATCGTTCCGATTTTGATGAACTAGCAGAAATCGTAAAAGAACTTTTGGGAAAATCGGAAAATGCGTTTATTAATCCACCTTTTTATTGTGACTACGGTTCCCACATCGAGGTAGGTAAAAATTTCTTTGCAAATTATAACTGTACGATTATCGATGTGGCCAAAGTAAAAATCGGCGATAACTGCCAGATGGCTCCCAACGTAGCCATCTATACGGCAGGACATCCGATTTATCCGGACACCCGCAATTCCGCTTTTGAATATGGCAAAGAAGTGACCATCGGCGACAATGTATGGCTGGGAGGAAATACGGTAGTGTGCCCCGGCGTACATATCGGAGATAACGTAGTCATCGGTGCCGGGAGCGTCGTTACCAAAGCTATCCCCGCCTGGTCCATTGCAGCAGGAAATCCCTGCCGCGTAATCCGCAAGATCACAGAGGCAGACAGAAGAAGATTGTTCCATGAGGAAGAGATTGACGATGAGGCATGGAATATGATATGCGCAAAAGAGCAAAACTAAAGCGACAAACATTGACAACCTCATCTGCGGTACCGGGGCGGCCAGCAGGACAGTTTGCAAACATATTTTTACTCCCTTTTTACAAAAGTGTGTCTGATGCATATTAACTCATAATTATACGAAATACCACTCTTTTATTTATTTTCTATTCATTTCTTACTACTGGGTATTCATTTTTACACTAAGTTGTCGTGCAATTTATTAGAATGGAATTTTTGAAAGAGCCAGCACCTTGAATGGGCTGTCTCTTTCAATGTCACCTGTAATTGACAAACTTGAATTTATATAATTGGTGTGCCTATGTGCTTATCTATTCTCCATTGTGGAGGATTTCCATCATCAGCCCAGTATTCATCCATTGACGTAATTTTATCATTTGCTGTTCTTATGAATGACACCACATGGAAATATACACTTCTATCTTGGGGATAAACTTTTGTTACCGTGATGAATAAATCGCCTATCACTTCAACTCGTTCAACTGTTCCATCCCAATCACCTGGATATTCACAGTTTGCAATAATGAACTCATCGACCGTAAAGTGTTCGTTGGAACAATGCCAATTCACATACGCATCTTTGTGAAAAAAACTTCTGATTGTGTTCTCATCTTGAGCCAACACAGCCTTAATAAAACTGCATACATCCATAATTACTTACCTCGTCAAATTCCGATTTTCTCAATTCTCCAAACTGAAATTTATATAATTATTCCTCTAACTTTCCCTATTTTACAGGCTTTCCCGCCTGTTCATTAGTGAAATGATATGTAGTTTCCCTTATTTTTGCCCTTATGAGATAATCACAAGGGAAATAAGGGAAATTTTTTAGTCATTGCCTACCACTTTATCAAGAAGCCGAACCGATTTTCGTTTCGCATCTCTTGTGGAGTGAGCATAGACGTTCATTGTGGTACTGACATCTGAGTGTCCTAACAATTCCTGCACATCTTTTGGGGCAGCTCCATTTGCTAAAAGGTTGCTTGTATAGGTGTGACGTAACTGGTGGAAATGAAAGCCTTCAAATCCCTCTAATGTTTTTGCCACCTTTCTGCAAACAGTCCCCAAAGTAGTTGGAAGTTCCAGACAACCATCCGGTCTTAAACAGACGAAAGAAATTTCTTTATAATCTGCCGGGACTTCCTCTGTTCTGTCTAAGCAATAATATTCGTAGTACACTCTGTTTTTCTCTTTGACCTCTTTGTAGTAGTTCGTGTGATAAAGTTCTCCGTACTGCATTCGATTTTTTAACTGCTCTTTCCGGGCATTACGGAAAATCTCTACCAGCGTATCTCCAAAATCAACAATCCTCACTTTTTTCCGCTTGGTTGGTCCGATGATATATTTGCGCTTTGAGCCATCATATCGGATGCTGCGTCTTATGGTAAGGCATTGTTCTTCCAGATTTACGTCCTGCCACGCCAAACCGCAGGCTTCTCCAATACGAAGCCCGGCATAATAGGCTATCTGGATTGGAAGTATTGCGGCTGGGTTCTTTTTTTGAAGATACGCAAGCAGTCTTTCATAATCTTCTCGTGAAATTGGTTGGATATTTCCGTCCATGTCCTCATCCGAAAACAAATCAACTTCGTCCGTCTGATACCGCAGTTTAATATACTGCATGGGATTGAACGTAATATACTGTTTTGGAAATACTGCAAAGCGGAAGGACTGCTGCATGACTGCGGAAAAAGAATGGATGTAATCTTTGCTGTAACCCTTTCTCTCTTTTCCGTCGGGATGAACTCCCCCGAAGGAAAGCAAATCAAAGAAGGATTGCAAATGCTCAGAGGTTACATTTTTTAATTTCCGTTCTGCCAGCGGATGTTTCTTAATATTTCGGATTGTTCCGAGGTAATTCTCCACAGTACCATTGCTGAGCGTACCTGTTTTTAATTCCTCCTCTGCCCACACATCCAAAAGTTGTCCGACTGTGAGATTTTCCGCTTTGGCAACAAATTTCTTTTTCTCATAATCATCCATTGCCTGACGGAGCAGTTTTTCAGTTTCACTTTTGCTTTCTGTTCCAACGCATTCTTTCTGAACAAGATTGCCGCTTGCGTCCTCTACATAGAAGCGGTAGTACCATTTCTTTCCTTTTTTTCTTACAGATCCTTTTG
>OGJJ01001529.1_pt1 | contig 17251 bp, 13 predicted proteins | sample 1572081 | NCBI WGS metagenome assembly OGJJ01 (sample SAMEA2582122, study PRJEB24529) | metagenome | biome: Human gut stool | place: China | collected 2011
TACATCGAGGACTCCACCTTCACGGGGAACAAGGCCAGTTACGGCGGCGGCGCTCTCTACAATCAGGGCAACCTCACCGTCCGTGGCACCACGACCTTTGCCGGCAACACCGCCCAGTACGGCGGCGCCGTCTACACGGATGCAAACAGCCTCACCTTTGATGCGACCTCCGCCTTCGACGTGATCTCCTTCACGAACAATACGGCCACAGCCGCAAATGGCGGCAACGACCTCTACCTCGGCAAGCACACCCGCGTCGACACCGACAAGGCCAACTACAAGGCCGCTGAAGTCAATCTGACCGGTCTCGGCACGATCAGCTTCGGCGGGTCCATCGCAGGTCTTGCGGGCACTTCCATCAATTCGTCAGCGGCCAAGGTGAGCATTGCAGACGCTGCCGCATTTGCGGGTGACTTCACGATCACTGATGGTCTTACTCAGATCTCTGGCGCGAAGTTCTTCGGCGGCAAAGTCTCCGTTGAAGGCGGCACGCTCGCCGTCGACGGTGCCTGGACGGCCTCCGGCTCCACGACGCTCAAGGGCGGCATGATCACTACCGCCGGTGCCAACGTCTTCAAGAAGGGCGACGACGGCAAGTACGGCACGACCCTCACCGACGGGTGGACTGCACTCAACAAGACGAACGGCAAGGTCGAACTGACGGACACCGGCTATGACTACACGATTGAACAGCTTCGTGCAGCCCAGGACGCCCTTAACGGCGGTTCCGGCAACGCCGTCCAGCTCGTGCTCCACGGCACGCTCACGACCGATAAGCCTCTGACCGACACGACTGTTGATGGTCTCATTGCCGCTGACCAGACTGTTTCCGCCAACGAATCGGGCAACTTCGTTGTCTCGAACGGCACGACCGTCGGCAGCATCGACTTCAAGGAAGCGGAGAACGCTGAAAGCGTCGCCATCACCACGGGTACTGCCACCCTCACGATCGAAGGCAACGGCGGCGACGTCTTCGCCAACCTCTCCGACACGGTCAAGACCGTCGACGCCTCCAATAGCTCCGTCGCGCTTGGTCAGTCTGAAGAAAGCAAGGGCAGCGTGAACGTCGAGACCCTGAAGGTCAAGAACCTCGAAGTCGTTGGCACGTTCGACGCCGTCAACGCCGAAGTCGAATCGCTCGACGTCTCCGGCAACTTCACGGCCGCCGAACTTAAGGTTGCTGAAGGCGACGTGACGGGTACGCTTTCCGCAGACAAGCTCACCGGTACCGCCGACAAGGTGATCAACGTGGGTGATGATGTCGACGCCGGCACCGTCCATCTCGATACGCTCGCCCTCAACGGCGGCACGATCTTCCTCGATCCCAGCTGGACAGGCGACGACACCATCGACAAGGGTTCCTTCCTTGCCGTCACCAACCTCAAGGATTCTGTCCTCACGGGTCGTATCGTTGTGGGTCAGAACTCCACGCTGGCTCTCGGCGGCACGAAGGCCGAGACGGTCGACGCCTTCAACAGGCTCGGCAAGAGCTGGGGTGAAGACGGTGTCACGGCCGCCCTCTATGTCGGCAAGACGCTCAGCGCCGATGTCCTGAAGGACGCCGGCATTCTGGTTGACGGCAGCCTTGAAGACCGGACTGCCGCAGGTGATCTGACGAGTCTTTCCGGCATCAAGATGAATGCAGGCAGCATGCTCATCGTCAACCAGGCAGGTGTCGGCTCCGGTACGGCCATTGACGGCAAGCTTGCTATGAGCGCCGCCTCCACGCTCGGCATCGTGAATGCTACGGAAGGCACCTTCAAGCTGGCTTCGGACCTGACGGTCAACGCTGTTGATCAGGACACCACCGTTGAAGTCGTCACGGACAACCCGTTCATCTCGGGCTCCTTCGGCACCGGTGACAAGTCCAATACGGTCACCACGACCTTCGACTCTGAATCCGGTCTCGGCGCCATCGCCTCAACCGGCGTTCAGGCCATGGCCCGCCGTGCCGACTTCGTCATGACGGAGACGGTTGCCAACCGCACCTCGCTCGATCAGCCGATGCACGCCGGCGTCAACCTCTGGGCAGACGTCTCGGGCGAACGCTATGAAGCCGACAAGCTTGACAACAACGGCAGCTTCCGCGCCGATGCGGCCTACGCCACGTTCGGCGGCGACGTCGAAGTCCTCGAAGGCCTGACCGCCGGTCTCGCCCTCCAGTATGGCGACGCATCGCTCCGCAGCGACGTCTCCGGCATCAAGAACGACATCACCAGCTACGGTCTTACGGCCTACGCCGGCAAGTCGTTCGGCGCCGCAAAGGTCGTCGGCGAACTCGCCTGGCTCAAGTCCGAAAACGACATCACGGCCCACCAGACCGCGCTCAACCAGAAGCTTGACGCGAACATCTACTCCGCCGGCGTGCGCGCCCAGTACGAACTCGCCGCGGGCTCCTTCAAGTTCGTGCCGAGCATCGGTCTGCGCGTCTCCCGCCTTGAAACGGACGACATGACCGTCGGTTCCATCAAGGTTGACGAAGGCGACCTCACCTATGTCCAGATGCCGATTTCGCTCCGCATCTCGGGCTTCGAGGCCGACGCCGCGGGCTGGACCCTTGCTCCGAGCTTCAAGGTCGCCTATGTCCCGACCTTCGGCGACAAGGAAGTCAAGGTCCTCGGCTACAGCCAGGACGTCCTTGACATGAGTCCGGTCCAGGCCGACTTCGGTCTGCGCGCCGTCAACGGCAATCTCATGTTCAATGTCGACATGATGTTGGGCGGCGGCGAAGCCGGCACGTCCTCCATCGGCGGCAAGGTCGGCGTCAAGTACGCCTTCTGAAACTGAGATGATGCGCCTGCGGGGCGAATGCTCCGCAGCCTGACGTCAAAGAGAGGGCGCCCGGTTCCTCCGTGGGGAGCCGGGCGCCCTCTTCTTTTGGATCGTTTCCGACAGAACGGCCCCGGACTTTCGTCTCGGGGCCGTTCCTTCTGTCTGCCTTGGGCGCTCTCTTCGGCGTCAGTGCCTTTCGCCGCAGACGGGGCACCGCTTCCTGCGCTTCACCTTGATGGTGTCGAACTGCATGTTGAGTGCGTCGATGAAGAGCATCCTGCCGCAAAGCGTCGAGCCGATGCCTGCGGCGATCTTCAGGGCCTCGGTGGCCTGAAGCGTCCCCACGATGCCCGTGACCGACGAGAAGACGCCGACGGCTGCGGCCTTGACGTCGTTGCCCGGATCGTCCTCCTCGAAGATGCACTCGAAGCAGGGAGAGTCGGGCACCGACGGATCGAAAACGGTGAGCTGGCCCGAAAAGCGCACGGCGGACGCAAAGACGAGGGGCTTCCCTGCATCATGCGCGGCCCTCGAGACCGCGATGCGGGTTGCGAGGTTGTCCGTGCAGTCGAGGATCACGTCCGCATTCTTCACGAGGGCCTTGAGCTTCACAGCGTCCGCGAATTCGGGCACGGGGATGATGCGGCAATGGGGATTGAGCCTCTCGACCGCGATGGCGGCGCTCTTGGCCTTGTTGACGTTGACCGTCGACGTCGTGTGAAGGATCTGGCGCGAGAGGTTCGAGACCGACACCGTGTCGGCGTCGACCACCGTGATCGTGCCCGCGCCTGCAGCGGCGAGGTAGAGGATGGCGGGAGAGCCAAGGCCCCCTGCTCCGATCACAAGAAAGTGCGCGCTGCTGATGGCGGCCTGCCCTTTCTCTCCGAGCTCGCGCAGAATCATCTGGCGGCTCACGCGCTCCCTGAGGTCTCCGGGAAAGACGTTCCCGCTGGCTTCGTGCTCAACATCCTTCATGATTTTTGTGACTCCGTGAGACTGATGCGTCTTATTCGGCGTAGAGAACCGTGGAGAGATAACGTTCGCCGTTGTCGGGGAAGATCACGACGATGTTCCTGCCTTCGTTTTCGGGGCGCTTCGCGAGTTCCGTCGCGGCATGGAGGGCGGCGCCGCCCGATATGCCGATGAGGATGCCTTCGGCTTTCGGGAGGGCGCGCGCAGCTGCGATCGCGGCGTCGTTCGGCACGCGAAAGACCTCGTCGACCACCGAGGCGTCGTAGTTGCCCGGCACGAAGTTCGCGCCGATGCCCTGGATGGCGTGCGGACCGGCCTTGCCGCCCGAGAGCACGGGACTTGCATCAGGCTCGACCGCCACCACCTTGACGGCGGGATTCTTCTCCTTGAGATAGCGGCCGTTGCCCGTCACCGTGCCCGACGTGCCCACGCCCGCGACAAACATGTCGACATGTCCGTCCGTGTCGGCCCAGATCTCCGGACCGGTCGTGAGGTAGTGGGCGAGCGGGTTGGCGGGGTTTTCGAACTGCTGCGGGATGAAGCTGCCGGGAATTTCGCGGGCGAGTTCCTCGGCCTTTTCAATCGCGCCCTTCATGCCGGCCGTGCCGGGCGTAAGGACGACTTCGGCGCCGTAGGCCTTGAGCAGCATGCGGCGCTCGACGCTCATCGTCTCGGGCATCGTGAAGATGGCGCGATAGCCGCGGGCGGCGGCAATGCTCGCGAGCCCGATGCCCGTGTTGCCCGAGGTGGGCTCGATGATGACGGCGCCCGGACCGATGAGGCCGGCCTTTTCCGCTTCGAGGATCATCTGGCGCGCGGCGCGGTCCTTGACGCTCCCGGCGGGATTGAGGGCCTCGATCTTGGCGATGACGTTCGCCTTGAGGCCGTGGAGCCTCATCCAGTTGTTGAGCTGCAGAAGCGGCGTGCCGCCGACAAGTTCAAGGCTCGACTGATGAATCATGATGTTTCTCCTGTGCGTGTTTGGAGTTGTCGTTGTGCTGCGGGATCTCCGTCCGGCGTCCGAAGGTGTCTTCCCGACGGATGCCCGCCTGCTCCACTCTCCCGGGAAGAACGCCGTCCGGCGCCCGAGAACACCCGTCCTGCAGGCGTTCGCATAATTCCCGAGTGAGTTGGTAGGAAATTGGATCCTACTCCATCACACGCTGTTTTGCAATGGTTTGCGTCTCTGCGCCCGAAGCGGATCAAAGCGCGGAGGTCGTCCGTCGATCTTAGCAAAGATGAGGGCCGGGCTGTGGTTGAGATCAGGGCGGAAAGCTCGTCGGAAGTGTCCGGAGGGCCTCAGGCGGACTTGTCGGAGGAAAAGCCGTTGAGGATTCTCGCGAGGAGCGCTTCGGCGAATCGGGCCTCGTCGGGCGTCAGCGAGCATGTCACGAGGGCGTCGAGTTCGGAGGAGATGCGTTCGGATACGGGGATGAACGCCCTGCCCTTTTCGGTAAGCCTCAGGTTGATGACACGTGAGTCCTCGGCCGAGCGCTCGCGCGCGACGTAGCCCAGATCTACGAGCTTCGTGACGAGGGCTGAAACGGTGGACTTCGAGCGGTGCGTGAGGCGTGAGAGCTCCATGACGGTGGCGGTTTCCTGTTCGGTCAACACGTGCAGGATGTCGCCGTGGCACGGGAGCAGTTCGCCCATGCCTTCGCGCTTGAGCGACTCGAGAATGAATGTTGAGGTGGCCTCCGAGAGGCGGCCTGCAAGAAAGGGGATGCGGGTGTTTTCCTTCATGAGGCGATGTTAGTTCGAGGGCGAACGAAAGTCAACGAACCGCAGGACGAAAAGGCCCGCTGGAGGCATGAAGCCTGCGGCGGGCCGTGCGCATGACGGATTGGGTGGAATCCGGGCGTCGACTACTTGAGGAGGACGTCCTTGAGGAACTTGTCCTCGGCCTCGCGAGCCTCAGGCTCGTTCATGAGCGTGTGCGGCGCGTCCTTGATGAGGACGATGCGGGCGTTGGGATTGCCCTGGAGCGCCTTGCTGCAGTTGCCGACGGCCTCGCGGTTGCCGAGATAGGGATTGGCCTGCGAGAAGTACTTGTCCTTCGAGCTCATGATGTTGAGGACGGGCATGCCGTCGGGAATTCTCGTCTTGTGCTGGACGACGTGGTAGTTGTTTTCGCACGACCAGGAGAAGATGATGCGGCCCGCTTCGGCGGGTGCGGCTTCGGCGCGCACGTAGCGGGCCACGGCGACTGCGCCTTCGCTCGTGCCTGCGATCACGAACCTGCCGTTGAACCAGGGCTGTTTCGCCAGGAATTCGACGGCCGCCGTGAGTTCGCTCGCACGAAGCGCGTGGATCTTCTCATAGTCCATCGGGTCGATGGGCGAGGTGTAGGTCATGCGGTCGGGGAGCTGGAAGGAGTCGGCCGTGAAGCTTGCGATGCCGAGCTCGTCCGCGAGACGCTTCTGGAAGGCCTTGATCTGCGGATTGATGCCGCCCGAGCCGTGCACGAAAATCACAGCGGGCGCCTTTCCCTTCGTTTCGGGCGCGCGGATGTTGGTGCCTTCGTATGTCTTGTCGCCCGTCACGGATGCGGGCAGCACCGTCCAGGACTGCGCCATGGCCTCGGCCATCGTGCGGTCGGTCTGCACCCAGGCCTTCCCCTTGATCGTGCCCTGCGGCACGTCGGCGGACATGGCGGGCGCGGCGAGCGCAATGAGAAGCGCGGCGGCAAGTGCGGAAATCCTTGTGTTCATGGTCTCTCTCTCCTTGATGAACGTTCGTGCGCACCGGGACTCGGGTCGATTCACCCGTCGTGCTGCAGGCGCATCCTGCCAAGAATAGTCGTATTGCCCGCATTCGGGCGAGCGCCGAAAAACTCTGAAACAACGAGCGGCCATGGGTCGTCGTGGCGCCGTGTCGTCATGCTCAACAACGATAAAGGCCCTCCTTCAGACGGGCTCCCGGATGGACGGGAGCCCGAAGGAGAGCCTTCCGGCATGCTCAGGCCTGCGCCGTCACGGATTATTTGCCCTGAGCGGCGTTCGTGCCGGCGGTTCGGCCGAAGACCATGCAGTCGGCGATGGCGTTGCCGCCGAGGCGGTTGGAGCCGTGGATGCCGCCCGTCGTTTCACCGGCGGCGTAGAGGCCCGGAATCACCTTGCCGTTGATGTCAAGCACCTGTGCGTCGGCGTTGATCTGCAGGCCGCCCATCGTGTGGTGGACGGTCGGGACCTTCTGGCAGGCGTACCAGGGGCCTTCGGTCATGACCTTGTCGGCCTTGTTGTTGGCGACGAAGCCGAGCGGATCCTTCTTTTCACCGCGTACGACGGCGTTGTAGGTGTCGATCGAACCCTTGAGGTTTTCGACCGGCATCTTGAGCTTGGCGGCAAGCTCCTCGAGCGTGTCGGCTGCGACGACGCGGCCGAGATCGATCATGTCGCCCACCTTGGCGCCGTTGCGGTCAACCCACGTGAGGCTCGGATAGCGCAGATGGTTGACGAGCACGTAGTAGGTCGAGTCCTTCTGTGCGAAGATGGCCTTGGCGAGGACGTCGCGGGCTGCGCCTTCATTGACGAAGCGGTTGCCGTCCGTGTTGATGAAGACGCGGTTGCGGCCCGACGTGCGGATCATTTCCATGAGGCCCGTGCCCGGCGTGCCGCAGGGATGAACCTGAATGTCGGCCATGCCGATCACGTTCGCGCCGACTTCCTTGCCCATCAGGATGCCGGAGCCCTGGGCGGACTTCTGGAAGTTCGTGCAGCCGATGCTCTTGCCGAGGTCGTAGTCTTTGAAGACGCCCGTGTTGACTTCCTGACGGAGCTTCACGTTGGCGCCGAAGCCGCCGGTTGCAATGATCACGCCCTTTTCAGCCTTGAAGAGCGTGTAGCGGCCGGTCTTGTTGTGCTTGGCAAGCACGCCCGTCACGCGGCCGTCGGCGTCCTTGAGCACGTCTTTGGCTTCAATGTCGGTGATGACCTGCACGTTGGGATGCTCGGCGATGTACTTCTCGAAGACGCGGATGTAGGAGTTGCCCGACGGAGTGGCGGGATAGTGGGAGCGCTGCCAGAGCGCGCCCGTGGCCGTGCCGACCTCGTCCTTGAACTTCACGCCGATCGATTCGAGCCATTCGACGGCGGGATAGGCGCCTTCACAGAGGTGTTTGACGAGCTCGGGGTTGCCCACGTTGTGGCCGCCCTTGAGCGTCTGGTCGATGTGTTTCGCAACGGAGTCCTCAATGCCGAGCTTGGGCTGGCGGATCGGGTCGGCCGCATTGAGCGCGCCTTCGGAGACGTTCGTCGAGCCGCCGAGAAGGCCGAGCTTTTCGAGCACGATCACGTCGGCGCCCGCCTGGGAGGCGGCGACCGCAGCGGCAAGGCCGGAACCGCCGCCGATGATGACGACCTGCGTCTTCATCGTGTTGGGGAGCGCCTTGTACTCTTCAACATTCTTCTTCAGGTCCTTGAGGTCCTCGGCGGAAACCTTGGCCTGCTTGAGGCATTCGCCCACGGCGTACTTGAGCGCCATCGAGCTGATCGTGGCGCCCGTGACGCCGTCAACGCCGAGACTCTGCTTTTCGAGAATCCTGCCGCCCACCTTTTCAAGGGCGAGCTGGCCGACGCCGATCGTCTCAAGGTTCTTCGACCAGTCGATCTTCTCGATTTTGTGCTTCGAAACCGTGACGGCGACCGTCATGGCGGCATTGTGCGCGTTCACTTTGTAGGTGTAGGTGCCGGGCACGTAGGTGGCGGCGGAAGCGGACATCGAGGCGACGGCAAGTGCGGCGGCCGCGGCGATCGTGGTGAGTTTCATGGTGGTTCTCCTCTTGAGTTGCGCGCGCTGCCTGAAGCCGTGGTCAATGGGCGTCAAAAAAAAGTCGGCGCGCAGGCCGGCAAGGCGGCGCTTGAACGCGGAGACCTTGCGCGGTGCGTAATGATGATATCAATCAAAGCTCCGTCGCGATCATGGGGTTAACCCTCGCCTTTTTGACCTGACCGACGAAGTCCGATGGTTGTTTTGAGCCGCGCGTCCGGGAACGCCGTGCCGACGCCTCCGACTGCAGGCCTCATCGTCATCATCCGCATCTTCCGCGTCGGCGTCTTCAGGCTCGTGCATGGAGGCCGCCTGCGAGGGGATCTTGTCGACAAAAGACAGTCTGTTCCCGACCGTTTCCACCGATTGGGCGGTATTGCCTAGGGAGAGCAACCGAGGCGCCTTGATGGGCGTCGAAGAACAGCGAGAAAGCCTGAAACGACTGTGCCCGAGCCCTTGCGAAGCGCTGAGCGATGAGGCACCATGTGTCTCAAGGGAGGCGCGACCTGTTCCGAGAACGGGCGGCACAAAAACTCCCTGCCAGATTCCTCTTCGTCGAGAGCGGCCCACGGCGCAGTGTTCGACGAGCCTTCAGAGGCCTGCGACGGCATGAGATCCGCGCGGGCCTTTTCGATTGAGTGCAGCCTTCCGGCCCTTTTCCAAGGGCGGAATCGAATCAACAGGCCGGAGGGGATTTCACCAACAAGGCGCGGAATCAGGCATGATGTGAAATGCGGACCGCAGGGGACCGCCTCAACGCCAGGGCCGACCGGCCGGCATCCCCTTCTCCATGCCTTCAGAACAAAGACCAGACGGAGCATCCATGACCGACAGCACGACCAAGAAGCCCGCGGAGCTTGAAAGCCTTCGCGCCGACATCGACCGCAGCGACGAAGCCATCGTCGGCGCACTTCGCACGCGGCTGGGCGCCGTCAGGCGCATCGCCGAGGTCAAGCGCCTTCAGGGCCTTCCCGTCTACGACGCCGTGCGCGAGGCGTCCCTTCTCTACAAGTTGCGCTCGATGGCGGGTTCCGACGTCGAGGGCGTCGCCCTGCCCGTCTACCGCACGATGATGGCCGCGGCCCGCCGCTTCGAGGCCCAGAGTCAGGAAGCGGGCGAAGCCGTCTCCGGCACCGTCACCCTGCGTCTTCGCAGCCCCGCCGACTTCACCGCCGTCACGGAAATCTTCGCCGTGCACGACTACGTGCCTGAAAGCCTCTCCTGGGTCAATCCCGTCATCGTGCTCTCCGCCACGAAGCCCTTGCCCGCCTCCATGGTCCGCGATCTGCGCGAGCATGGCATCCGCATCGAGGCACAGAACGCCTGAGCGCGTTCAGCCTGAACGCATAAGAAGAGGCCGGCAGCAGACGATCCGCCGGCCTTTTTGATATGGCTGAAAATAAAAGACCCTGACAGGAACCCTATTCTGCGGAGGGGCTTCCCTTGACGCGCTGCCGCCCGCCGCAACAGGCTAAACCCGTTGTTGCTGCGCGAAAAAGGCCGTCCTTCTGGACGGCCTTTCGTCGGCTGATCATTCGGGTCTGCTGCACGCCATGGCGAAGCTTCGCTCGAAGATCTCGCCATCGCGGTCCTCGATCTGGGTGGACGCCTTCGGGTCGATGCGCCCGTCGAAGATGTTGACCCAAGTGCGAGAGAGGCGACGCCTGCCGAACAGCTCGCCCTTCATGAAGGGGGCGGCGGTGAGCACGCGCTCGACGGCGCGCAGTCTTCTGCCTTCGCAGTCGACCTCGAATCGGGTCGCGGTCGTGCGGATGTACTTGAACCTGAGGCTCAGCTCCGTGAGGTCCTCGGGAAAGTTCATGAGGCCGTACCAGGCGCTCGTCCTGCTGTCGGCCTTCCAGAAGGCCATGACGGTCCCGAACTCCTGACGGCCGACCCAACCGTCATATTCGACATAGCCGTCGGCGAGCATCTTCATCGGAAAGCCCCAGACGGCGATCACGCTCTCAAGGGACGGCATTGCGGGCGCCTCCTGACGGGGAGCGCTCGGGCAAACCTTCACCGGCAAGTCCTTGTTCGCCTTTTCCTGAGGCGCTTCCCGCCCCTCCTCTGCGGCTTCGCAGACGGCGGAGCCGAGGACGGCGAGGCATCCAGCGGCGGCAGCCAGGGTTCGGGTCTTCTGTTCGAATGTCATGGTGAGGTTGTCAAAAAAGCTCTTCTGTTTGACTGAGTTCCGACATTTTAGGCACTTTTCCTTAGTCCTGTTTGATTTTTTGCAATGAAAACGCCGTCTTTACGCGACCTTGCGTTGGCCTGGGAACGTTTCGGCATGATGGGCGAGTCCCTTGGAGTCAGGGCGACCACATGAGTGATGCCTGATTTTTAGGCAAGAGCCGCATTTCTCTGCAAAAAGCCCCGCCCGGATGGAATCCGGACGGGGTTCGTCAGATCTCAGACTGCAAGGGAAGAGATATAAATCTTGCAGCCTGCGAGATTAGAACGCCCAGCGAGCGCCGACGTTGAAGCGCCAGGGTTCGGACAGTTCGGCGTTGCTCGTACGGGAGAGGTCGGCATAGAACTGCGTCGTGCTCGAGAGGTTGTAGTTGCCGCCGATGGCGTATTCGAACCACGTGTCGGAGGCATCCTCGGTGTAGGTGCCGTCGCCGCGGGTGACGGAAACATCGCCGTCAAACTCGTGGAGGATTGACGTGCGGACATAAGCCGTGCCCTTGTTGTTCGGGCACTTGATGCCGGCACGAACGCCGAGGCGGCCGATGAGGGACGTCGTGGAGTCGACCGTCGTGTCGGTGGCGATGCCCGACGTCTTGTTCAGCGTCGTGAACGTCTTGCCGTCGACATAGCCCCAGCTCATTTCGGCCTGGGGTTCGAGGAACACGGATTCGGCGAGGTCGAAGCGGTGGCCGACTTCAGCGGAGAGCGAGTAAGCGGTCGTGTTGAAGTCGCCGGAGGTGCCGTCGATCACGGAGTCGCTTTCAAGACGGGCGACCTTGGCGATCACGTCGACGAAGCTGCCGTTGTCGCCGAGCCAGGAACCGTAGGCGGCAAGACCGAAGATCTTGTTGTCGCCTTCACCGCCGACGTACTCGAGGTCGGAGTCGGTATAGGAGAAGGCCACGCCGGTGTGGATGTTGGCGAGGGCTTCAACCTTCGTGTCGGCACCGAACTGGAACTGCGTGAAGTCGTTTTTGGAACCGTCGGCCTTCTGCTTGCCGGCATTGACGCGGGCCCAAACGCCGGTGTTGCCTTCGCTGTCGCGAAGTTCGCCGAGACGCTTGTTCATGTCGTTCATTTCAAGACGCCAGGCATAGATGTTCTGGGCCACGGACTTGCCGAAGCGTTCCGTCTTGGAGTTGAGCGTCTTCGACACGGTGGACTGATCGATGACCGAATTGCCTTCGTCGTCCTTCTTGATGTCGGCGGAGAAGGAGCCGTTCGATTCGGATTCGACCACCACGATCCTGTCGGCCGCGACGTCGCCGTTGGTGTCAACGACCATGCCGGCCTTGACGGCGGCCTGAGCGGCGGCTTCGGCGGAGGCGTACTGCTCGTTGAAGACGGCGGAGCCCTGAGACGTGATCGTGGAGCCTTCCGTCACGGTGCCGATGGTGGCCTTGTTGTCGAGGCTGTCAAAAGCGATGTTGGTGTCGCCGGTGACGGTCGTGAAATTGCCCGTGGCGTTGCCGGCGAGATGAACGGTGGACACGGCGTCTTCAGCCGTGGTGATGGTGCCGATGGTCGATTCTTCGGTCACCTTGAGGACGCTGTTGTTCTCAAGTTCGACGGTGGCGACACTGTCGACGCTCTTCAGATGGGCGACGGCGTTTTCCACAACCGTGAACTGCGGCGTTGCGGAGGCTTCGGCAACGGCAGTGACCTGACCGGTCTTGAGAACCGTGTCAAGCGCGGTAAGCGTACCGCCGATGGTCACGCTGCCCTTTTCGATCGTGATGGCGTGTTCGCCGTCGATCGTGATGCTGCCGCCGTAGGTTTCGGTGACCTCGACGCCGTTTTCACCGACGGTGCCGTCAAAGCGTCCGCCGAGGAGGACGTTGCCGCCGCCCTTGACGTTGATGTCGCCGTCGATCGTGAGCGTGCCGGTCGCGGCCGTGTTGCCGCGTTCGTACACGTTGAAGTCGCCTTCGATCAGCGAGCCTTCGCCCGCATTGATGTTGACGATGGTGGTTCGGTCATGCTTGGATTTGCCGGAACCGATGGAACCCGCATTGACGTCACCCTTCATCTCGAGCTTGCCGGCCTTGATGTTCATGGCAAAGATCGAGTTCTTGTGCTTGTTCTCACCTTCCTTGTCCTTCAACAGGCCGTACGTGCCGCAGAGGTTGCCGTCGATCTTGAGCGTCTTCGTGACGTCGATGTTGGCCGTACCCCAGCCGCCGGAACCAACCACGCCGCCTGCAGCGTTCGTGGAGCCGTCCAAAATAGCGTTTTCAGCATAAAGGGAAACGTTGTTGCCTTCGTTGACCTGAAGAAGCGCGACACCATAGTCGTCCTTGCCGTAGGTGGTGTGGGCTTCGAAGTGACCGATGCGGTCCGAAGCGGTGCCGAACGTGGCGGAGGAATGACCGGCGGTGCCCTGAGCATTGATCAGGCCGTCGAGCACGTAGGCCACGACTTTATCGGCATGGACTTCAAGCGTGTTGTAGTCGTTCTTGAACTGGAAGCCGCGGTCGCCGCCCTTTTCGGCAGATCCGATCGTGATTTCACCGGCATTGATCGTGAGGCTGCTGTAGCCGTCCTGCCAACCGACGAAATTGTTAAGGCCGTCATTGCTCTTGTTCGCTGAGAGCGAAGCAAAATTCAACATGCTGGCATTGATGGTGAGGGATGCGATCTTGTCCTGTTGGCCGATCAGGTGCGCGCCAACGTAAATCGTTTCCCCTTTTGTTGTCTTGAAGTTGGCTTCCTTGTTGAAGCTGACGTCCTTGCCGTCGGCATCGACAACGGCGGAGCCGCCATTCTGAACAACCAGACCGCCGATCGTCGTATCGGTGATCGGTTTCTGCGTGCCGTCAACCGTGATGACGGCGGCGGAGCTTGCGACGGCGAAAGTCGCGATCACAGCGGCAATCGCGCTGTGAAGCATGGTCTTCTTCATGAGAAATCCTTTCTTGGCTTAAAATCAGAGTTTCCGAAGGACAATCAAAATGATCGTTCTGTTCTCGGAACAGGGGTGAATCTAAAGGGTTTTACCCCCCCCCCATCAGTAATAACCCTAATGTCTCATGGGGAGGCAACCAAAAGTCACTTCAAACCATTGACTGAAGCCGGTTTCGAGCGGTCGCCCGGATTGCCGGTGTTGTTGCGGAAATGCAACGTGTTAACAGCATGCGGATCACGGGACACGGCAATGCCACAAATGTTGAAGGGCTGACGAGGCGTCCTGAAGCCGAATGTCTGCCTTCGTCGCAGACCTCGCTTCGGGTGGTTCGCGTCGTTCACCCCGTTCGATACGCACCCGAACCATTCACGCATGCATTCGAAACAAGGCCCGGAGCGCAACGCCATCCAGTAGTCGGCGAACGACGCCGCGTCGGTTCGGCCGGTCAGCGCGCAGAGCAGGCAGATGGTCCAAAACATCGAGAGCGGGGAGCGGACTTTCGAAAGCTTCCGATCGTCGCAGAGCACATTGTCGAGCTTTCCAAGTCGCTGCCTTTTGACCTTCGTGCGCGAGACCGCATCGGGCCTCCTGTCGCTTAAACTCGACGGACGGATTGTGGAATCCGCCTCATCCCGACCTTTTTCGGAGGCCGCCATGAAATTCGCCGTCAAGCTCCTTCTTCCGACTCTTGCCGCACTGGCGCTTGCCGGCTGCGGCGCCGATCTCGCACCCAAACCGACCGCCCTCTGGCAGTCTATGCCCTCGCCCGATCCCGAGCCGATGGTCGAGAGCTGGTGGCGTCTTGCCGACAAGGGCGACGGGCTTGTGCGCGTCGAGACGGTTGAGAGCCTTCCCGAGTCGAACAAAGCCGACCTCACCTCCGTTCATCATGACAAGCGCTATGAGAACGCACGCAGCGTCCTCGTGACGCTTGCCTTCGCCTGCGACGCGCAAAGAGGCGTCGCCGAATCCCGCGTCCTGACTTCGGACCGCATGGCCGAGGGCGACGTCCTCTCGAAGGCTTCCATCGAGACGGGCCGCGAGGCGCTGCCCTTTGGTGGCGACTACATTCCGTTTGCCGACGGCAGGGTCGATCCCGCCTGGGTGCAGGCCCACAAGGTGCCCGCGCACGCCGTCGCAGGACTTGAGCTCCTCTACGCCCAGGCCTGTCCCGCGCCCAGGCCCCCGACCTGACGGGGCCCTCGCTTCAGTCTGAAATTCCGAACCCTGCGCCTTCTTCGTACACTCGTGACGCGAAGGCGCATTTTTGTGCCGAATTGTCTCTGGTATCCGGCGAATTTGATCCTGATCAAGCGTTTTAAGCCTCGCCCAAGGGTTTTTCGCTAAACTCAGATCTGGTCAAATTTTTCATACGGCACCTTCTGTAAAAATAAGGACAACCCGCCATGATCTCCCGTCGTGATCTTCTCTGCGCCGGCGCGCTCGCTCCGCTTTCGACGTATTCCTTTGCCGCTCCCGCCTACAAGGCCGGCAAGGAGTACCTGACCGTTCACCCGATGGCCCCCACGCCGGCGGACAAGATCGAAGTCGTTGAATTCTTCGCCTACACCTGCCCGCACTGCCTGCAGTTCCACCCGGTCTTCCATGAGTGGGCGCAGAAGGCCCCCGAGGACGTCAGCATCCGCATTTGCCCCGTCGCCTGGCAGCCGAAGTACCTTCCGTTCACGGACACCTACTTCGCGCTCGAGGCCCTTGGTCTGCTTGACAGCCTGAGCATGCCGTTCTTCGAAAGCATCATCTACCAGACGCGCTCGTACAACTTCGACAGCGCCACCCGCGACATCCATGACTTCATGGTCGAAGCCGGCGTCGACGGCGCCAAGTGGGACGCCACGTTCAACAGCTTCGGCGTGAAGAACAAGTCCCGCAACGCCACGATGCTCTGGAACGCCTACCAGATCGACTCCACGCCTATGGTCGGCGTCGGCGGCAAGTTCACGACCGGCCCCCACCTCGCCGGTTCCCGTCAGGGCACGCCCGCCGTGATCGACTACCTCGTTGACCAGATGCGCACGCTCAGGAAGTAATTCCGAACGTCATTTCCGCAGTCCTCACGGACCTGTATGAACGCCTCCGACGTCACCCGACGCGGAGGCGTTTTGTTTGAGGCTGAAACTGTGTTTGAGCGGTAGAAATCGTGTTCATTCTAGTCTGTGAGGGCCTTTGGATTCCTGATTTCTTCATCAGACGTGCGGACATGAAGCGCGCCCGTCGAATCCTCAACCCAATCCTCAATGAAGGAAACCAGGCCATGACCACGACCCGCATCAACGCGACTGCCTCGGCACCATGGAAATTCCCGACGACCGCTACTACGGCATTCAGACCAGTCGGATGGTGAAGGTCTCAGGGTGCGCCCATCTTCCCGTCATCTTTTATCCCGGCATGCACCGTGCGCTCTTTCGCATCAAGAAGGCCTGCGCGCTCGCCAACGCCGAAATCGGCGCCCTGAAGCCCGAGATTTCGCGAGCTGTCGTTGAGGCGTGCGACCGCGCGCTCGCGGGCGAATTCGACAAGGAATTTCAGCTCGACATGTGGCAGGCCGGCGGCTACACCTGCGTCAACATGAACGTGAACGAAGTGATCGGCAATGCCGCCAACGAAATCCTCACGGGTCGCAAGGTCAGGACGCCGTGCACCCGAACACCCATGTGAACAAGGCCCAGTCGACGAACGACACCATTCCGTCCGCCACGCACCTTGCCGTAGCGTCTGAGCTCGACCGCATCATTGAAGGCGTCGAGGTGCCCGGCGACGTCTTCGCCGCGAAGGCTGAGGCCTTCAGGCACGTCGTCAAGCTCGGCCGCACCTGCTGGCAGGACGCGCTCCCGCACACGCTCGGAGAGGAGTTCGGCGGCTATGCCGCTCTCATGCGGCGTCTGGCCGGCAAGCTCCGTGCCATGCTTCCGGGGTGCTTTGAGATCTGCATGGGCCGGCACGGGGCTCGGAGCCGATCCCGGGTACATGGACGCCCTCTACCGCCACCCTTCCGACATCTATGGCGAAGAGGTCCGCCCGACGGCGTCTCTCTTTGACGGCCTGCAGAACGCAGACTTCTTCGTGACGGTCTCGGGGCTCGTCAAGGAGGTCGCGACCTTGCTCTCCAAGATCACCAGGGACCTGCGCCTCATGAGCAGCGGCCCGCGCTCGGGCTTCATGGAGGTCCGGCTGCCGCCCTGAGCCTCGGAAGCTCCATCATGCCGGGCAAGATCAACCCGACGCTTTCCGAGATGGTGATCCAGATCGCCCACCAGGTTGTCGGCAACGACGTCGCCGTCTCCATGGCAACGACGAGGGCGAACTTGACCTCAACGTTTGGGATGCCACCTTCTACAAGTGCCTCTTCGAGAGCATGCACCTCGTCGGCGACGAACTCGTCATCCTGAGGCGCGACTGCGTCGAGGGCATCGTCGCCTGCGAGGATCGCTGCCCCGCCGAAGCCGAAAGCTCCATCGCGCTCTCGCGCGTCCTCGCAACCATCTTCGGCTACCCCGAGGGCGTGAACTGCGAAGAGCACGGCGTCACCGTGAAGGAGGCCGTCCTCGCCATGGGCCTTCTCAACGAGGCCGACGCCGACCGACTCATCGATCCCATACTCATGACCGACCCCGAGGCCATGGC
>OGJJ01001538.1_pt1 | contig 17177 bp, 15 predicted proteins | sample 1572081 | NCBI WGS metagenome assembly OGJJ01 (sample SAMEA2582122, study PRJEB24529) | metagenome | biome: Human gut stool | place: China | collected 2011
CGGAACTTTATTCAGTGTTGCAACCTGTGCCATGGAAGCGCCTTCCATCTCTGCACAGTACCCATCATAATCCTTTACAAGTGCTACCTTTGTATCATTATCAGAGATAAACTGATCTCCTGTTACCACTCTTCCAACAAAACACTGGATCTCCGGATTCACAATCTCGCATGCTTCCTTCGCCATCTCCACGAGTTCCGTATCTGCTGTGAATACAGAGGTTTCCATTCCTGGTATAACACTCTTTTTATATCCAAGACCCGTTACATCAAAGTCATGCTGAAGTGCATCGCTTGAAATAACGATATCGCCAACATTAATATCTTTGTAAAGACCACCTGCAACACCTGTGTTAATAAGCATATCCACACCATAAATATTCACAAGAATCTGTGTACAGATTGCCATATTTACCTTGCCGATTCCACTCTGAACAACTACGGTATCCTGATTCCAAAGCGTTCCCTTATAAAAAGTCATGCCTGCCATCGTTTTAGACTCGGCATCTTCCATCTGATTAATGAGAGAGGAAACCTCTTCTTCCATTGCTCCGATTACACCAATACAAACCATAAATCTTCCTCCATATTATCTAATACTTAATGTTTTATTTTTAACTGCCATCAAAATAAGTAGACTCATTATAACACATTTTGCCCCTCCACGTCATTAGGAATTTGCCAAAGGGAAGACAGAGATATCTAAATGCTGACTACCCCATTATTACCGCCTGACTTAAGATGTCAAAGACGGAAACAGAAAAAAAGCACATTTTTTACATATTGCCTTTTCTCCGTTTCGTCAAGTACCCCAAATTAGGCATTTTTTCTCTATTCTTTTAAATGAAAAGATGATATACTGACATTAAATTTTTGAAAAATATTTTTTACATACAGGAGGAAACACGATATGTATAGTTACAAGACAAGGGGAACCTGTTCTCGCGAGATTCAGTTTGACGTAGAAAACAATATTGTAAAAGAAATCCGTTTTATCGGCGGATGCATGGGAAACACTCAGGGTGTTGCCGCACTTTGCAAAGGACGTAATATTGATGAGATCATCAGCACATTAAAGGGAATTGACTGTGGCGGAAGAGGCACATCCTGTCCAGATCAGCTTGCCCTTGCTCTTCTTGCATACAAACAGCAGCAGGCATAGACTTCTAGATTTTAATTTACCTCAGGAGGGTTTTAAAAGTATGAAACGAATCGTTTTAACCGGTGGTGGAACAGCCGGTCATGTTACGCCAAATATGGCACTGGTTCCAAGCTTAAAAGAAGCCGGATATGATATTCAGTATATCGGCTCCTATAACGGTATCGAAAAAAGATTAATCGAGGAAATGGGAATTCCTTATCATGGAATCTCTTCCGGTAAGCTCCGCCGTTACTTTGACCCTAAGAACTTTTCTGATCCATTTAAAGTTATGAAGGGTTATTTAGAAGCTTCCCATATTATTCATAAATTAAAACCGGACATTGTCTTTTCTAAGGGTGGATTTGTATCTGTTCCCGTTGTTCTTGCAGCGAAAAGACGGCATGTACCTGTTATTATTCACGAATCTGATCTTACTCCGGGACTTGCCAACAAAATTTGTATTCCTGCAGCAACAAAGGTTTGCTGTAACTTCCCTGAGACACTAAAACACCTCCCGGAAAGCAAGGCTGTTTTAACCGGTTCTCCAATTCGTCAGGAGTTATTTTCCGGCAATAAAGAGGAGGGGCTGCGTCTCTGTGGATTTGATGATTCCAAACCGGTTCTTCTTGTAATGGGTGGAAGTCTCGGTGCTGTTGCAATTAATAATTCCATTCGTGAGAATCTAAATGAATTATTAAAACAGTTCCAGATTATTCATTTATGCGGACGGGGACACTATGATGCTTCCCTCGATGGTACAAAGGGCTATAAGCAATTCGAATATGCAAAAAAAGAATTAACACATTTATTTGCAGCTACAGATTTAATTATCTCCAGAGCCGGGGCGAATGCGATCTGTGAGCTTCTTGCTCTTAAGAAGCCTAATATTCTGATTCCGCTTCCTGCCTCCCAGAGTCGAGGAGATCAGCTTTTAAATGCTGCTTCCTTCGAAAAGTCCGGATACAGCTACGTACTTCAGGAAGAAGAACTCACAAGCAACACTTTGTTAAAAGCAGTGCAGTATGTTTATGATGAACGTGAAGAATATATTCAGACCTTAAAAGAAAGTAAACTCAACAGAGCCATTCCTATTATAATGAATTTGATTAAGAAGTATTCATAATCTAAAAACAAAAAAGTCCGACCCATACTACTCTTTAGAGCAAGTAGAAGATTCCTAACCGAATCCCCTTGCTCCCCAAAGACAGAAAGCGAAGAAACCACCATATATATGGTGGTTTCTTCGCTTTCGTCTACCTCACCTCTATTTGGCAAGATTTCATTGTTTCTAATGCGCTTTTATGTTTTTCCGGTGTAACTCCTGCGCAGCAGCCAGCCGTTACAGATATCGGCACTTCCGGCAGAAATGCTTTTATAAGCAAGGCATTCGAAACAACGCAAATGTCTGTACACAATCCAATAAGCTCTATAGACTCTATTTTCTTTTCCTTATGAAGTTCTTTTAAAAAGCCTGCCAATTTACGTGAACCGAAAGTTTCTTTTTCAAATACAGCTAATGCTCTTTTTGTATAGGGCTGAAGTTCCTCTATAATCTCATGTCCGGCCGTTCCCCTGATACAATGAACTACCGGAAGATTCTGTCCTTCCTGTGTATTTAAATAATCTTCTTCATGTGTATCTTTTGTAAAGATAATATCCCCCTCAAAATTCTCGATCTTATCTTTAACGGCTGGAACAATAGACTGTGCTTCCTCTGTTCCAAGAGAACCATCCACAAAATCTTTTTGCATATCTACGACAATCAATATCTTTTCCATAACCTTCTCTTAAACCTCCTCTATTCCTTCACGTCCTGTCTCTAAGATTCAAGAATGCCCAGCATACTTTATATTTCTAATCCGATTGGACAATGATCCGATCCCATCACTGTTTTATAGATTACTGCATCCTGGATTTTTTCTTTCCAACATTCAGATACCACAAAATAATCAATACGCCAACCCGCATCTTTTTCTCTTGCTTTGAAACGATAAGACCACCATGTATAGGCACCGGCAAGTTCCGGATTAAGATAACGGAAGCTGTCAACAAATCCTGCATTTAAAAGTTCCGTAAATTTATCTCTTTCTTCCTGCGTAAAACCGGCATTCTTTTTATTTGTTTTTGGATTTTTAAGGTCAATCTCTTCATGTGCCACATTGAGATCTCCTGTCATAATAACAGGTTTTTCTCTATCAAGTTCCTGTAAATACTCCCTAAAGTCATCTTCCCACTTCATACGGTATTCTAAACGTTTTAATTCAGACTGGGAGTTTGGTGTATAGACTGTAACAAAGAAAAAGTCTTCAAATTCTAAAGTAATTACTCTTCCTTCCTGATCATGTTCTTCTATTCCGATCCCATTCCACACTTTTATTGGATGTTTTTTGGTGAATACTGCTGTCCCTGAATAACCTTTTTTCTCCGCATAATTCCAGTAACATTCATAACCTTCCGGTGCAAAATCGATTTGTCCTTCCTGAAGTTTTGTTTCCTGTATACAGAAGATATCTGCATCTGCTTCTTTAAAAAAGTCCTCAAATCCTTTTTTTACACAAGCTCGAAGCCCGTTCACATTCCATGATATTAATTTCATAATCATTCTCCTTTACTGGTCTGTTTTATTTAAGTCCATTTTTTATCTGGCTTTATTATTATCTAATTGGCATATTGCTTGTAAATGCCTTATTCATACTCCATATCTATTTTTATAGAATTGTCTTCAACAATTGCTTTTGCCTTGCTTCCACAGACTAATGGCATCATTGGAGGTAAATGTCCGATATCTAAGTCCATGATGATCGGTACATTATATTTCGATAAAATATCAATAACTGCCTTGTACTGATCGAGTCCGAAGAATTCTTCTCCATAGCATAATGGGCGACCAATCAGGAATCCTTTTGTATTCTGAAACCATCCTGCTTCATCAAGCTGCCATAAGGCTCTGCGAATTCCCATTACATTAAGATCACAGGCTTCTAAGAACCATACTACACCGTCTTCTTTATAAGTTTCATTGAACTGTTTTACCTGATCGAACTTTGTTCCACATAAAGTTGCAAGGCTGTCCAGACATCCACCCAACAGTCTTCCTTCTATTTGAATATTTTGCTTGTTTTCTTTCGACAATCCGGCTTCCGGAGTCCATGTACAAAGAGCAAACGGTTCTGTTACGTTGTATGGTTCCAGAGGTTTTTCCTCTGTTTTTAATCCTTCTTTTTCCCATTTCTCATAATTATGAACGCTCTGATTGCTCCCCTTTAATATTCCCATGGCATCTTTCAGTGATTCATGCCACGGATTCATACCAAAGGCTGCCGCGCACGGTCCGTAAATGGCAGCCGTATCGCAAAGCGTTACCAAAAGAAATGTAAGATTGGTATTATCTGAATATCCCATGAACCATTTCGGTTCTCCCTTGCGAATCTTTTCAAAATCTACATGAGGCAGTATTTCACACATTAATTCTCCGCCGCCACAAGAAATCAGAACATCTACATCTTCTTTTGCATACCAGTCGTTGAATTCCCTGGCACACTTTTCCGGTGTATTACTGATTCCAATTCCACATCCTTCATAAACATTTGGTCCAAGACTTAAGGAATAGCCTTCCTCCATCCATATATTCTGTGCATTGGCAAACGCACTTTTATACGGTTCGATATTGCAGCCAAATGATGGTGCAACAAAACCGATTGTTCCATTCTCTGGTAAAAACTTTCCATATCTCATTATATTTTATTCCTCGATTTTCTTTTCACTACTGGTCTTCCTGCTATTTATTCATAATCGCATCAATCGCATCGATAAATCCTGCACGGATTCCTGCATGTTCTAATGCATCCACTCCACAAATCGTTGTTCCTGCCGGAGAACATACATTATCCTTTAATACACCTGGGTGTTCACCCGTTTCAAGCTGAAGCTTTGCACTTCCAAGAATCATCTGGGAAACCATCTCATATGCCTGTTTTCTTGGAACACCATATTTTACTCCGGCATCTCCTAATGCTTCGATGATAAGATCAATAAATGCTGGTCCGCATCCTGTAAGTGCCCCTCCGATTCCCATCAAATGTACTGGTAGTTCAATTACGATTCCCAGTGCCTCAAAAAGCTTCTTCACTTCTGCTCTCTCTTCCTCTAAAAGAGAATTCTTTTCTTCAAATAAAAGGACACCCTCTCCTACCATTGCCGGTGTATTTGGCATAATAAACTGAAGACGTGTACTCTCATCAAGAAATTCCTGATATTTATCATAATTCCATCCTGCCGCAATAGAAATTAATGCTTTTCCTTTTAATTCTTCTTTAATTTCAGAAAGGACTCCTTCTATCTGATATGGCTTGCAGGCCATCACAAGTGTATCTGTTTTTGCAACAAGTTCTTTTAATTCCCTGCATGGTGTAAAGCCAATCTTTTCTGCGTTTGCAACAAGCTTGTCATAATGTGGTGCATATGCAAAAACTTCCTCTTTCTTCATTAAGCCTTTCTGTATAATTCCTGCAGCGATTGCTCCTGCCATATTTCCCATTCCGATGAATCCAATTGTTTTCATTGTATCCTCCTGTCTGTTCATTTCGAGTATATTTATATGGTTTTCCCATAGTTTATCATATTTTTTTACTTCTCTCACTCCTTTTTCCTGTTTTTGTGGTATGATTCTAAAGAAACATTTTAACTTTACTATAATAGGATTTTTGCTATGAATAATATAATAAATAATACTCTCGTTTTCTTATGGGAACCTGCCGGGTCCGGGATACGACTTCTTCGCTGTTTTGGAAACAGCCCCGTATTAACTGTTCCCGACCAGCTAAACGGGAAAAAGATTACGGAGATTGGAGCCTATTGTTTTTCCCGCTCCCGTCCCAAATTCTCTGAGAAAATATATAAATCTATTTTTATCGATATAAGAAATGTGACTACTACACAGGAAAATGGGCTTTCATTCAACGATTCTTCCTTTGATTTTTCTCTCTTTGGAACAGAACTTGATGGCACATTTCTTGAAGAAGTTACTCTGCCGGAGGAGATAACCACACTGCACAATGCTGCATTTTACAACTGCCGCAAGCTAAAAAAATTATCTGTGGGTACCAGAATTTCCGGTATCGGCAGCGATGAATTTATGAATGATACTCATCTGGAACACTTAATTATCCGCGGGAAGGATACGGAGCCAAGTGAATTATCCCTTATCTTAGAACGTATTACAGAAAATATTACAGTTTCTTTCTGCCCGAATGATTCATCCACTCCAGAAAGCATACTATTTTTCCCCGAATACTATGAGTGGCTTGATGAAATCTCTCCGGCCCATATCTTCAGCCGCAGTATTCACGGAGAAGGCTTCCGTATGAGTTTTGAAAACAGCGTTCTTAATTACAGAAAGTATGATTCCTGCTTTGATAATGCACTCACTGTCGAATCACCGGAATCTCTTTGTAAGATTGCTTTAAACCGTCTCCGCTGGCCTTCCGGACTGGAAAATATATTTAAAGAGAAATATGAAACTGCAATAGAAACACATTTGAATACCGCTTTTTCTCTTGCAATAAAATCAAAAGATTTTTCTCTTCTTCAATTTATCTGCGAGCATTTTTCTCCAGATATGACGGTGCTTTCTGAAGCGATGGAACACTGTATTGAAACTGACTGGAGTGAGGGAAATGCCTTTCTGATGGAACAGAAACATAATATATTTTCTGAAAAAACTTTTGAATTTGATCTTGATTTTTAGAGAGGTGAGCATATGACCCAGACAGAATGGGAAAATGAAATGTGCATTAAGATTCTTGATTTAATTGAGAACGAATTATACATCGACTTTCGTTATCTTGATGTCGCCATTTCCACTCTTATATTAACTCCAAAGGAATCTCTTCTTTCTACGGCAACCGATGGAATCTCACTCTTTTTTCCGCCGGAACAGATTTTGCGAGTCTTTCGTTCCAATCCTCTTTTCCTGAACCGAGCCGTGCTCCACAGCGTTTTCCACTGTATTTTCCGGCATCTGTGGATTCGTGGAAACCGTGATTCTGATCTATGGAACCTTTCCTGCGACATTGCTGTGGAATGGATTATCGATTCCTTTGACAAAAAAAGTGTAAAACGTGCATTATCCGGAATCCGGACAAACATTTATAATGATTTTGAAAAACAGAACATTCCTGTTACAGCAGCAAATATTTATCACTATCTTCTCTCCGATGTGACTGAAAATCCTGATCGGTTAAATCAGCTTACAATGGAGTTCTTTACAGATGACCACAGATTCTGGCCAAAAGATCCTTCCCGTTCTCCTTCCGCTGCAAAAGCCGGGCAGTCCTGGGATAAGATCAGCCGTCGAATGGAACAGGAATTAAATCTCCGGGGTGATCATACTGCCTCTGGTGCCGAAGCCATAAAAGCACAGATTAAAGAAGGCAAGAGCCGCCGTTCTTATAAAGATTTTCTGAGAAAGTTTACGGTTCTTCAGGAAGAGTTGCATTGTGATTATGATGAATTTGACTTAAACTACTACTCCTATGGTCTGCGACTGTATAAAAATATGCCATTAATCGAACCTTTAGAAAGTCGGGAAGTTACGAAAATTTCTGAATTTATTATTGTCATTGATACCAGCTATTCTACAAACGGTCCGCTTGTGCAGAAGTTCCTTCAGGAAACATTTCAGATTATTCAGGAACGTGACAGCTTCTTTCATAAAAGTCAGGTTCGAATTATTCAATGTGATAATCAGGTACACTCTGACACAGTTATTAAAGACCCACACGATATTCAGGCACTGCTTCACAACTTTGAATTAATCGGTGGCGGTGGAACAGACTTTCGTCCGGCTTTTTCTTATATTAATACGCTCCTCGAAAACGGAGAATTTCACCAACTAAAAGGGGTTCTCTATTTCACCGATGGAAAAGGGATTTTTCCGGCAAAAAGACCACCTTACGAAACCGTATTTTTATTTTTAGGAGAAGAAGAACACCCGGATATACCAGCCTGGGCTATGAAGTTAGTTTTGCATGAAGAAGATTTAACATGAAAGGATTTCATCTTATGAATATAAAAAAAGCAAAAGAAGACATAAAAAATACCGTCCGTGCCTATCTAAAAAAAGACAACTACGGACAATACAGCATCCCTACCATTCGTCAGCGTCCTGTCCTGTTGATGGGTCCTCCCGGAATCGGAAAAACACAGATTATGCAGCAGATTGCCCAGGAATGCAATATCGGTCTTGTTGCGTATACCATTACCCATCACACAAGACAGAGTGCCGTTGGTCTGCCCTTCATCAAAGAAAAAACATTTGATGGCAAATCTTACTCTGTAACAGAGTATACAATGAGCGAAATCATCTACAGTATTTATCAGTACATGGAGGAATCCGGCAAAAAAGAAGGTATCCTTTTTATTGATGAAATTAACTGCGTTTCGGAAACCCTCGCGCCAACAATGCTTCAGTTTCTGCAATGTAAAACATTTGGAAATCAGGCGGTTCCAGAAGGCTGGATCATTGTTGCCGCAGGAAACCCGCCAGAATATAACCGAAGTGTTCATGACTTTGACTTCGTAACCTTAGACCGTGTTCGAAAAATCAATATCGAAGCAGATCTTGATGTATTCAAAGGCTATGCCAGAGCAAGACATCTGCATCCATTTATCTTAAGTTATTTAGAACTCCGTCCGCATAATTTCTACCGGACAGAAAATGACGTGGACGGTATCCAGTTCGTCACCGCCAGAGGCTGGGAAGATTTAAGCAGCCTGATTCAGACTTATGAAGATCTTTCTATTAAAGTCGACGAGGATATCATCCACCAGTTTATTCAGCATGAGGATATCGCAAAAGACGTTGCTGCCTATTATGATTTATATCAGAAATATCGGGATAATTATGACATCAGCTGCATTCTTACAGGACAGACCAGTGCTGACATCTACGCTAAACTGTTCCGTGCCTCCTTTGATGAGCACTTAAGCTGTGTAGAACTCCTTTTGAGTGGACTCCACAACTATATTTCCGAAGCCCTGACCGAAGATGCTTTAACCACAGAAGCCTATGAATTTTTAAAACACTATCAAAAAGAGTTAAAAGAAAACGGATCGTATCACACCCTTCTTCAGAGAAAAACAGAAGAATATGATCAGGAAAACAAAGCCGGACTCACCACCCCGGAACAGAAAAATTTCCAGTTAAAATTACTGGAATTACTTTCCACATGGACCTCGGACTCCACCCTCGCACCAAAAGAAGCCTTCCTCTTCGCCAAAACTGGTTTCGATAAACAATGCCAGCTTCGCACAGACACAATAAAAAAAGCATCTTCCGCACTGGAAAATGCTTTTACATTCATGGAAGAAGCCTTCGGAGAAGGTCAGGAAATGGTTGTATTTATCACTGAACTCACCATGGACCCTGACGCCTCACGCTTCATCACAGAAAACGGATGCGAACGGTACTTCAAATACAATAAAACACTGTTAGTTGGCAGTCGCAGAGCCACTATCTTAAAAGAACTCGAACATGACAGAATCTACTCCAACGCTATGGAATATGAATTCTAGGTTGTCAGCGCAGCTAACGTGATGAACAGACAGACGCCCCAGAGACTTTCCGATACGGTCAGTGGGCGTCTCGTTTGCCTTCGCAAACTAGAATTTTAAAGAATATTGCATCCAATAAAGGATATTCCTGCAGATATGAGGATTTTCCAAATAAGGTGTATGTTCTTGCCATTTTTCTGTAACTTCATTAATATAAGATTTACGGCAAGTACCAGCAATGTAATAATCAGTGCTATATTACTTCCGCTGCCTGCCTGAATCTGTCCGCAAATTCCAGATGTATACAATGATACAGCTACTGTAAGCAGCAAACCAGAAATAATCGGACGGATGAAGTGTTTTACTACAGCAAATATCTGAAGACTTTCGTACTTCTCATACACACAGAATACTAATTCAAAAATCGCTCCGGATGCTGCTACGCTGCAGGCAAATCCCGAAAGTGCTACAAACAATCCCTCAATGATAGAACCATTCAGATTATACCCTACATCATATGCGATACCGGTAAGTATCTTACAAAGAATAGAGCCTGGAAGTGCGTTCGCTACTGATACTACATTTCCATAGAAATCTGCATTATTAATTACTCCGCCTTCCACAAATAATCCCTGTGCTACAGAAAGATAAGCATCTCCTCCACCAAAAGACATAACAGAAGATAACCATCCCATTCCGATAAATCTCAAAGCCTTTGCAGTTAAGAACATTGCCGGTATAGAAAACATTGCCACAAATATAAGCCAAAAACCTACAGATGTTACAAGTCTCTTTACCGGAAAAGCCTTTTTCTGTGGGCTTTCTAATACGGACTGCGCCAAACCAAGTACTGCTAATACTGCCATAAGTGCCAATATAAATGGTTTCGCTTCTAGTGGTATAATATGTGCACTTCCTACACATAACAGATAACATCCTGTAATGATCACCGCCGGTATCGATCTCCTTAAACAGCGGAGATGTCCCTTTGTAAATAAGATTACAAAAAACGCAGCACCAAGTACCTGAATTGTTGAGAGTGCAAATATTGGTTTTATGTTCAATCCAAATAACTGATAAATACTCTTTTCACCGGAAAGCAAAAATACTCCTAAAATAATCAGGCTATACAACTGTCCTTCTCTCTTGTTAACAGCCTGACGGACTGTTCCTAAAGAATAGGCTAATAAAGTTAATATAATAAATGCAGAAATTCCAACCGAAAGATAGTTAATCTGTGACTTTACCATACTTCCGGCACTGGAAATAACCGCCTGTAATAATACTGTTAACAATGCACCTGGTAATGCCATCGCTGTCGCCGCTACCGCCATTCCTTTTAAACCGGAGGACTGTCTTCCAATTCCTGTTGCGACTTCCACAGGAAGCGCTCCCGGTGTTATACTTGCGATCATTACATCGTCATTAAATTCTTCTTCTGATACAATCTTATCCTTCTCTACGACTTCTTCTTCAATTACCGGAATCAGGGCACTTCCTCCACCAAAACCGATAAATCCTATTTTTAGCATAGTCGCAGTCATGGAAATAAACTTTCTCATCTTTATACTCTCATCACTTGTTTTTACTTTTTGTCTTTTTTCTGATATCTGTATTGCTGTTATATTCATAATATTATATTGCCTTTCATTATATATGGATATTCAAAAAACTGCAATGTAAAAATATTCCAAATATTATTTGGCTTACACGTATCTTTTTGATTTTCTTTATATTACCGCATATTTCATATTATTTCAATAGGAAATATATGAAATAATCTTGCGTCCAATTTTATCAGACAATATAAAAGACCAAGGGTATGGATTTACACCATTTGAACTATACCCTTGGTCTTTTTGCATTTTTAATATTCAAGAATGTCAAAGCATTCCTGTTACAGGATACACGTCATGTAATACATGATTTCTACTGTGCATCTTTTCCAGTAATATGTCTCCATTTTCTGCGAAGACGGAACCAGAGAGAAGTCTGTTCTAATTCAACAATCCTTGCTCTTAACTCTGCATCTTTTTCTATTCGTTGTGCTTTTTCTTCTTTAACCTTCGGCTTTAACGCATTAAGTTCTGCAAGTTGTGCCTCACACTTTTCATTAAGAAGATTCACCATTCTACCGTATACAAGTATTACATCACAAAGCAACTGATAGGTATCTACCTGATATTCTGGATAATCCTTTATATCATCATAGAAAAGTCTGCCATCTTCTCTCCCTAAAAATTCTTTTGCAACCATACTATTTGAAGAATTAAAATGCTCCATAAATTCTTCTTCTTCACCCGGTTTAAAGAACGTATACTTTTTGTAATTATATTCAAAGATTTTTTCATCCTGAATATTCTTCATATTACTGATTAATAAATTCTTATTACTCTTAAATTCAGGCAAATTATTTAAAATCTCTTTTATTTTTAAATAATCCCCTTCAAAGCTAGTATTATAAACTGCTTGTTCTACGACAAATCCATCACTCATTTTAAGATTAAATATATTCAGAAAATCTTCTTGTATTGTATGATTCTCTCCTGTAAACTGTTTTTTCTCAAATACACGGATAATTAATGCTTCTTTTCCAAATATACTTGCAAGCATATGCATATATTCATAATAATCTAATGGATATTCTGTAAATATCGGAGATTCTAAATATTCATGGAAATTATATTCTTCTCCTTCTTTTATCTTCTGAGCCCAATGTGACTGAACAAATAAATTCTGGCGGCGAAAATATACAACAATCTTAATATCAAATCCGATTCTCTTTAAATCTTTATTTAATCTTTCCCAGAAATTCTCACGATCTGTAATACTCTGCTTCCAGATTCCTTCATCGGATAAAATAATTTTAGAAAACTTCTTTCCAGTTTCTTCTAGTTTTCTTAAGCCTTCTTGATAATCTGCTTCTTCCTTTTCAGGAACTCTGTTACCAAACTCATCTTTATAATTACCGGTAACTAAAAAATGACCATTTCTGTGTACACCTAAACCAGTATATCTAAATCCAAAATCCGGATAACAAATTCCATGTTGTTCCAGCACTTCCTCATTTGCTGGCAAAAAATTCTGTAACGCAGTTGTCCCAGTTTTAGGTGTTCCAATATGCAAATATAAAGTCGGCATTTCTCTCTCCTTTATCTGTGAATCTATCATTAAATAACTCTTAACCTAACTTTTCTTCCAACTGTGCCATAACGTAATCCACACTATCTTCAAGGCTCTTTCCTGTCGTATCAATCGTAACTTCCGGATGTTCCGGTACTTCATATGGGCTAGATATGCCTGTAAAGTTCGGAATCTCTCCTGTTCTTGCCTTCTTATAAAGGCCCTTAACATCACGCTTTTCGCACTCTTCTACCGGTGTACTTACGTATACTTCAATAAAGCTGTCTTCTCCAATAATCTCTCTTGCGTTACGTCTGTCACGTACATATGGGGAAATAAACGATGTAATTACAATAAGCCCGGCATCATTCATCAACTTAGCAACTTCTGCAATACGACGAATATTCTCGATACGATCTGCCTCTTTAAAGCCAAGGTTCTTGTTCAGTCCCATACGTACATTGTCCCCATCTAAAAGCATTGTATGCTTACCAAGAGCCACAAGACGCTTCTCTAACTCATTTGCAAGAGTAGACTTTCCGGAACCGGAAAGACCAGTAAGCCAGATAGTCTTAGGTGTCTGTCCCTTTTGCTGTGCGCGGAATTCTCTTGTAATATCCATCTCATGCCATGTAAGATTATCTGTACGTCTTAAGGCATGCATGATAACACCACAGGCAGAAGTCATATTCGTAATTCTGTCAATAAGAATCATGGAGCCTAATGCATGATTGTCTTTGAATTTCTCAAAAACAATCTTATCAGAAACTGCAATATCACAGGCTGCGATTTCATTCTTATAAATAGCATCTGCATGTACTTCATTCCCTGTATTAACATCAATCTTATACTTAATGTTCATAACAACAGCCGGAATCATCTTTGTTCCAAGTTTTAAAAGATAGTTCTTACCGGCAACAAGATGTGTATCATCCATCCATAAAATCTTTGCTGTAAACAGATTACCCGTCTTTGGTTTCGCATTATGAACAAGAACACAACCTCTTGATACATCAACTTCTCTGTCAAGAGAAATTGTTACTGCATGTCCACGACTGCTTTCTGTTACTTCTTTACCTGCATCAAACGGAATAATTGATGCCATGATTTTTTTCTGACCGAGCTGTTCGATCACCTTACGTAGTTCAGGCTGGAAAATAACGACTATCGCCGTGATCAGCGCGCCTGCCAGACGAGATACAATCCACAGGATCGTGTTCATCTTGAAAATATATGCTATGATCAGAAATGCACCGATTACAAGGAGACCTTTGAGCAGAGTATATGCGCGGGTAAATTTGATCCATACCATAAACTGATACACAAAAAATGAGATCAGAATGATTTCAATTACATCGATAATACTGACAGACGGCAGATTAATATCTGATAAATACCTTGCCAATACATCTGTAATATTTCGCATAAACTCTCTTCTCCTTTTGCTGCAGATTTTTATGTAATACCGGAATCAGCCGGAACTTAAAGATCTTTCAGTGATTCTTCAAGTTTCTTCTCAAAATCAATATCATCGATATCGGCTTTTTCGACAACGGAAGCTTCTTCCTGAACCGGTTTCCGCTTTGCAGAACGCTTCTCAGATTTCGGCTCATTCTGGAAAAGCGGTGATGTATAGTCCGCCGTTTTCTCAGATGTTCTTCTTTCTTCTCTGTCCGCTTCACCGTTGATTTTCTTTATGCTTCTCTCAGAAGTAGCAACCAGAGCTTTCGGAACAGCTTTTACATAATAATAATAATCATCATCTTCGTATTCAAGCCGTTCTGTTCTGGTGTAGTCTCCACCAAAAACGAAAAATTCCAGTATGATTCCGATCAGAACCGCAACTACTGTATAGATGATCAGTGACACCATGGAAACCTCAACACCAATACTCATACTTCCCGCAAGCATAATCACAATGTAAAGTACACCACCTGCAATAATGGCAATTCGCCATGCATAATCCATCATACGGGTACGAATCAAATTTACTGCAAGAACAACCACTACAAATGCGATTACATTCAGCCACATCTCACCGTTTTTCATGAGACCATCCGCCAGAAGTGTGATCTTGCCCATAATATCAAGATCAGTTCCCATCAGAGCCTGAGACTGTACTCTGATAAAACGTACGAAATAGTAGATGATCACACCGCCTGCTGCAGGAAGTGCAGAAACAGCACTGCTCAGGAGACCGCATCCGACCGGAAGAAGTGCCGGAAGATCAAAACCAAATGCAAGTGGTGCAAAAATAAGAACCATATTTTTGCCATTGCTGAAACGCAGAAAAAGAATCATCATAAACAGAATCAGGACAAGCATAAATCCTGCTACTTCGATTCCAAGCGCATAACTGTGTCCGATCATCAGTGCAAAACCTGTAAAGACCATCATACCTGATGGAAGAATACAGCAGATCAACGAAAGGATCAGAACTACAAACATGTTGTCCAGAGCTCTCATATATCCCATATTGGTATTGATCCAGGTAAAATAGACCGCTGCAAGAATAAATTTCAGCAGAGGCAGCAAGTATATTTCATACTGTGCATATAATCCTTTTAATTTTTGTTTAAATTCCAGTAATGCTGTCATTTGCGATACCCTCCTGCGGCTCCTTTGCCGGATGCTTTTCTTTCTTCCCTGGCGTAGATCTTACTCAGTGAAGTCAGCTGACTGTAGTACTCCCTGACACTCTTCTTTGCGCGGTAATATTTGACCGAATACTGTATATAGGTCAAAACAGAATAGAACACAAGAACAACCAGATAGCCGATAATAATATAAGCACCAAGTGCCACCAGATTCATCTTATGAATGTTTTCCAGAAGATATTCCCCGAAATAAACAGCTACCGCTGCCACAATCAGCACATATCCGATTGTTACGAGAAAAAAGTTCTTAATCAGTGCCAGCCCAATATAATCACTTCTGTAATATCGACTGACAGGAAGATATTTTCTGCCCTTACCCTGCTCATACATGGCAAGCTTTGTCATTATCTTGACCTTTTCTTCATTGATCATATTATGCTCCTCATAAACTTTAATTCTGAATTAAATAATATAACTATCCAGCAGAAAAAGTACTGAACAGTTACGAAATAATCATATTTGGATTAATTGTAACATATATCCACAACCATGAAAAGTGTTTTTTCTCCGTCCTACAGCTGTCCGATGCACAAAGTAACAAAATAAATTTCTCCGGCACCGCTTTCTTTCAGGCATCCTGCAAGCGTTTCGATCGTACTCCCTGTCGTATAGACATCGTCAACGATCAGGATTTTAAGCCCCTGCACGGATTCCGTGATTACGAATGCATCTTTCAGATTCCCCATACGCTCAGCTGCATTCAGCTTTTTCTGTGATTTTGTTTCTTTTTTCTTCACAGCAAGTCCTGCTGCCACCGGAATCTGTAAAAGTTCACCGATTTTTTCCGCAAGATCTTCTGCCTGATTGAATCCCCTGATGCGCTTCTTACGGCGCGTCATCGGCACCGGCACCAGAACATCCGGCTTCCAGTGCTTTATCTGAGTTCCGACATGCCTGAATATTTCCTCTGCATAGTACCGGCCATATTCCCGGCTGCCGTAATATTTGTATCGCAAGAGAGAGTTTTTCATCTGCATATTATACAGAAAAACGCCTCGTCCCTGACAAAATTCCCGTTTTCTTTCTTTACAATCCACACAGTATTCTTCCATCTCCGGTACAGGTTTGCCACACTTCAGGCAGTAATGTTCTTCTATAAGATGGAAGCTTCCGCCGCACACCGGACAGATTCGAAGTTTTCTGCCCGGCAGTATCCTGTTACATACCGGACAGCGTGATGGATACAACGCTTCCAGAAACAATTCCCTTATTGTTCTGAGAAAGTTCAAAGTCCTGATTCTTATATTTTCTTTATTCAGAATATGCCTTTCTCCCCGATGGCACGCTCTCTTTACTCTGCTTCCTGAATCCTCTTGTCGAGTGAACTATATCTTCTCTGCTGTTTTTCGTTGTTGATCATTTCCCGGAAAGTCTCTTCACTTCCGACCACTGTAACACATTTTCTTGCTCTTGTTACTGCTGTGTAAAGAAGATTCCGGTTCATCAGCATCCGCGGTCCGGACAAAATCGGAATAATTACCGCCGGATATTCCGACCCCTGTGACTTATGTATCGTAACTGCATAGGCAAGTTCCAGTTCATCAAGCTGCTTAAATGTATACTGTGCATAACGTCCGTCCTCAAATTCAACCTCGGCAAGCTCCGCAAATTCATTGATCGTGCGGATGATTCCTGTATCACCATTAAAAACGCCAACTCCCTTAGATCGGAAGAGCGTCGTGTAGGGAAAGAGTGTAGATCTCG
>OGJJ01001552.1_pt1 | contig 17069 bp, 11 predicted proteins | sample 1572081 | NCBI WGS metagenome assembly OGJJ01 (sample SAMEA2582122, study PRJEB24529) | metagenome | biome: Human gut stool | place: China | collected 2011
CCCGCAAACGCAATTCGCCGATGTACCGGCGATTACTCAGCATCCGCTGAATCGTGTTATAGGACATCTCCCCGCCCATTGAATTTTTGATGTTGTGCGCCTTCAACCAATCCCGCAGGTCGGTCATGGTCGCGCCGTCTGCATACTTCTGGAACGTCTGCTCCACATACGGAGCCAACAACGGGTCGGGCTGGTAATGCCGGGTCTCATCGATCATGTAGCCGAACGGAATCGTGCCGCCATTATAAATACCCTTGAGAGCGTTCTCGGTCATGCCGCGCACGACCTTTTCAGACAGGTCAGCCGAGTAGTATTCGGCGTAGCCTTCCAGCACCGATTCCAGAATAATGCCCTCCGGGCCAGCCGAAATGACTTCCGTTGCCGATACCAGTTTCACGCCGTTTCGCTTCAGCTGAGTCTTGTACCGGGCACTGTCGTAGCGGTTTCGGGCAAAGCGGTCGAGCTTCCAGACAATGATGACGTCAAAGATGCCACGCTCACTGTCCTTGATCATCTGCTGGAACTGCGGGCGGTTGTCCGTTTTTGCAGAGACGGCACGGTCAATGTAGTGCTTTACCACCGTGAAGCCGTTCTTTTCCGCATAGGCGGTGCATTCCCGGATCTGACCTTCAATGGATTCTTCGCGCTGACTATCAGTAGAATAGCGGGCATAGATCACGGCGGTCATGGCAGGCACCTCCCATTTATACATCATTGAACGGTGGATCGTTTTTTCAAAGCAATGTTTCGTATAATGGATATATCACATTTTACAGATGATTGCAAGCATTTTTTACGTTTCTCATAAGATTCATCAAAAAAACGAACGCTCTTTAAAGGCAAAACATTCACATTCCATGGTTCTATGAAAGCACCCGGAGGAATTGTGTCATTTTGACACAATTCCTCCTCTCACCGTGCCCCCTCCAGCGGCTTCAGCGCACTTTTGCGGTGTTGCAGGGGGCTTTGCCCGGTGGCTTTTGCAAAGCGGGTAGAAAAATTGCTGGCATCTCCAAAGCCTGCCTCCTGTGCAATTTCGCTGACGCTGTGGTCGGTGAGAACAAGAAGTTCCTTTGCCTGTGTGATGCGGAAGTTGACCAGATAATTATACGGTGTCGTGCCCATATACCGCCGGAACAGGCGCAGAAAATAGCTTTTGCTCATGTGCGCCTCTGCCAGCAGGTCGGCAAGGCAAAGTTCCTGCTGGTAATTTTTGCGCAGGGTCTCCGCCGCCTGCAAAATGACCTGCCGTGCGCTGGTGGCTTCGGCCTGTGCAAGGATGCCACGGGCGCACAGGGCCAGCATCTCGTGGAGCGCCAAGCCGGTGGTCACCATACTGTCCACGGTGCTGCGCTCCATCTGCGCTAAAAGCGTCTCAAAATATTCCTGCATCTTGACCCCGGTGAGCTGCACCGGGGTCAGTTTTTTGCCCGGCAGCAGTAGCGGCTCCATAGCGGCGACCCCTGCGCCGTCCAGATGCACCCAGTAATGATGCCAGCAGCTTTGCCCCGGGGCGGTACAGTAGCTCTGCGGCGTGCGGCAATTCAGCAGCAGCGCCTGCCCGGTGCTGAGCACCACATGGCTTTTCCCCTGCTCGATCAGCCCTGCACCCCGGAGGGTGTAAAACAGAAGGTAGCTTTCTTTATCGGTGCGGGCGGTGGAAAAGTGCTGCTGGGCGTAGAACACCCCTGCCTCGGTGCAGTAATAGGGCTGTGCCAGCTCTGCTTCGCTGGGGGTGGTGCGCTTCCAAACGCTTTCCGGGGTCACATCCATGTTGTAGGTCAGCATTTTCCGATTCCTCTCTTTCTGTGTTCAGTATAGCGCACCAGCCTTTGCCCTGCAAGAGTAGACTTTTCACAAAAAATGCGTCACCTTTGCGGATGGAATCGGCGGCATCATGGGGCTATACTGGTAGCAGTCAAAGCCACACAGGAGGCTCATTATGCACAAAAACTATCTTGCCATCGACATTGGCGCATCCAGCGGTCGGCACATTGTGGGATGGATGGAGAACGGCGTTCTCCGCACCGAGGAAGTGTACCGTTTTCCCAATAGCGTCCGGCGGGTGGACGGTCATCTGGAATGGGACATCGACAGCCTGTTCGTCCACGTGAAGCAGGGCATCCGGGAAGCCTTTGCCAAGTACCCGGAAATTGAGAGCCTTTCCATCGACACATGGGCGGTGGACTATGTGCTGCTGAAAGACGGGCAGCCTCTCTCCCCGGTCTACGCCTACCGCGACAATCGGACGCAGGCAGTGCTGAATGAGGTGCACAGCATTCTGCCGTTTGAAAATCTTTATGCACGCACCGGCATCCAGTTCCAGCCCTTCAACAGCATTTATCAGCTGTATGCCGACAAAACAGCCGGGCGGCTGGCACAGGCCGAGGACTTTTTGATGATCCCGGAATACCTGCTGTGGAAGCTGTGCGGCGTGAAGGTGCGGGAGTACACCAACGCCACCTCCACCGGGCTTGTGAACGCCCAGACCAAGGAGTACGACCCGGAAATATTGCAGGCTCTGGGCTTGCCGGAGGCGATGTTCCCCAAGCTCACCGCTCCCGGCACGGTGCTGGGGCCTCTGAAAGCAGACATCGCCGCCGAGGTGGGCGGGCAGACCAAGGTGGTGCTGTGCGCCACCCACGACACCGCCAGTGCCGTGGAGGGCATTCCCATGGAACAGGGGGATGCGCCGTTCCTCTCCTCCGGCACATGGAGTTTGCTGGGGGTCAAGCTGGCAACGCCCATCACCAGCCCGAAGAGCCGCCGTGCAAACTTTACCAATGAGGGCGGCGTGGGGTACATCCGCTACCTGAAAAACATCATGGGACTGTGGATCATCCAGTGCGTGCAAAAACAACTGGGCATCTCCTTTGCCCAGATGGTGGAGCTGGCCAAAACCAGCACCTACACCCGCATTTTTGATGTGAACGCAGCCCGGTTCTCTGCCCCGCAGGATATGCGCGCAGAGATCAGAGCCGCCCTTGCCGAGACCGGAGAAGCTCCTGCCACGGATGCCGACCTCATCAACAGCGTCTACCATTCGCTGGCGTACTGCTACGGGGAAGCATCCCGGGAGCTGGAAGCCCTCACCGGGCAGCACTGGGACAAGCTGTACATCGCAGGCGGCGGCGCAAAGAACGCCACCCTGAACGAGCTGACCGCCCACTATACCGGGAAACAGGTGGTGGCGCTGCCCATTGAGGCCACCGCCATCGGCAATTTGAAGATTCAGATGAGCATTCCTGAAGGAGGAACTTTATGAGCTACACAGAAGCAAAAGCCCGCTACGCCGCCATTGGTGTGGACACCGATGCCGCCATTGCCCGGTTAAAGACCGTGCCCATCTCCTTGCACTGCTGGCAGGGAGATGACGTCAGGGGCTTTGATACCGACCCCACCAAGCCCCTGACCGGCGGCATCCAGACCACCGGCAACTACCCCGGCCGTGCCCGCACCCCGGAAGAACTGATGGCAGACATGGACAAGGTGCTGTCCCTCTGCCCCGGCACCAAAAAGATCAACCTCCATGCCTCCTACGCCATTTTTGACGAGGAAAACCCGTGGGTAGACCGGGACAAACTGGAGCCCAAGCACTTCAAAAAATGGGTGGATTTCTGCAAGGCAAGAGGGTTGGGCGCAGACTTCAACCCCACCTTTTTCTCCCATCCCAAGTGCGACCCGCTGACCCTTGCCAGTCCCAACGAGGAGACCCGGAAATTCTGGGTGGAACACGGCAAGGCCTGCATCGAGAGCAAGGTGTTCGGCATCGGGGTGGAGGCATACACCGTGGGCAGCGCCGAGTTTGCCCTGAGCTACGCCGCCTTCAACCGGAAAAAGTGCATTCCGCTGATGGATAACGGCCACTACCATCCCACCGAAGTGGTCAGCGACAAGATTCCTGCCCTGCTGGCCTTCTTCCCGGAGATTGCCCTCCACGTCACCCGCCCCATCCGCTGGGACTCCGACCATGTGGTGCTGTTTGACGATGAAACGAAGGAGATCTGCAAGGAGATTGTGCGCTGCGGCGGCCTGGACGGTCGGGTAAACATGGGTGTGCAGGCGGACAATCTGGCGGGCGAGTATTTCATCACCACCGGTTCGGGCAAGTTCTTCCGCAACGTGGAGCCGGATCCCGTGCACAGCATCGGCATCGTGGAGATCAACGAAAAGGGCGACAGCTGGCGCATCGTCTGGGGCTTGGAGGGCGGCGCAAAGCCTACCAGCGAGTTTCTCAGCCACTTTATGAACCACAGCGTCCGCAAGGCTGCCACCAATGGCGCAAACCGTGTCATCTACCACTGCCACGCCACCAACGTCATTGCCCTGACCTACATTCTGCCCCTGACCGACCGGGACTTCACCCGTGCGTTGTGGCAGAGCGCCACCGAGTGCCCGGTGGTGTTCCCGGAGGGCGTGGGTGTCTGCCCGTGGATGGTGCCCGGCGGGGCAGATATCGCCATGGCTACCAGCGAGCTGATGAAGACCTATCAGGCCGCCATCTGGGCACAGCATGGTCTGTTTGCCTCCGGCCCGGACTTTGACATCACCTTTGGTCTGGCCCACACCATTGAGAAGAGCGCCGAGATCTACGTCAAGGTGCTGAGCATGGGCGGCGGTCTGATTCGTCAGACCATCACCGATGACAACCTGCGTGCCATTGCCCGCGACTTCGGTGTGATCCTGAACGAGGACTTCCTTAACTGAGCCCTTCTCCTCCCATTTTTCTTCTTCATAGCAAAACAGGCATCCTGTCCGATACCGCCAAATGGTATCACAGGATGCCTGTTCTGCTTTATTTTTCCCGGAACTCCATAGGCGTTTTTCCGGTGACCTGTTGAAAGACTGCACTGAAATAATTGCGGGTGGCAAAGCCAAGCTGCTCGGAAATTTCCCGGACGCTGAGCGTTGTGCTTTTCAGCAGAACCTTCGCGCGTTCGACCTTTGCAAACTTCACATAGTTCGTGACGCTCAGACCCGTTTCTTCCTTGAATTTATGGGTGAGGTAGTATTCTGTGTAGCCCACCAGAGCGGCAAGATCTTCCGCCACGATCTTTTTGTCCAGATTCATCTCGATATGATCCACACATTTCTGGATCTGCATACTGAGGTTGGGGTTCGTCCGGTGTTTGTGGACACGCCGAATGAAATCATCGTACATCATCATTGCAAGGGGGGCTAGTTCATCCAACGATTTTGCTGCTTCCGCCGTCTGAATGTAGCTGTCCCCCAGCGAGTACGCCTCCTCCGGGGAAAGACCGCCCTCAATGGCGGCACGGCACACCAGCGAGGTGAACACGATGATGGAAGTCTTGCTCTGGCGCAGAACATCGCTGCTCTGCACCGGCACACCTGCGCTCATGCTCATACTGTTGGAAAGTGCCTGCTTGTAATTCAGGTCTCCGGTGCGGACCATTTGCAGCATTCCCTGCTCCGCCATCCAGATCTTATGCCGGTCATGGGGAATGGCATCGCTTTTCAGCCGTTCGTCCTGTGCTGCACTGCTGTTCACACTGCTCAACTCCAGCCGCTGCCCGGTCAGGCAGTAGTGCATCATCAGCAGATAGCGGTTCATAATAGTGTTTTGCAGAGTAGGAACTTTTTCAAGGGCTTTGTAAAGTTGGATCGTCCATGCCACACTGATCTCCAGCTTGCTGTAATATTTCAGCCCTTCCTCGATCCCGCGCATTGTCACATCCTGATAGAACACCGGCCCGATGACCCAGACACGCTTCAGGTTTCCCTCTTCCTTTTCAAAGGCTGCGCCCCACAAAAGACCCAATGCCGTCCCCAAGGTAACAGGTACATCGTCCCGATCCCCATGCTCCAGCATCCGCTGTTTGCAGCCGAACAGTTCAAATGCACTGGCAAGAAATGCCTCGTCCGGGCAGTTGCTCCGCAAGAGCACACCTTGTGCATCATAGCACCATGTATATATATTTCCGCCGCACTTGACAAGCTCGGAAAACAGCATCATATTCTGGAGAACATCCATGCGTAATCCCTCCGGCTCATTGATGGAAACAGTATATCATACTTCTGCCGTTTTTTCTACCGATGCCCGGAGCCAGTGCAGCAGGATGCCTGCGGAGATGACCGCAGCGCCCACGTCTGCCATCAGGTGCGCCGCCGCAATGCCCTGCACCCCGCAAAGCGCATTCATCAGGTACAGCAGCGGGATCAGCAGCAGCCCCTGCCGCAAAAGGGAGAGCACCACCGCACCACTTGCCCTGCCTACGGATTGCAGCAGGCTGGTTGCCAGATAGGTCAGACCGATCACCGGGCTGCCCAGCACCAGATAGATCACCAGCTGCGTCCCCAGACGGAATGCCCCTTCTTCCTTGATGAACATCCCAATCAGGGCATTGCGTCCGGCAAAGCTGGCCACCCCGGCAAGAACACCAAAAACAACAGTCAGCAGGATCAGATCTTTCAAAAGCTGCTTCAGGCGCTTCGTGTCGCCTGCGCCGTAGCTGTACGCCAGAAGCGGCTGGCACCCCATGCAGATCGCCATGGCGATCATACTGATGATCATGGTCGTCTTGCCCGCTGCCGCCATGGCTGCGACCGCCGCCGTGCCGTGGGTCACCAGCAGCCGGTTGCTGAAGGAGGAGGCAAACCCTGCCAGCAGGCTGCTGATCCCGTTGGGCAGACCAATGGCCAGCATCTCACCCAGCATCTGCGGTTTTTTCAGGGCCGGACGGAAATCAACGGTCAGCACCGTGCCGTGTTTGACGATGTAGCGCAGATAACAGCCCGTTGCCACAAGATTGCCCAGCACACTGGCAGCAGCCGCACCGCTGACGCCGAAGTTCAGCACCAGAATGAACAGCGGGTCAAAAATGCAGTTGACCAGTGTGCCCAGAAGATTGCCGATCAGGCCTTCTTTTACTGCGCCCTCTGCACGCACCAGCATCGCCATGCTGTTGGACAGGATAAAAAGCGGCGCACCCAGTGCAAGGACCTGAAGATACCGCTCTGCATAGGGAAAAAATTCTGCATTTGAGCCCAGCACCCCCAGAAGTGGCACTCTGCTCACCAGCAGACCGATACTGACCAGAACGCCCAGAAAAAAGCTGCTCCAGAAGCAGAGCGAGGAGCAGGTCTTGCCCTGCTCGATCTCGCCTGCGCCAAAACAGCGTGCAATGATGGCGCTGCTGCCTGCGCCAAGCATGGTCGCCACTGCCGAAAGGATCGAAAACACCGGCCCCACAACGGAGACCGCCGCCACCTGTGCGGTATCGCCCAGACAGCCCACAAAAAACATATCTGCCATGTTGTACAGCACCATGACAAGGATAATGATAATGGAGGGCACCGCCATGGAAATGATGGATTTCCAGACAGAGCCGGTACGGAAAAGTGCTTCGTTTTTCATGGTCTCCTCCCAAAAATCAACCGCACGCAGGCAGAGCGAAAGCCCCTGTCAAAGAGGCTTTCCGAGCTGCTTCGGTCACAGGTTGTCCAGCGCATCCAGCAGTGCTTTCAGCGCCGTTTCCGGCAGACCCAGCATAGGGCCGATCTTGCCAAATGTCATGCCGTAGGCAGCTTTTGCCTGCTGGTTGTCGGCAAAACCGGGCAGGTACCGCTCCACGATGGCTTTTGCGGCCTCGTTTTCCATCAGTGCTGCAATCGTGCTCTGGCTGTTCAGCTTGCCGCCGGTCAAAATTTCCGGGTGCTTCCAGCTGCTGATGCTCTGGTGTCCGGCAGACAGTGCGCCGTCCACCGGGATGGTTGCACCGGTGATGTACCGTGCCAGACCGCTGGCAAGGAAAAGTGCCAATGCAGCGCACTCCTCCGGGTCGCCCATCCGCTTTGCCGGGCAGTCGGATGCAAAGAAGTCCATGGCCGCAGCCGGTGCATCCCCGAAAATGCTGGTTCTGGTGTAGCCGGGACAGATGGCGTTGACGGTAATGCCGTATTCTGCATAATCCAGCGCCGCTGCGCGGGTCATGCCGACCACGCCGAACTTGGTGGCACTGTACAGCGCCTGTCCACGCTGGGGCACAAGACCCGCCACCGATGCCACATTGATGAGGAATCCGCCTTCGCTGTGGCTCTTGAGGATGGCCTCTGCGCCGTACTTCATCCCGGCAAAGACGCCCTCGCTGTTCAGGGAGAAGATCTTCTCGTAATCCTCTACCTCATACTCATGCAGCGGTGTGCCGCCCATGCCGATGCCTGCGTTGCTGACAACGCCATCCAGCTTGCCGTAGTGCGTCACCGTCTTATCCACCAGTTCTCTGATGGCAGAAGCCTTGCTGCAATCGGTCTGGATAAAGATGGCATCGCCGCCCTTGGCGCAGATGCCATCTGCCACAGCCCGCCCCTGCTCTGCACTGCGGGCTGCACAGACCACCTTCATGCCGTTTTCGCCAAAGCACTCGGCAATGGCCCGGCCGATGCCGCGGCTTGCGCCGGTGACGATGGCGACTTTGCCTTTGACACTGTTAAAATCCATAAAATGCCTCCACTTGATGTTTCATTCTCAAATACTCAACTGTGAGTTGCTTATCCATCTCCATGGTGCTATAATAGCACTGCGCCGCAGGGGCCGCAATCAGCAGTTTCCGGCGTATCCGGTGTTTAAGCAACGAATCACGTTCAAAGCGTTGGTTAAGCACCCTTTATGAAATCAATTGATGGAGGAATTCTATGGATATCCGGGTCAAAAAAACGAAGCGTGCCATTCAGAAAGCGTTTGTTGCCCTGCTGCGGGAGAAGCCGATCGAAAAGATCACGGTCAAAGAAATTGCCGAACGGGCCGAGATCAACAAAACGACCTTTTATTCCCACTATGAAACGCTGGATGCCCTCACCGCCGAAATGGAACTGCAAACAGTCCAGCTCGTCTGCGACAATATGGGCGGCGCACAGCAGCTGCTGGATACGCCGGAGGCGTTTGTGCGGGAGATGTTTGCTAATCTCCAGCAGGCGACCGATTATCTCGGTGTCGTTCCGGCATCCGCGATGAACCGCTTTACACAGCATCTGCGTGATGCGATTCTGGAACAAATCAAACTCGCAAACATGGAACCATCCCAATATGAAAATGTCGGTGCGATCCTGATTTTTGTAATGAACGGTCTTTCCGGGCTTCTGAACACCGACGCAAAACTGGCACAAAAACAAATTGATGTGATCGCCGCCGTGGTTGCGGATGGTGTCCATGGTCTGCATCTTTCCCGCTGAGCCAAAACAGGCTGCAAGAAGCATCTTCTGCAGCCTGTTTTTTGCTATTGCAGCTTATCTTTCTGTGTAACTACCCAGCACCCCAAGGCTGGGCTTTGCGGTCCGTTCCATGGTTTCACGGTTCACGGCGATCAGGCCAAACTGCATGGCATAGCCCTTCTGCCACTCAAAGTTGTCCATCAGGCTCCAATGGAAGTATCCCTTCACCGGGATGCCGTCGGCGATGCAGTGCTGCACGCCATCCAGCGCCTGCCGGATAAACGCCACACGGCGGGTATCATCGGCGGTGGCAATGCCGTTTTCGGTCACGATCAGGTCACCCTTGAATTCCTCTGCCACCTTGCGAATGACGTGTTCCAGTGCCTGCGGATAGACCTCGTAGTCCATCTGGGTCAGTTCTGCGCCCTCCGGTGCCGGCAGCTGCCCCTGCGGGCCATAAAGGGTGCGGGTATAGTTCTGCACACCCAGAAAATCATCGTCTTTGATATAAGGCAGATAATGGGTGAACTCCTCCTGCCATGCGGCCTCGGCAAAGACTTCGCCGCCGGGCTGTGCCTGCAAGTCGTGCAGCGAGAGGGTCAGGCCCACCTTGACCTGCGGGCAGAGGGCTTTGATGGCATCCCGTGCGGCTGCATGGGCACGCATCACCAGCAGATCGCCTTCCGGGGTGCGCTCGCTGACAAAGATCTGCGGCTGGGGTGTGCCGAACACCTGTGCATTCTCCATGGCGGCATACTTCATGTTTTCCATCATCTTCTGGAAGTTCATGCCCACCTGCACCGTGCCCTCGGCAGACTTTCCGGCCGATGCGGCATTTTGGGCAGCCCGTTCTGCCATCAGACGGAACCGCTTGGAGATCGCGGCAAGCTGCAAGCCCATATTGGCCTCGTTGATGGTGCAGACATAGCGCAGCTCGCTGCCCAGCTGTTCCATCACATAGGTCACATAACGTTTGAAATCCTCTACGGTGCTTTCGGCTTCCCAGCCGCCCTTGCAGATGAGCCATTTCGGGCTGGTAAAGTGCAGCAGGGTGACGATGGGTTCTACGCCATGCGCTTTGCAGCAGGCGATCACCTTGCGGTAATGCTCGATAGCTTCCGGGTCGAACTTTCCTTCCTCCGGCTCTACCCGTGCCCACTCGATAGAAAAGCGGTAGGCGTTCAGCCCGGCATCGGCCAAGAGCTTGATATCTTCTTCGTACCGATGATAATGGTCGCAGGCAATCCCACTGGGCTCCGTAAAGCTGGAATGGGGCAGCTGCTCCTGTGCCCAGTAGTCACTATTCGTATTGTTGCCCTCTACCTGATGGGCTGCTGTTGCAGCACCGATGAAAAAGCCTTTTTCAAATTTCTGCATGATGGTTCTCCCTTCCTGCGTGTTGCTTGTTGAGACTATTGTAGCAGACCTGTTTTGCCCCTATGGGACAATAAATCGTGAAGGCGGGCGCAAATTCACGCACCACAAATTATTGCACGAATTTTTATCCTTAACTATCGTTTTTCATCCGGCAGTGGCTGTTGCATTCTGTTATTCTGGTGTCAGAAAAAGCGGAACTCAGTTCACACAAAAAGGAGGAAAATCATTATGTTCCAAAAGAAACCCAGTGCCAGTGAGGTAGACGGCGTCCAGTACCGCCGTGCAAAGCTCTGGCAGATCATCTGCTACGCCTGCAACGCCTTTGTGGGCATGAGCGTCTATTCCCTGATCGGTATGGCCAGTTACTCGGCCAGCATCGGCTACGGCATCACCACTGCAACCGTCGGTCTCATCCTGATGCTGGCCCGCATTCTGGACGGCTTTACCGACCCGATGCTGGCGTTCATCTACGACCGCGTCAACACCCGTTTCGGCAAGCTGCGTATTCTGCTGATCAGCGGCTACCTGATCGAGGCTGTCGGCCTGCTGTGTATGTTCAACCTGTGCTCCAGCAAGGGCTTCGGCTTGCCGGTGTTCGTTTTGACCTACATTATTTACATCATCGGCTATACCGTCACCAACATGACCGCCCAGACCCTGCCGGCTATCATGACCAACGATCCCCGCCAGCGTCCCACCATCGGTGTCTGGACCACTGCGCTGAACTACGCCGTGCCCATGGGCATGAGCATGCTGATCTACACCGTCATCCTGCCCAAGTGCGGCGGCACCTTTAATCAGGATTTCCTCAGCACGGTCTGCACCATCGTGCTGATCATTGCCGGCATCGGCACCCTGATCGTCTGCGCCGGTATCTCCGCCTACGATAAGCCCGAAACCTTCGAGGGCACCAGCAAAAAACACGAGCCGCTGAAAACTGCGGATATTCTTGAGGTGCTCAAGCACAACAAGCCCCTGCAGTGCTACATCGCCTCCAACGCTTCCGATAAGCTGGCACAGCAGGTAGGCAGCCAGGCCATCATCAACACGATGCTGAACGGCATCCTCATCGGCAACATGGGTCTTGCTACCACCCTTAGCGTGATCAGCATGGTGCCTTCCATCTTCTTTGCGGCCTTCGGTGCAAAGTATGTGGGCAAAAATGGCAGCAAGAAGGGCATCGTGACCTGGACCTGCGTCAGCATGGCCATCGCCTCTGTGCTGTTCCTGTTCTTCATCTTTACCGACACTCGTCAGATCGGTGTGATCGGCAGCTGGAACATGATCGTTTACGTCCTGCTGACTCTGCTGCAGAACGGTTCCATGATGTGCATTACCACCTCCAACACTTCTTACATGGCCGATACCATCGACTACGAGCTGGACCGCAGCGGCCGTTACATCCCGGCTGTCGTTTCTGGTACTTACAGTCTGGTGGACAAGCTCATCACCTCGGTGGCTGCTGTCATCGCCACCGGTGCGGTCGCCCTTCTGGGTTACACCACCACCATGCCCCAGCCCACAGATCCCTACACCAGCGGCATCTTCTGGATGACCCTTGTCATCAAGTTCGGTCTGCCCATGCTGGGCTGGGCCATCACCCTGATCGCCATGCTGGGCTGCCCGCTGACCAAGGAAGAAATGGTCAACGTCCAGAAGCGCATCGCAGATAAGAAAGAAGCCCTTCGTCATGAAGTAATTGCAGAACAGATGCAGTAACACCCTGCAAAGACCGAAAGGGCTCATACGCTCTTTCGGTCTTTGCTGATTCCATCCATCTTTTATAAAGGAGTTTTTACCATGAGCAAGACCATCCTGTTGAATCAGAGCGACTGGCATTTTACCAAGGAGAACCCCGGCATCCCCGCCGCCGTTATGGGCGAAGCCATTGCCCTGCCCCACACCTGGAACGCAGTGGACGGTCAGGACGGCGGCAACGATTACTATCGCGGCACCTGCTGGTATACGCTGGCCCTGGCAAAGCCCGCCATCCCGGCAGGCGGCAAGGCTGTTTTGCAGCTGGACGGCGCAGCTATGACCGCCGCCGTCTACCTGAACGGCGAAAAGCTGGCCGAGCACAAGGGCGGCTACTCCACCTTCCGGGTAGACCTGACCGACCAGCTCAAAGAGGAAAATCTGCTGGCAATTTCCGTGGACAACCGCGACAACGACACCGTATATCCCCAGAAAGCCGATTTTACCTTCTACGGCGGCATTTACCGGGATGTGACCCTGCATATCGTCCCGGCAGAACACTTTGCCCTGCCCGCTAATGGCGCACCGGCACTGAAGGTGACCCCCATCGTCACCGACCTTGCTGCCAAGACCGCCGAGGTCACCGTGGAAGCCGCCGTGGTGGGCGCACAGAACGTGACCTTTGCACTGGAGGGGCAGACCCTCACCGCCCCGGTGGAAAAGGGCACCGCAAAGGTTGTTTTCACGCTGAACAACGCCCACCTGTGGGATGGCGTGGACGACCCCTTCCTCTACACCGTATCTGCCAAGCTGGACAATGGCGAGGAGACCTCCGCCCGGTTCGGCTGCCGCAAGTTTGAGATCGACCCCCAGAAGGGCTTTATCCTGAATGGCAGGGAATACCCGCTGCGCGGTGTTTCCCGCCATCAGGACCGTAAGGGTGCGGGCAATGCCCTGACCAACGAAATGATGGAGGAGGATATCTCCATCATTCTGGAAATGGGCGCCAACACCATCCGGCTGGCACACTATCAGCACGCACAGTATTTCTACGACCTGTGTGATGAAAAGGGTCTTGTCATCTGGGCAGAGATCCCCTACATCACCATGCACATGACCAACGGCCGTGCCAACACCCTGACCCAGATGGAAGAGCTGATCGTCCAGAACTACAACCACCCCTGCATTGCCGTGTGGGGCTTGTCCAACGAGATCACCGCTGCTTCTGCTGTCAACGAGGATCTGCTGGAAAACCACCGTCTGCTGAACGAGCTGGCGCACAAGCTGGACCCCACCCGCAAGACCACCATGGCAAACGTGTTTATGCTGGAAACCACCAGTCCCATTCTGGAAATTCCCGATGTGAACAGCTACAACCTCTACTTCGGCTGGTATCTGGGCGAATTGGAGCAGAACGACGAGTTCTTTGACAAGTACCACGCCGATTACCCTGACCGCTGCATCGGCTTTTCGGAGTACGGCGCAGATGCCAACCCCCAGTACCAGAGCAGCCACCCGGAAAAGGGCGACTATACCGAGAGCTACCAGTGCGTTTACCACGAGCATATCGCAAAGATGATCGCCGACCGTCCTTGGCTGTGGGCGACTCATGTGTGGAACATGTTCGACTTTGCCGCTGATGGCCGTGACGAGGGCGGCAAGCACGGCGAGAACCAGAAGGGCCTTGTCACCTTTGACCGCAAGCTCAAAAAAGACCCCTTCTATCTCTACAAGGCCTATTGGAGCAAGGAGCCGTTCGTGCACCTGTGCGGCAGCCGCTATGTGGACCGCGCCGAGGACGTGACCGAGATCAAGGTCTACTCCAATCTGCCGGAGGTCTCGCTGTACAAGGATGGTCAGCTGGTGGAGACCCGTAAGGGCGACAAGGTGTTCACCTTCCAGCTGCCCATCACCGGCAAACACAGCATTGAGGCACGCTCCGGTGAGCACAGCAGCGTGATCCTGGTGAACAAGGTGGACGCCCCCAACCCGGATTACGCCATGGACAACCGCAAGAACGTGACCAACTGGTTTGACGGCGAGCTGGACGAAAGCTGCTGGTCGGTCAAGGACAATATGGCTGCCGCCACGGCAGACCCGAAAGTTGGTCCCATTCTGAAGCAGATCTCTGATAAAGCTGCCGCTGCCCGCGGAGATGTTGCCGCCGCCGTGAAGGACAACCCGGCTCTGGTGGCGATGATGGAGCGTGCCATGCGGCGGATGACCATTGAATCCATGCTGATGCAGGCCGGCGCTTCGGAAGAGGACATCAAGCAGCTGAACCGTGTATTGCAGGGCATTTCCAAGGAGTGATTCGATGAAACAAACCTATTGTAACCCCCTTGATCTGGGCTACCGTTACCAGCACATGAAGGAAGGCCCCCGTACAGCAGGTTTCCGGGAGGGTGCAGACCCCACGCTGGTATCCTTCAAGGGCAAATATTACCTCTTTGTTTCCATGTCGGCAGGCTTCTGGTATTCGGACGACCTGCTGCACTGGGACTTCCATGCAGACCCGGATCTGCTGATCTACGATTATGCCCCCGATGTGCGGCAGGTGGGCGATTTCCTGTACTTCTGCGCCAGCCGCAAGGGGCGCAACTGTCCCATTCTGCGCACCGCCGACCCCCTGACCGAGCCGTTTACCGAAGTATCTGCGCCCTTTGCTTTCTGGGATCCGGACCTGTTCTGCGATGATGACGGCCGGGTGTACTTCTACTGGGGCTGCTCCAATACTACGCCCATCTACGGCGTGGAGATGGACCCGGACACCATGACCCCCATCGGTGAAAAGCAGGAGCTGATCTTCGGCAATGAAACCGTACTGGGCTACGAACGCCCCGGCAACAATGGCATTGTGGACCGGGAAGCCAGCGTGCTGTACCAGTCCATGAAGCAGTTCTATGACCCCAAGACCGGCAAGCTGGATCTGCCGCCGCAGATGGCAAGCATCCCCGGCCTGAGTGCCGAAAGCCTGACTGCCATGTTCAACGCCGTGGGCAAACCCTATATCGAGGGTGCGTTCATGACAAAACACAACGGCACCTATTACCTGCAATACGCCTGCCCCGGCACCCAGTACAACACTTACGCCGATGGTGTATACACCTCCAATTCTCCGCTGGGTCCCTTTGTGCGGCAGGCATCCAACCCGTTTTCCGCAAAGCCCGGCGGATTCATCACCGGCGCAGGCCACGGCAGCACCATTGCCGACCGCTATGGCAACTGGTGGCACGCCTCTACCATGCGCATTTCCGTCAACTATGACTTTGAGCGCCGGGTGGGGCTGTTCCCTGCCGGGTTCGACAAAGACGGGGTTCTCTACTGCAACCAGAACTTTGCCGATTATCCGCACCGCATCCCGGCTGGCAAATTCGATGCCGCCAGCCAGCAGCCGGAATGGATGCTGCTGAGCTACAAAAAGCCGGTCACGGCTTCCAGCACTGCCGAGGGCAGCAGCCCGGCACTGGCAGTCAACGAGGACTGCCGCAGCTGGTGGAGCGCCGCTGGTACAGAGCCGGGCGAATGGCTCTGCGTGGACCTTGGCAAAGAGAGTGATATCCGCGCCATTCAGGTAAATATGGCAGATGAAAAGCTTGTGGTGGACTTCCCGGCCGACAGCTACGGCGATACCCGCAAGACCCGCCACATCGAGACCCGGCCGCAGATCTCCCATTACACGGTAGAGACCAGTGTGAACGGAGCAGACTGGACGATTTGCGAAACGGTTGCCCGGGAGTGCTCCAACGGCTACTTTGAGTTTGCCGACGGCATCCGTGCCCGGTATGTCCGGGTGACCGGCGGCGAACTGCCCTATGGGCAGGCACTGCGCATCAGCGGCCTGCGGGTGTTCGGCAACGGCGAAGGCGCAAAGCCCGCACAGGCAGAAGCCGCCGGGATTCGTGTGGATGCACTGGACGCAAAGATCAGCTGGCAGCACATCGAAAATGCACATGGCTGCAATGTCCGCTACGGCATTGCGCCCGACAAGCTCTATCTGAGCTGGCTGGTCTACGATGCAGACGAAGTGACCCTTTCCACCCTGACCGCCGGGCAGGAATACTACATCTGCGTGGACAGCTTTAACGAAAATGGCATCACGCCGGGTAAGACTTTCAAACTGGAGGGGTAAACCATGCCCATCAAAGCCGTGCAGCAATTTATGCTGGGCACTGTACTGAGCAACGAGCAGCAGGCAAGAGAAACGCTTGCTGCCATGAAAGCCGCCGGGTACGACGGTATTGAACTGTGTGGATTTATGATCCACCCCATTGGCTTTGTGGTAAAGCTGCTGACCAAGGCCGCTGGAATGCCGGTGGGCAAGGGCGGCAACTTGGACTGGCACAAGCTTGTGCAGGAAGCCGGCCTTCAGGTGGTCAGCCTGCACACCGACCTTGGCTCTCTGGAACGGGATGCCCACGCAGTGGCCGAGGAAGCCAAGAGCTTCGGCACACCGTATGTGGTCATCACCGGGATGTATCGGTTTGATTACGGCGATGAAGCCGTTATACACCAGCTTGCGCAGCGGCTGAACAAAGCCGGCGAAGCCTTGGCCGCCAAGGGCATCCACCTGCTCTACCACAACCACAACTGCGAGCTACGGCATGTGAACGCAGAAACGCGCGCCTACGATATTTTAATCGAGGAAACGAATCCCGAATTTGTCAACTTTGAGTTTGACAGCTACTGGTTCACCGAGGGTGGTGCAAACGCCTTGGCGTGGATGCAGCGGCTTGGCCCGCGCATGAAGCTGTGGCACATCAACGACCGGGGCACCCGCATCACCGGCAGCGCCATTACCCCCATTCTGAAAACCGACAGTATGG
>OGJJ01001556.1_pt1 | contig 17023 bp, 16 predicted proteins | sample 1572081 | NCBI WGS metagenome assembly OGJJ01 (sample SAMEA2582122, study PRJEB24529) | metagenome | biome: Human gut stool | place: China | collected 2011
ACACTTCGCCCATTTCTTTTCCTGTGTGCATTCCCTGTGCAATCAGATCCCTGCCATTTATGGCAAGATCTTTTTTCTGCACACACTGCCCCTCTTTTATAATCTTGCGATATGTTTCTTCGTAGGCATCAATATAGGCAAGTTTCTTTTGTCTTTCATACATACTCTGTGCCAGTGTATCCGCACGCTTTACTGCAAAAAGTGCCTCCATATTTTCGACCCCGATCCGACTGATGGCACGGCGCACGTTGCGCGGCGTCACTGTCGGACGGTCATCATGGTAGCGCACAAGCAGACAGACACGTTTTGTCGTATCATTGTCAAACTTCAGACGCCGTAAGATAAGACGCGCCATTTCTGCGCCCTCTGCCGGATGTCCCTTGAAATGATTCTGACCATTTTCATCCGTAGTAACACACACCGGTTTTGCCACATCATGAAGCAGCATGGTAAGCCGTAATATTTTATCCTGCGGAACTTCCTGCATAGCGCAAATGGTATGCTCTCCCACACTGTAGCAGTGGTGTTTCGTAATCTGCGGTGTTTCCATCATCCGGTCAAACTCAGGAAGAAAGACCCTGGAAAGTCCCAGCTCATATACGGTGCGCATCTCCTGTGGATGTGCCGAAGTCAGCAATTTTACCATCTCGGTCTGAATTCTCTCTGCACTGACTTTCTGCAGATTTTCTGCCAGATCTGCCACTGCCTGCCGCGTGTTCTCCTCGATCGTAAAGCCCAGCTGTGCAGCAAATCGCACGGCACGCAGCATCCTTAGAGCATCTTCTCCAAACCGGTCATGTGCCACTCCCACACACCGGATCACTTTTCGTTTGAGATCTCCAATTCCATCAAACGCATCCACCAGCCCAGCCGTATCGTTATACGCCATGGCATTGATCGTAAAATCCCGGCGTTTCAAATCCTCGGTAAGCAGGGAGGTGAAAATCACCTCCTTGGGATGCCGGTTGTCCTCGTATTCCCCATCAATCCGATAAGTCGTCACCTCATAGCCCACATGCTCCAGCATCACGGTCACTGTGCCGTGCTGGATCCCGGTGTCGATGGTATGGGAAAAAAGCGCCTTCACCTGTTCCGGACGGGCAGAGGTGGTAATATCCCAGTCACTGGGAGTTCTCCCCAGCAGACTATCCCGGACACAGCCCCCCACTGCATAGGCCTCGTATCCTGTCTGCTCCAGTGTCTCTATGATCTTGATTACAGAAATGGGTGCTTCTATCATAAATAGGGAATAATCTCCTTTACGGAATCAAAAATCAGATGTGGCTCTACTTCAGACTGTGCTGCATCCTCCATGGTGGCTTCGCCACTGAGTACCAGCATACTGTAAAGCCCGTTGTTTCTACCGGCTGCCACATCGGTATACAGCCGATCCCCAATCATAATAACCTCCTCCTTCGGAAGCTTGATGCGGTCAATGAGATAATCTATGATATCCCCGTTCGGCTTTCCGATAATCCGATCAGGATAACGGAATGCGGAAGCATGGATAAAGGCGTGGATTGCCCCGGCATCGGGGATAAATCCGGTTTCTGTGGGGCAGTTATAGTCGGGATGGGTGGACAGATACGGCAGTCCTGCCCGGACAAAATCACAAACCTTGCACATCTTGGCATAATCCAGCGTCGTATCAAAGCCTACCACCACCACATCCGGGTGTTCGTCCTCTAACATAATACCTTCCTGCTCAAACTCCGCTTTCAGCAGTTCGTTTCCCAGCAGGAATACCTTTTTCTCGGGAAAATGCTTTTGGAGATAAAAGATGGTCGCCTGTCCGGAGGTCACAATCTGCTCTTTTCCCACTTCCAGTCCCATGCGGTGCAGCTTGTCCACATACACCTCCGGGTTTTTAGAAGAATTGTTGGTGAGAAAAACATAGCGTTTTCCTGCCTCCTCTACCTTATGGAGAAAATCCTTTGCCCCATCGATCCACTGCTCTCCCAAATAAATGGTACCATCCATATCCAGGGCAAAGCACTGAATTTTGCTTAAAATCTGTTCCCGATCCACATTGATGTCCGGTGTCTTTTTCATTGGTCACACTCCTGTAAACGCTGTAAAAAATAGTTAAAAACCAGTCCACCGTCCACACAGACACTTCTGGCAGTTACCGTATCGGGATGCTTTGCCTTCCACTCCCCGGTCATCCGTTCCGGGTGCCATTGGGTGGCAAAAATCGGTTTCGTTTCATGGCAGACTGCCTCAATGACACCATCGTCACTTTTCTGGCAGACTACCAGCCCCTCCCCCAGTCTGTCAATTGCCTGGTGATGGGTACTATTGATGGTAACCATATCGGTTCCGTACAGTCTGGAAATCCAGTTTTCCCCTACTGCAACGGCACCGTGATGTTCGTCCTCTTCCCGCTCCCTGTTCCACTGATGATAGTCATGATTGGGCAAATCCTGAATCAGGTTTCCTCCAAAGCACACATTGAGAACCTGACAACCCTTGCAGATGCCGAGAGTGGGTTTTTCTGCCTCTGCGAAAATCCGGGCAAGGGCAAGCTGTTTCTCATCCAGTTCTCTGTTAATGGTACGGCTTCCTTTATTTTTCTCTCCATAGAGAGCAGGGTCGATGTCAGAGCCTCCCGGCAGTAAAAGTCCTGCAAAATCGGAAAGTTCCAGACCTTCCGCCGTGGGAAGTTCCAGCGCCACCACCGGCTCACAGCCGATTGCTTCCAGTGCCGCGATGTAATTGGTAACATCCTCCGGGATGCCCGCTACAAGTACCTTTTGATTCATTGCTAACCTCATTTCTGTGTAGTTACATTCTTGTAAAAATCCGGGTAAACACCTGCACGCCCCATGCCTGTCCATCTCGGATCAGGAAGTGCATGCGTCCTTGAATCTCATCCTTTTCATTCATCAGCTGGAACCAGCCTTGTCCGCAATGACGCAGATGGTAGCGCTTTCCATCCTTCTCTACCATCAGTCTGCCCTCGTCCTGGTAGACAATCGCCGTCACCGGCACACCCTCATGGCAGATATAGCTGCCATACAGTGCCTGTGGCTCGGAAAATTCTTCCTCCACCGGGAACAGCCAGCGGTGGGGTCTGTCCAGGGGATAACCCAGTACCCAGTTATATAATGCCCAGATTAAATCGGAGGGATCCACATCCCCTTCATTACATAATACGGCAAAGCCGTAGTTCTCATCTTTTAACAGTCCTCCTTCGGAGGAAACGCCGTGAAGTCCGCCGGAATGTTCACAGTACACATGTCCATCCTCCACACGTTTGTTCAGTCCCATACAATAGACTGCTTTCTCCTGTTCCGGGAAGCCGGCTCCAATCATCAGTTCTACCGCCTTGGCAGGAATGACCTGTTCTCCGTCCAATACCCCTTGATTGGCCAGACATTGGTAGTACCGTGCCATATCATGGGCGGTGGATTTCACGCAGGCGCAGGCACGGAAAGGGGGTAAAATCGACCACTGTTCATCCCCTACGATATTCCCGTTTTCGTCCTCCTCAAATAAAGCGGTGATATTTCCTTCTTTGGCAATGGCTCTGGCACGGCCGGCATCCACATCCAGTGTGGAGCGGGTCATTTTCATGGGCTGGAAAATCCGTCGATCCAGAAAATCCTCCAAAGGTTCTCCCGCTGCCGCATCCACCACATAGCAGAGAACGGCATAGCCTTCGTTGGAATAGCTCATGTATTCTCCGGAGCCACCCAGCGTGGGATAAGGACAATTGGCAATATATTCGATAATCTGCTCAATGGTGCTCATGGAGTTGGGTGCGCTCTCCTGCATTTTCACATCCCAGTCGGAATGTCTGTCCGGTGTGTTCACCGCAATGGACCATTCCAGTGGCTCCATGGGGGGAATTCCGGTGGTATGCATGCCCAGATGCCGCACGGTCACCGTATCCGCAGGGTTTCCCGGCACCTTGAAGTCCGGGCGGTATTTGCTTACCGGATCGTCCAGACTGAGCTTTCCCTCTGCTGCAAGGATGCAGCAGCTGAGGGCTGCCATGGATTTCCCCATGGAAGCAATGCCGAAGATGGTGTCGGCGTCCGGGGTGATTTTTCTATCCAGATCCCGATAGCCGTAGCCCTTTTCAAAGCAGAGGCCGTCAGGACCGTGTACCGCTACCGCTACACCGGGGAAATTGTGTTCCCTGATTTTTTGCTGTAAAAAGCTGTCCAGTTCTTTTGTGTCAAGCTGTTGCATGATGTCCTCCGTTTTGCAGTCATTCGTTTTCCCTATTGTACTCGCTTATGACTCCTTAGTCAAAGCGAAAACAGCTCTGGTGTATGCAGCTCTGTAATTTCTATCATAAGGTGTCCTTTCCTGTCAGTTTTCCGTTTATTTCTTTCCGTTTGCTTCTCTGCGGCGTTTCCGGCGCACCCGGTTGATATGGCGCTCGTAGTCCCCGCTGCGCATCAGTTCAGAAAGCACGTATTGCTCAAACAGAGGTACCGTGCAGGAATAAAAGCCAAGCTTTTCATTAAAGGCCTCCACCATAGAGGAGGGGAGAATCATGTAGCCGATACGGACGGAGGGGGCAATGGTTTTGGAAAAGGTGTTCATATAGATGACATCCACATCCTCTGCCATGGAAAACAGGGAGCTTTCCGGCTTGCTGGATACGGTGAGTTCCGAATCGTAATTGTCCTCCACAATGACGGCTCCCCGTCTTTTCGCCCAGTTCAGGTATTCCCGTTTCTGGGAAATTCCGATGGTAATACCACTGGGGTAGCTGTTAAAGGGGGTGACATGGAGCACCGAGGCCTGGGTTCTGGCAAGCTCCGAGGGAAGGATTCCCTCCGGAGAAAGGGTCAGCATGTCACAGTTAATTCCCATGGATTCATAGACTTTACGGATTTTCTCATAGGATGGTTTTTCCAGGCCGAAGGTGCTTCCCGCCCCGAAAAGCTGGGCAATCATGCCGTAAAGATACTCCGCACCGGAACCAATGATCACCTGACTGGGACTGACCTGGATTCCCCTGCTTCTGCCCAGGTAGGAGCAGATCTCTGCCCGAAGCTCCCGGCAGCCGTGGTTAGGGGATTTGATCAGGATATCGTCTCCGTAATCCAGGAGTACCCGGCGCATGGTTTTCGCCAGGATGCTATAGGGAAATTCACTGACAGAGTGTGCCTGGGAATGTGGAAGCCGGACCTCGGTCTGGCTTCTCTCCGGAATCGCCTGGAAATCCGCCTCCCGGTAAATCACGAAGCATCCGCTTCTCTGTTTGGTCTCAATGTAGCCTTCATCACAAAGGAGGTTCATGGTGTGCTCCACTGTGATGACACTGACCCCGGTTTCCTCCGCAATGGTGCGCTTGGAGGGCAGCCGGGAATTTAAGGGGTAAATTCCTGCCACGATATCCTGAACAAAATAATTATACAGCTGGATATAGGCAGGGACATTGTTGTCTGTTTCGATGGAATAATTCATCTGGTTATACTAAAAACTCCTGTTTTGGTCATTTTGATATTACCAATTTGATTGTAATCTTTATCAGAAGTTTTGTAAAGAAAAAAGACGCATTCGCTAGAAAAAAGCGTGCGCACAGCGGAATCCACAAGCTGTTCCAGAAGATGGTGATCGACAAAGAAGTGTAAGAAAAAGAAATTCGGGCAAAAAAATGCCCGAGCTGTTTCCACCACCGAAAGTCTTGGCAATCTCTCTGCTTATATTACCGCAGACATTGCATTCGTATCCAAAGTCCCCTCTCCGGTGGTGGTCACCCGAGTTGCTAGCTATTTATATAAATTTCCCTTTTCGCTGCAGTGTTCTCTGCAGTTGCCGTCTACGGTGGAATTTTTTTCTTCCTCATTTTAACAGATTTCCACATTTTTTTAAGAGTTTCTGCACGAAACGACAATATTTGGCACAAAACGACACAGGAAATGTTCTTTAACTCTTTGACTTTTGTTATAATATAATAAGAAAGACAGGAGATTAACTATGCGATTTGCCTTGATTGATGATCAGGCAGAGGAGCGGGAACGTATCAAAGGGATGCTCTCCCTCTTTTGCCAGGAAAAAGCGATTTCTTTTACATTGGATGAATTTACCAGCGGAGAGGATTTTCTCTCAGCTTTTGTGCCCATGAGCTATGATGTGATATTCATGGATATTTATATGGAAGGAATGACCGGCGTTGAGACTGCCAATCAGCTGCGCTCCATTGATTCTCGTTCCTTTCTGATCTTTCTTACCACCAGTTCGGAACATATGGGAGATGCTTTTTCTGCCCATGCCTTTGACTACCTTTTGAAGCCTGTCCGGCAGGAGCAGCTTTCCAAATGCCTTTCAGATGTGTTGAAGCTGATGCCCAAACAGGAGGACAGCTTTTCTTTTTCTTCCAAAGGGGTGCAGATCCGGCTTCTTTGCAACAACATTTGTCTTCTCCGTTCCCAGGGACATTTCACCATTGTAGTGGATGCAGATACACACGAATATCCGGTATCGGAATCCTTTGCTTCCTTTACCGAGCCTTTCACGGAACGGGATAATTTCCTGCTGGTAAGCAGGGGCATTCTTGTGAATCTGGATTATGTGACTGAATTCCGTGAACGGGAATGTATTCTGCAAAACGGTTTACACACTCCTATTACACTACGTAAGCAGAAGCAGCTGGTTCAGATCTGGCGTAATTATGACTTCGCCAAGCTCCATCAGGAGGCTGCGGAAAGGAACCCATATCGATGATATTTATTATTGAGCTTCTACAGTTTGTCGTTCTCATACCGGCAGCCATTCTTGCTCTGATTCCTCTAAAAAACCAATTACGCTATTCGATTCCAAAGGTAGCGGGGTTAGTGGCTCTGACACTGGGCTGCCTCATACCTTTCTGCGGACTGATCGTTGCCAAAACGGGAACGCCCGTCAATTACATACTGTCTCCTCTGATGATTGTACTGTATCTGTGTTATCACGGAGTTTCCAAGGTTTCTGTCGGTGTGGATCTGTCCATCTATCTTTTCGTGATTGCGTTGATGAGCTTTCCTGCTAATTTTGCGGTTGCTATAGACTGTCAGGTACATCCCGACGGCAAGCTTTCCGATCCTTGTCTGCTTGCCTGTGTATGGCAGGTGGTATTCAGCTTTTTGTTTTTACTTCTCTTTGCCTGGTTTTTTCATCGTATTCTTGGATTCCTGGTAGACAATATCTCTTCTTCCTGGGTTTGGCTTGCCACCATCCCCATTCCGCTGATTTTTACCTGTATGAATGTGCTGTTGCAGCCCCACTATTATGAGACGATGCACGTGAACCGGGTTTTTTCCATTTACATCTGTTATCATCCGCTGGCACTGGTTTTAATCTTTACCTTTTACATCATCTTTTATCTGGTTGCGATGGAGCTGCTTCGCAACGCCAAAAATGCGGAGCGTATACGCTTCCTGGAGATGCAGGAGAGCCAGTACCTCTCCCAGCAGCAATATATTGCGGAATCTGCCAGACTTCGTCACGATTTCCGCCAGCAGCTTCATAGTCTGGCTGAGATGGCAATGGATGGTAATTATGAGCAGCTAACGGAGCATCTGGTGGGCTGTGTCAACGCTTTACCCAAGCAGCCGGTAAACTACTGTCGTAATCTTCCTTTGAATGCCCTATTTTCTTACTATGCTTCGCTGATGGATGACGCGCAGATTCAGCGGAACTGGAAGATTTCCCTTCCCGAGAAGCTTCCCTTCCCGATCACGGATATGGAGCTTTGCTCTCTTCTGGGAAACATTCTGGAAAATGTGTGGCATGGATGCCAGCATGTCCAGTGTTCCAAACGTTATCATGATCTCACGATCTGCGTGAAACATGAAAAAAGCCTGTATATTATATCTTCCAATTGTTTTAACGGTGAGGTAAAAAAAGAGAACGGCGTTTATCTGTCTACCAAGAGAAACGGTTCCGGAATCGGACTTTCCTCCATTTCCACCATTGCAGAAAGACATGGGGGAATCGCCCAGTTTTCTCATACAGAAGACACCTTCGTAATTGATGTGGTAATTGGAAAATAAGAAAAGGGTCTGCCCGCTTTTGCGGCAGATCCTTTTCTTATTTTTGCTAACATTTCTGTTTATTCTTCTTCGGATTTCCGTCTGTGTATCAGGATAACCACGCCGACTGCAATGATGCCGACGGCTGCTGCCAGCAGCAGTATCCAGGCAATGTCAGGGACGGTGTTCTTTTCTTCCAAAACTGCGTCCGCCTGTCCCGGGTCGTCCCCGGCGTTTGTGGAAATACCATCATCCGCAATCTCCTGTTCCATGGACTTGGTGTCAATGACGATGGTGTACTCTGAGGCATGGCTGAAATTCAAATCAACGCTTCCATCCTCTCTGATTTCACCGGCACACATGAATTCCAGTTTCCCGGTTCCTTCATTATAATAGAAGAGATTTGCAAAAAGTCCTGCGCTGTCCTCTCCTACCTTGACGGTCAACACTGCTTCAAAGCCAAAGGTTCCTTCGTAGGCGAGACTTAAGTTCAGGGACATCCGTTCTCCGGTCACCTGATTGATGACCTCCACGGGAATGGTATCCGCTGCATCTGCTCCCAGTTTCACGCCAAAGTCGATGTCACCTACTTTTCCCTCCTGGACGCTCAATCCGTTCACCTTCCAGGTGATGCCGTTTCCTAAGTCAAATTCGATGGTAATGTCTTTTCCCTGGATTTCTTCAAACACATCTGCGGGTACGACAGATGTGCCGTTCATATCAACCACCAGGTTTTCTCCCGCTGCTGCAGCCTTCGCCTCAGCGGCGATGACCTCCCAGCCTTCTTTTCCGTCCGCGTTTCGTAAGAAGGGTTTCGCCAGTTCTCCCTCCGTTTCTTCCCCTGTGGTTTCCTGGGAACCGGTTCCGTTCTGGGATGGCTCACGCTTCGTGGTAGAAGGTGCTGTGGCAGGTGTTGTCTCCGGTGTCTGGGGCGTCTGTCCCTGACCGGGTGCGATGACCGGGGTTACCGGAGGGGTCACAATTTCTGCCACCCCGGTGGTAGTGTTCTTTGTATTGTTGCCACTGGTGTTTCCGGAATTGCCGGAACCAGTGCTGCCGGAGCCGGAGCTGCTGCTGGAACCGGAGTTACCGGAACCACTGCCACCGGAAGTGGATCCTCCGCCTGAGGGTAGCTTGGCAATGGCTTTTTCTGCATAATAACCGCAGTCTGCACAGCTGTAGGACATGATTCCTTCCTGGGTGGTGGTGGCATCTTTTACCACCTTGCTCACCAGATGGGTATGGTTTGTGGAATCTTTCACAAGTACATAGCCATCATCCAGTTTCACGCCGCATACCGTACACCAGGTTTCGCCGGTACTGCCTTCACTGCTGCAGGTGGCTGCTTTTGCATTTCTGATTTCTGTCTGTGCATGGTCGCAGGTACTGCGGGTAATCGTAATGGAATAAGAATTGTTAGAATAGCATTCTGCATCCAATCCGATGTATTCTGCGACTGCAGAAACAGGCTGGTTCTCTGTCAGCGCCATGTCACCATCCGTACCAGACCATCTCCAGTCCTGGGGCAGTTTCACATCGCCGACCTTCTGACAGGTATTTGCCACTGTCATCTGTGCACTCGGTCTGTAGGGCGGATTGGCTGCCTTATTCAGGGACACCCATGCCATCTTTTGACCGGACCAGCCGTTTTTGGTTTCTATCGTGCCTGCATAATTCGTCGTGTCATCCGGTATAAATTCCAGTTCATATTCAGCCTGATCCCCCTTAGATGTTGATTTTGCCTCTGCAAAATTCACCTTTGTTTCCGGCGCAGCCCATACATATCTGCCCGGTACCGCTGCTATGCTCTTATCCACATCGCTATAGTCTTCGCCCTTGCCGGCGTAATATGCGGATCCTGCAGTCAGCTCACGATTGTAGAGATATTCTCCATGCGTATAGGCAGGAAGCTGTAAGCTGTCTTTTGTGTCTTTGATGCTGACATAGGCTTTCTCCACAGTCAGCGTCACCGGTTTTTCTACGGTTTCATAATTTGCCCCATCTGTCGGCGTAAAGACTGCGGTATAGGTATGCGTTCCGGCATTTGGCACCTCGGACTGTTCCTTCCAGGACCAGCTTCCGGCAACCGTTCTGCCCTGTACACCGGTGACAACACCCTGCACCTTTGCCCCGGCATTTAATACAGCCTTTGCTTTATCCGAAGCCAGTGTATTGCTCGGATGGTATACATACGCTCCCGGGACCGGCACTTTCTCTACCTGAGGTGCTGCCCTGTTTACTGTGATGGTCAGAGTACCGGTCACGCTCTGATATTCATCATTATCCGGTGTAAAGATCCATGTCACGCTCTGGGCTCCGGCATTCAGTGCGGCATCCGGGTCATCCCACTTCAGCGTTCCGGCTACGGTCTGATCCGTCCCCTGTTCCACAAAGGTTACGGAGTTGAACTGCAGCTTGGAAACCGGTTCCCCGTAGGTCAGGGTAGGATTTTTCACACTCACTGTGGTTTTAGGCTCTACCGGCTTTCTGTCTACCAGCGCCGCCTTGATTGTAATCTGACCGCTGCTTCCTGTATTGCCGTTTATCGTATAATTATCGGTCGTCACAGCAACCTTCATTTCACCAGACATTCCGATGGTTCCAGTCTTCACTTTATAAGAGAGCTTTCCGTCCTGTGTAACCGTTGCTGTCTCAAAAACAGCGTCTGTTTTAGTGCTTACGGCATAGCTTACCTTGCCACAATCCTTGGGCAGAAGTGCTGCAAGGTCAATGGTATCGCTGCTATCCCTGTCATACAAGTAGTTTCTGGACTGCTCCGGTACGGCAAAGTCTTTCCGAGCAGCCGTTACCGTTACGGTCAGGTCAGCCGATGCTGTGTAGTTCTTCGATGCCGGAAGGGAAATCTGGATCTTCGCACTTCCTGCACGGTTTATCGTTACCACGCCATCTGCAGAAACAGAAACGATGTGCTCATCTGCGCTTATCGTATTTCCATCCGCATCCTTTTCGTCTGTTACCTGATACTGGATACTGCTCTCCGTATGGTTTGCCGTTACATTCAAGGAGAAGGGTGCATCGCCATAGGTAACGGTCTTCGTGTCTGTATAGCCTGTTTCCTTGGTCAGTTCCCCTAATGCCTGTGTGATTGTCAGGGTTCCCTGCCGCTTTATCGTGCTTACTAAGTCACTCAGATTTTCATAATACTCTGCTGTCACTTCATAATTCGGGCTGTTTGAGGTTACGGTAAAGGAATAGGTTCCGACCTCCGAGTCTGCGGTTGCCTCTGTAACAAGCTGCAGTGAGGATTTAATCGTCTCCTCCGTATCGCCGTCTGCCAGCTGCATCTTACCACCTATATTTGATGTAGGAATGTCAAAGGCAATTTCCGGCATACTTTCCTTATACCCTTTGGTCATATCCGCAACCCGGATAGTAATCGGGTGTTGCTTTGCGCACAAAACGCAAAATTTTTTCGTATAAAATACAAAAACCACTTTTAAAAAGGAATTTAAAAAAGGACGCTTGAAAGATATTTAATAACCTTTCAAACGTCCTTTCGTGGCTTAGTCTTTTTCTTTTTTCTGCCTACGATTTCCATGTTCCTCAAGAATCAAGTATTTTCCAGTCGTCTTCCGTTCATTTGGTATGTATTCCAATAGATCAGTTATCGTACAGTCTAAAACCTCGCAAATTTTATCTATGTGGTCTACATTCAAACGAGGAACAAACTCATGATACCATTCGTTGATAGTTGACGGACGAATCCCAGTAGCATCAGCCAAATCCTTCTGAGTCCATCTTTTTTCGCCAAGCAGTCTTGATAGATGAATTTTAACCATGATTTTATGCCCCTTTATTTAGTTTATCACGAGGCATAATTTTAAATATTCTTTTGTTAGAATATAACGTATTGCGTTATTTATACCCTAAAAAAATAATGTTTAAAAGTTTTTGATGATTACTTCATCGAATGTATCAGCATTCAGTTTGTTCGTTAGATTGCTGTTCCTGCTTATTCCCTCGATGTGATAATCCTTATATAAATCACGGATAAATTCATCATCATTATAGGAAAGAATAAACTTTCCTTTAATCCCATCTAAAACGGTCTTTAAACGAATATGGTCATCATGTGAAAACCCTCCTTCATAATATTTCTCTGTGCCATGATAGGGCGGATCTAAGTAAAACAATGCTCCCGGTCTGTCATACACCCGGATCAGGCTTTCAAAATCCCTGTTCTCAATGACCACATTTTTCAAACGCTCCTGCACCTCTGCCAGATATTCAATCGAATTTGCAAGGTTTTTCTTATTCGTTCCGAAGGTCTTTCTGTCTGCTCCGAAGCTCACCTTTATAATATGAAAGTATCGTGCTGCCCTTTGGATATCTGTAAGCCCTCTGGCATTCAGCTGGCTCTTGTTGTCAAAGAACTGCTCCCTTGAAATTGCCAGCCAGTTAAGTTCTTTCTGCAGTTCCTCACAGTGGTATTTGATGCAGCGGTACAAATTGATAAGGTTACTGTCTGCATCATTAAATATTTCCAGTTCCCTTCCCACTTCCTTACCAAACAGCACCCATCCGGCTCCACCAAACACCTCAATGTATCTGTCAAAGCCTTCCTCCGGGAATCTTTCAATAATCGCTTTTCTAAGTAACCTCTTTCCACCAATCCATGCAATAAAACTGTTCATCCTTTCTTCCTCCTGATTTTAAAATGTTGGGGCATTCAATCAGGTAATCCGGGAGCATTTAAGCCCCCGGACAAAACTCATTCCTATTACACTTTCTCGGTATAAGAAAGGCAGATCCAAACTGGAACGTCTTTTCCGTTGTAAGGCTGTTCAGACTTAATATGTCCCCACAAGCCTTCCTCTCCGGATTTACTTACCTTTCCACGCTTTTCCTCCACAATGGTATACGAGCCAACCGGGATGTGACCAATAGAAGCAGTGTCAATGGTTGCTCCAAGTCTCATGTTCAAATCGCTGATTTTTACACGCACCATATAAGGAGCAAACACATTTTCAGGATATACCTTTACACCGGCTTCATCAAATACACTGTAGCCCGGATTCTTGTCTGCACACGCCTTTGCGTATTCAAGCGAATGGTACGCTCCAATCTGGCTCTTGGCATCACTCCAGTTCTTTCTGACACGATACCAGCTTTCTGCTGCTGCCTGTTCCTGCTGATCATAAGCGGTGAGATTATATTTTTCAATGATACTGCACACCTTGTCAACATAATCCGGGGCAGTTGCATAGCCACCATCCTTGATAATCTGCACCGCTTTCTTGTAGTCCTTCTCACCCTTCAAACCGACATATCTAAGTGTTTCGCCTTTCCTTGCACCCAGCAAATATGCAGAATGATCAGCAATAGACGCTTCAACATTCGGGTATGCTCTAAAAGCTGCTATAACAGTTACATACTCACCATTCACATATTCCTTTGTCTCTTTGGTATATTCACTCTTTCCGTCCCATGAGCTTCCAGACCATGTATTTCCGGACAGCGAACACTTCATACCGAAGCAGTTATTTGCCATCTGTGCGAGCACTGATTTTCCATAGCCGGATTCCAGAATAAACTGTGCTGCTGACACAGAGGCAAGGATGCCGCTGTTCTTCATATCGGCAGCACACAACTCGCCAACTCGCTTCACGATATCAGCATCTGCCATATTCGCAAACTCTACCGCCTGAATGCCGGTATCCACTATCGCAGATGCCCCCACAAAGGATGCCATGCATTCCGCACATGCCTTTGCCAGCTGGCGAAGATTACTGTCATCCATCAGCCATTTACAAGCTGCAATATTCGTATGGAAAGAATGTTCTGCGATAACGCCCGGAACCCCGGCTAAGAAGCTGCCATTCAGCACTCCATAATAGTTATCATCTTTCTTTCCATTTCCATCTCTGTCATTGTCGGATAATCTCGAATAAATCTGATATCCGTCCACGCCCATTGTGTTCTGGATAACCTTTGCAATCTGTGCTGCAAATTCTCTGGACTGATCATCAACCAAAGTTTCATTACGATCTGTAAAATGAATCGCCACTGCTCTGTTTACTGTCTCAGTGCCACAGGCATTTGTGTGGTTACTCACAAACAGATCACATCCGGCAGCCATCTTTCCTCTGGCTGTCAAATCCGGATTCTCATTGATATTACTTCGGGTCACAAGAACCTCAATTCCCATCCGCTCCAGATATTCCTTCTCATACTGTGTCAGTTTCCAAACTGTCGCTGATTCATAATACCCAGAAACGACCCCAGCATTATATTTTTCTCCATAATGCCCCGGATCTAAACAAATACGTTTCTTTCCCATTGTGTACCTCCTAACTGTCTACTCTGCTTTCCCTTAACTTGGCTATCAACTCATGCACTCCAGTAGAGCCGGAGGAAAGAATTAAGCCGGTAATCGCCTTTGCAATAATAGGCAGCTGTGAACTGTAGCCCATCAAAGCAAAGAAATCAATGTCGAACATCAAAGCAAAAAGCACTCCGAAAGCTACCGCCCATACCGGTGCCTTAACGATGTTCATTACCTTGTTCCCCACAAGTTCCTTCACTCTGTCCACAAGGAACTGGATCAGGATTGCGAATACCACGATAATAGTTACTGCATTGCTTAAACTTGCCATTTTCTGCATCTCCTTCCATAATTTTTTTGTATTTAAAAAAGGGCTTTGAAAGCCCTTTTAAACACCTGTGCTGCATTCAAAAAGGAGCCTGTTTCAGACTCCTCATTTACAAGATAAACTCCCGACAACATTTTCCTGAATGTTTATCAACTATTCAATTCTTCTGCAGTTGTACTCACTAAGATCCAACTGCTTTTCTATGTTTTCAAAAGCTTCCCTGTAATACGATTTGACCTCTTGGGAAACCTGCTTTGTGTGTTCTAATTCAGTCACGAGTTTTCTCAGTAGATCCGATTGCCGAGTAGTAATGTCACACAATAGACCTATCACCGCCAACAGATTCATAAAGCCACCCTTTCCGGCATTTCATCTTTTATTCCGCAGCATCTTCTGCAGCTTCGATTGCTGCTCTTACATCTTTTTTGACATTTATTTTGTGAATAACTCTTACTCTTTAGAAGTGAATTCAAGTACGTTTTTGACTTCGTTGAACCACCGTTCTGGCACCTCATTCAGTGTCATTTTTCCACTCTGAATTCTATTAACATACCATCTTACCATGTCCATTCCTCCTACTGTTCCTGCTCTGTTGTATCTGTTGACAATGACAATGTCGATGCAATGCTCGCCAACTCCTCTATAGCTGCATCCTGTAATTCCTGCGTGTTCGCGGTTTCCTGTCTCAGTGCATTCAGTTCTCCTTGAATATCATTAAGTTGCTGGGACACATCTACATCGGCTATAACATTCTTAAATGATAATGTTACTGTTACTTCGGCGTTTTCTTTGAGTACGGAAGTATATGCTAAGTTGTAATATTTTCCAATAACACCCCCTGCATCTGAGATTACTTCAATACTGCTAAGAGAATCACTGGCAAAAATGGTGTCCAGGGTGTCAACGGACTGTTCTGGAAGAACTATACTCAGTTCATTCCCAGTCTTTTTGACTTTTTTAATGGTTAACTCTTGATTGGTTAATTTGATTTTCATTATGTTTCCTCCTAATTTTGTTATATGTTTTGGTTTTATGCTAAAAATAGTAATTTAAATGAATCTTTAAAGGATGGTTTAAAAATGACAGAAGATGAACGTAAAATGCTGGAATATATCTATAAGGCAAATGGAGGCAGCAACATTGAAACCGATATGAAGGTCGTTAAATATATAGGGCAGGGAACTTCCTTTGATATTAAAACGCTATATCCTGCGTCATATCAGAATTTTACTGCTGATAACTTTTTCTGTGAGCCTATTTCCAGCAATTCCGGCTCTACATCGCCAGATACACATGGATATCAAGGTTCCAGCTTTTATGCAAACTATAGTTTTAACAAAGCCTATAATGCTAATACGGGTGTATTATCAGTAACTTCCATCGTAAATTTCAATATTAACTTCGCTCAATATGGATACCCCCGTTCAAATCAGCAAAATGTAAAAGCCTATATTGTACTTTGATGATACCATCTACATGCTTAATACGAACATTTCATATCCAGAGTTTAAAGCCGTAGCAAGTAAATGATTCATTTTTCAAAGAAACTCGGGTTTATCAGATATAGATGTTCGTTATAACTCTGAAACAGGGGCACCAGAGTGGAGTCCACGGGGTGCTGATACATTCCACCCTTTTTCTAGCGGAAAAGCAAAAGCTGAATTGCTGTGGACTAACAGCAACTCATCAACAGGTTTTCCAGCGCAAACAGTGAGATTTAAGGAAAATACCTATAACCATTACATCATTTTCTTTTATGGAAGGCATAATATACATGCCAATCCATGTACGGCTTTTATAGAGAGTAATTATACAGCACCTGGTGGCTATTTTGGCGTTAAGGGTACCGGATGCTATTATGTTGCGGGACAAGTGAGCGTCTCAAGAAATATTACTGCAACAACAAATGCATCTATTACCTTTAGTCAAGGATATCCATCAAATGAGTATATTGTGCCCTATGCAGTTTATGGTGCTAATATTGAGTTATAATTATAGTAACCATGCATAACCTACACCTCTAGGACTATTAAAAGACTTACTAGATTGTGTCGGCAAATCTACATCAACCATTATTTTACTACTATTGCTATCCATTGCGGTAATGTGCAGTGTATTTGGTGATATGTTTTTTAGTGTCACTTTTGTTCCAGGGCCAGAAGTTTTGGCTACAGACACCTGTATTACATTTGCATTATCTATTTTGGGATTCAAGTAATGTGGTTGATAATCAGATTGACTATTTCCTTCGTAATACCAGCTAAAACATGCACCTATTTTAGAGTTTCCATTAAAAGGGTTCCATGTATCAGCACCACGTGGACTCCACTCTGGTGCCCCTGTTTCAGCGTTATAACGGATATCTATCTCAGATAAACCCGAGTTTATCCGTTCGGATAAATTACTATTTAACTCCTGAATTGCCTTACATCCCAC
>OGJJ01001566.1_pt1 | contig 16946 bp, 17 predicted proteins | sample 1572081 | NCBI WGS metagenome assembly OGJJ01 (sample SAMEA2582122, study PRJEB24529) | metagenome | biome: Human gut stool | place: China | collected 2011
AATGGACGACACAATTTTACGGGTGGATGACATCCAAAAATTTTACGGTAACAAGGGCAACCTGACAAAAGCCGTCGATCATATTTCTTTCTCTGTGCGTAAAGGTGAGTTTCTCGGTATTATGGGTTCTTCCGGCTCCGGGAAAACCACTTTGCTGAACTGCATTTCTACGATTGATACCGTTACCAGCGGCCATATTTATGTGGAGGGAAAGGACATTACGACGCTTCACGGATCACAGCTTGCAGACTTTCGCGGAAAAAAGCTGGGCTTTATCTTTCAGGACTTCAATCTGCTGGATACTCTGACAGCCTACGAAAATATCTCGCTGGCCTTGTCTATCGCAGGAACCAAACCCAGTGAGATTCAAAAACGTGTCCCGCAGATTGCAAAGGCGCTGAACATTCAGGAAGTATTGAACAAATATCCCTATCAGATGTCCGGTGGCCAACAGCAGCGGGTAGCGGCTGCAAGAGCAATGGTAACCAATCCCGCAATGGTGTTGGCTGATGAACCGACCGGCGCTCTTGATTCCAATTCCTCACGAATGCTGCTGACGATGCTGACGGAATTGAACGAACAGCTTGCGGCAACAATCCTAATGGTAACGCATGATGCTTTTTCCGCCAGCTATTGCCATCGCATTTTGTTTATCAAAGACGGGCAGGTGTTCAATGAGCTGCACCGAGGGACGGACACACGCAAAGACTTTTTTGCAAAGATTCTGGAAGTGGTTTCCGTCTTGGGAGGTGAGCAAAATGACCTCATTTAAGCTGATCTTCCGAAATGTTCATAAGAACATCCGGGACTATCTGATTTATTTCCTTACACTGACGCTTTCGGTCAGTCTGTTTTATGCCTTCAACTCAATTTCCGATCAGCCAGCTTTTTCCGATATGGGAATAACCGGTTCGCTTTTATACGACCAACTCGGCATACTGTTGTCGGCACTTTCTGTTGTCATTGCGGTAGTATTGGCTTTTCTGATTATCTATGCCAATCAGTTTCTTTTGAAACGCCGCAAAAAAGAATTGGGCGTATATATGGTGCTCGGCATGAAAAAAAGACGCATTTCCCGGCTGTTTGCCGGTGAAACTCTTTGTGTTGGTGTCATTGCTTTGGTTTCAGGTTTGGTTCTTGGGTTGCTCTTTTCGCAAGGACTTTCTTTGGTTGCATTAAAACTCTTTGCGATTGAATTGGATAAATTTCAAATCGTATTTTCTGCTGGAGCATTTCGACAGACAGTGCTTTGTTTTGCGATCATCTTCTTTATCGTAATGCTTTTCAATGTGTGGTCTGTAACCAATGTCAAATTGATTGACTTATTGACGGCCAGCAGAAAAAACGAAAGCATAAAAGCAGAAAATCGTGTTTTGCCGCTCTGTCTGTTTGTGCTTTCCCTGATCTGCATAGGGATTTCCGCTGTGCTGTTCAACAAAAACGGAATACTGCCATCTCGTGAAAATATGTCTTTTCAAATTGCGGGAGCGGCTTTGGTTGTTGGAACATTTCTGTTATTCAACTCATTATCCACTGTTTTCATCCAAGTGGTAGGAGCTGGTAAAGGGTTTTATCTGAAAGGTTTGAACACATTCCTTGTACGCCAAATCGGAAGTAAAATTCGCACGAATTATCTTGTGGTGACGATTGTTTGTGGCCTGCTGACCATTACCATCTGTGCTGTATCTATTGGGGCAAGCACAGCTCTTGCAATGAATGAATTATCAAAAGCTGCAACCCCCTATGATTTGAATGTACTTTCCAATGTTTCCACTGATGGAGACAGCAACATTTCCGAGTATCTTGCCACACATGATGTTGCAATGCGTGATTACGCCGAAAACATGGAGCAAATCAGCATTTATGAGGCCGATTTGACCTATTCAGAGCTATTTGAAGGTCAGAATGTCGAGCTGTGGCCTATTGATGAGGAAGTTTCCAATAGTAAAGTTGCCATAATTCCCGTTTCGGACTTCAATCGTGCTTTGGCTATGCAGGGCAAAGAGCCAATCACGCTGAACGATGACCAATACTTGTTAAATTGTAATTACACTGGGACATATCAATATGTTTCTCTGGCCTTACAAAATCATTTGGAAATCACAATCGGCGGAACAACCTTACTGCGTGCATCCGATGAAGTTTTGCAAGAAACATATTTTATGACTTCTGTTGGAAACAATGATCGCGGAACAATCATTGTCCCAGATCATGTAGTGGCTGGCCTCGAAAAAGACATTAATGTGCTTTTGGTACAATATAAGCCGGATGCGGATTCTAATGAAATCCTGCAAAAGATGATCCCTATTGGATTGGACGAAGCGCATGGTTATCGGTACGCAGAAAAGAACATGATGTATGAAATGTTCTACGGACTCAATGCTTTGGTGAGTTTCCTTTGTTGTTATATCGGCTTAATCTTTTTGCTGATCTGTGCTGCTCTTTTGGCACTAAAACAGCTCACAGAAACGACGGACAATATTTACCGATATGGATTGCTGCAAAAGTTGGGAGCCAAGCGCAAGCAAATTAACCGCACACTTTTTACGCAGACGGCTGTGTTTTTTGCAATTCCGTTGACTGTTGCCGGAATATACTCGGCTTTCTTAATCGGCAAAGCAATGACTGTCGTTGAGGAATTTATGAATATCCATATTTCAACAAATATCGGATTGACCATTATTCTTTTCCTCATTGTTTACGGGAGTTATTTCCTTGCAACCTATCTATCTTGTAAACGCATTGTTACAGAGCAAAAGAAATTGGAGGTGTAAATCATGTTACCTGAAAATGTAAAATGGGAGGCTGTGTTTCAAAGTATCGTAGACACATGGCTCCCCCTAATTGGCATGGTTGCCGCAATCGTTGTGATGGCTATAATTGTTCATGTGGTCAGGAAAAAAAGATAATGATTTTGTCAGTGCATATCCATCAGGTTTTTTGAACAAGCCTGGGTTATTTGAACGAAGGCAAAGCGTAATATGGAAATAAGTAAAAAATATTTCTTATTCAGTTGGAAATAATGTTTCGTGAAGAAATTATAAAACAGATAAATTTTCATTTGATGATACATATAGTGTTAGACGAACTAGCTCTCTTAAAATGAAAAGAGCCAGTGAGTGAATTTTAACGATTCTCTCACTGGCTCAATTCGTTTCAAATTTCTCGGACGACTCTGTCAGTTCTTTATTCTTTCGGGCTTCCCGCATTTTTTGCCCCAAAGCAGTCAAATCATCAATCGGCATAATCACTCACCTCAAGTATATTCTATCGTGCCGATTTGCACAAAGGAATAACCTAATTATGCCGGTCGATAGGAATGATTATACTGATTTTTGGTAGAACGAGAACCAAAGACTATTTTTAATATTTGTTTTTCAAGTATAATTACAGTATAATAAATGCCCATCTGAATTTAGAGAGGATTTTCAAAATTCGCAATAATTATTAAAACAATCTTTTTTGATTTTGTTATTATGCTTGATGGAAAGGAGGGAACATAAATGGGCAATCAATCAATCATCAGCATAGAGGCGGTCATTGACTATATCGAAAGTCATCTTGACGGAAAGCTGGAATTAGAAACGGTTGCGGAGGCTGTTCACTATTCAAAATATCACTTACACCGACTATTTACTGAAACCGTAGGAATGACAATTCATGATTATGTGCAACGCCGCCAGCTTACAGAGGCGGCAAAGCTTCTGGTCTTTTCGGATAAACCTATTATCGAAATTGCTTTTATCTGCGGATACGAGAGCCAGCAATCGTTTTCATTAGCTTTTAAGGCCATGTATAAATCGCCGCCTGCGGAGTATCGTGAAGAACGGAGCTTTTATCCTTTGCAGTTGCGGTTCATTTTACATCGAAGAACGACGGCTATGGAATTTACAATACAGGATATTCGGTTAGCAGAAAAGAAAGATATTGTCGATTGGATGAACTTAATGCGGCTTGTTATTGATGGGTATCCTGTAATGGATGAAGATGACTACTTAGCTAAGCTGGAAGAAAGTATTGACGAAAAGCGTGCACTTGTGCTAAGGGAGGGAGATATTCTCATTGGAGCGATGGCATTTACCTATTCTCCGGGCAGTATAGAATTTCTTGGCGTACATCCGCAATATCGAAATCGCGGACTTCAAAAGGTATTCTTGGATGCCTTATTGGAAATATATCTTCCAGGGCAGGAAATCAGCACAACAACCTTTCGAGAACAGGACAAGGCCGATACAGGGCATCGAGATATGCTATTGCAACTTGGTTTTGCCGAAAAAGAATTGCTGACAGAGTTTGGCTATCCCACGCAGCGCTTTGTGCTCCCTCCTAAAAAACAGGAGGCTATACAACATGGATGACACGCAACGCACCGGCTGGCAGAAAAGAATTCTCCTTTTCTTAACCAGTCAATGTATCACACTCTTTGGCTCTACGCTTGTTCAAATGGCGCTCGTTTGGTATGCAACCATGCAGACATCCAGCGGCGTGTGGGTGGCTGCATTTACAGTCTGTTCCTATCTGCCGCAATTTCTCATTTCATTTATAGGCGGCGTATGGGCAGACCGATACCACAGAAAAAAATTGATTATAGGCGCAGATCTGCTGATTGCATTTGTCACTTTCGTAATGGTATTGGCAATTCCGCATATTTCATCGGAGCCTGCTTTGCTTGGCGGTTTGCTTGTTATGTCGGTCATACGATCCTTGGGGGCAGGAATACAAACTCCAGCGGTCAATGCCATTATCCCACAGCTTGTCCCGGAAGATCAGCTTATGCGGTACAACGGCATTAATGCAACAATGCAGTCTATTGTTAATTTTGCGGCTCCAGCGGCGGCAGGTGTAGTTTTTGCAATCAGCACATTGAGAACGACGCTTATGATAGACATTGTAACGGCGATCTTGGGAACGGGCCTATTGTCCTGCTTGGCACTTCCGAAACAAAATACTTCCATTGAGAAGGCCAGCGTCTTTTCTGACATGAAAATTGGCGTCAAATACGCTTTTGCAGACAAACTAATTGGAAAGCTTTTAATCATCTACGGACTATTCACTTTCTTTTGTGTTCCAGCAGGCTATCTTGCAGGACTTCTTGTTCGTCGAGTATTCGGTGATACTTACTGGTATCTTACTGCAGTGGAAGTAGTAGGGTTCGCAGGTATGATGGCAGGCGGAGTTATTATGAGTACATGGGGAGGTTTTAAGCACCGAGGAAAAACTTTGGCAGTTGGACTTTTGGCGTTTGGCTCTTTTGCAATCGGAATGGGCTTTTCAAAGAATTTTATTTTTTACCTTGGCCTAATGGTATGTTATGGAGTCGCATTAACAATGGTGCAAACAGCAATTACCACTATGTTACAAGAAAAAACGGACACCTCTATGCAGGGGCGTGTATTTGGATTACTTGGAACGATGTATGCTGGCTTTTTACCGATTGGTATGGCTATGTTTGGCCCTTTGGCTGATATTCTTCCCTTGCAGTGGATTATGATTGGATCAGGTATAGCCCTTATTGTAATTGCAGGTATAGCTTATTATAGTCGGGAACTCAAAACAATCTAAAAGAAAAAAGTTGCCCAACGGGAATAAAAAAACCGTTGTTTCGGCGGCTGGGTATTTATGCGCCAAAACAAAATACAGTGGCCTTACGGCGGTTTTGAAATAACATATTTCAGAGCCGCCGTTTCTTTTTCGACGATGCTCACGCAATCAGAAGGGCGGTATTATAGGAGGACACCGCCATGTCAAATTTCGTCATTCATAGCACCCATGAGCTGCACCAGCTAAAAAAAGCCTTGCCCCTCCTTCGGGGAGGTATGACTACCTATCGGCATTATCATTCCTACTAAAGCAGAAGAATCATAGTCATTTTTGTTGCGTCAGTTTCCCATTGCGGGGAGCTGGCGCTTTTTATTGTCGTCTTTTCGAGAAAGCACATGAAGTATGTCGGTGCCGATCCCCTCCTCCTTTCGATTCACTCGTCAATCACCCATGAATCGAAATGGAGGTACATAATGAAGAAAGTTAATCTTAGGGACTTATATCCCGATGTTTATAAAATCGATCACTTTGTAGAAGTAACAGAAGATGTGCTGGAGACAATCCGAGCTGCTGAGCGTGCAGAGGCTGCCTATGACCGGAGGATGTATCGCTATAAGGCGCACTACTCCCTGGACTGCGACAACGGCATTGAAAATGCGATCCTGATGAAGCCCCAGACACCGGAAATGCTCCTGGAGGAAAAGCAGCTGCGGGAACAACTCTATGCCGCAGTGATGGCTCTGCCGGAGAAACAGGCCAAGCGGATCTATGCCCGGTATTACCTGGGGATGCGTGTGAGCGAGATTGCCGCAGCGGAGGATGTAGATCCAAGCCGTGTCCGTGACAGCATCCGGCGTGGTCTGAAGCAACTGGCAAAGTATTTTTAGGATAGAATAACAAAGGGCGCAAGGTCTCAAAGTGCTTCTGGCACAGGGTCTTGCGCCTTATCTGTAACAACGGTTTTAATGTGTATTTCGCAGAGAACACTTTACTTTATAGGTAGAGTCAAAAAGAATGTTGTTCCGCCACCAGAAGTATCTGAAAACCCGATTTTTCCAGAGAGCATTTTTGCCAATTCTTTTGCGATACTAAGTCCCAACCCAAAATGAGCTTTATTCGTGCGAGATTTATCAGCACAGTAGAAACGATCAAAGATAAAAGGTTTATCTTTTTCAGCAATTCCGCATCCATGATCTACAACCAGGAAAGTAAACTCTTTTGATGTTTGACTGGTTAGGATTTCAATATTGCTGTTTTCTTTGGAATAGGAGACTGCATTATCTAAAAAAATACTTAATACTTGAAAAACGCGTTCTTGGTCGGTGTGGATTTGTGGATAGCTTTCTGCATCTAAATTCAAGTCTAAGTGAATTGATTTTTTCCTGCATATCGGCTCATACGCTTCGTATAACATGATAAGCAGAGTGTCGATATTAACCTCCTGTGTATGAATGCTCCACTTATCTGCGTCTGAAGATGCCAGAAGAAGCATATCTCGTACCAGTCGTGACATTCTGATACATTCTGCATCAATCACTTTTAGACTGTTTTGCGTCTGCGGTTCTTTTATTTCGCTATTCTGAATGCTTTCTATGTTTGCCATAATTACTGCAAGGGGTGATTTCAATTCGTGCGAAGCAGCCGCAATAAAGTCTTTGTGACTTTGTAATACCTGTTCTGTTGGTTCAAATGCTCGATGTAATAGAAAACGGCTTGCCAAAAGAATCAATATAAAAGCTAAAAGCCAGATAGTTGCGTATGCTGGTAACTGTTGAAGCAACAGAGAGCTTATGGAGGATGGTTCGTAAAACAAAACTAATGAATAGATATTTCCTGCTTTTGTGTGAATGTTGGACGGAATCACATAATAGCTATCGTGGTCATTTCCAGTGATTTTTCCGTATCCTCCCTGTTCTGTGATTGGAGAAACTGTCGTTTGTTCTGCGGGATATTGTATTTCAATGCTTTTTTCTGCAATTCTTATTAGTGTATCCAGATCTGTGCGTGTATCCGGTTTACTTTGAAACAGGATATGTCCCTCTTTGTCTTTCAAAATGCTGTAAACATTCATTTCTTGCTCGTAATTAGAAAGCAGCTCGTCAGGGCTTTCTGGATCAGCTTCTAATTGATAAATAAGCAAGGAGGCCATTCGCTGGATATAAGCAATATCCGCAATCTGCTGAGCCTGCCATGTAGTCCAAAAGAAAAAACAGAGGATGAGAGAGATAACAACCATAAAAAGCATAATCAGAAAAATACGCAGATTGTTTTGTAAGCGCTTAAGCATGAGCAGACTCCAATCTATATCCCGAACCATAAATCGTTGTAATTGCACATTTGCTATGAAGCTCTCTTAATCGTTTTCTGAGGAATGAAATATAGTTATCTAGATTTCCTGGCTCTATATCGGCATTACTGCCCCATACTTTTAAGACAAGCTGCTCCCTTGAAAATGATGTTTCTGGCTGTTTCATTAGCACACTTAAAAGCTCTGTTTCTTTGGCTGTCAATATAAGCTCCTGTCCGTTACAAGTGACTTTTCGATTTGGATAGTCAAAATGAAGATCTGCATAAGAAAGCATTCCCATTTCCTGAATTTGCTGTGGCCGCCGTGTCAAAGCTCGCACTCTTGCCATCAGTTCACGAATGTGAAAGGGCTTTATAAGATAATCGTCTGCCCCACTGTCCAGCCCGTCTACTCGGTCATCTAAAGCAGACATTCCCGTAATGATAATTACAGGAATTTGAATTTGTTTTCGGCGCATAGCTTTTATGATGGTCAGTCCGTCAATGATAGGAAGCATACGATCTACGATGGCAAGATCATAGCCATAGTCAGTATTTAATGCATATATCATAGCACTTTCTCCATCATTGCAGCAGTCAACGGAATATCCCTCTTTTTTCAGTGCTTGTTGAATGGATTGGCACAAGTTAAGATCATCTTCCATGAGTAATATTTTTATCATTCTTTGCTTTCCTTTTCCTTGAATATAGTTTTTGTGTTTAGTATAGCAGAGAAATCCTCTAAAAGTCCTCCAAAAATGAGGAAAAATCTTATTTCTTCTTAGAGGATTTTTAGAGTAATTCTGTTGTATGATAAATTCGCACAAACAGAAAGGAGATACATCAAATGAAAAAAATCAAATTAGTAGGTGTAACATTAGCATTGTTCTGCACGCTCTCAATGGCAGCCTGTGGCAGTACACAAAACGGGCAGGAAACCCAAAGTGAACCACCTGCCTACAGTCAAGGCGAGATGTCGGGTGGAAATAAGGACGCAGATGCTGGAAAAGGAAAAGAAGAATTACCTGGAAATTTAGGTGATATAGAGGCGGAAGCCATTTTGGGTGGAAGCGTAGCCGAATTTCAGGATGGAAGTTTTCAGGTTATTCCAATGGAAACAGATGCCGAGACGACAAAGTTGGCAGCAAGTGGCATGGAAAGTACTCTGGAGAGTACAACCGTTTCTTATGGAGATGATTGTACTTTTCATATTGCAAACATCAACCGTACTACTGGAGCGGTAGAATTTGAAGCAGCCACATCTTCTGATGTGAAAAAATCTACATCCGTTTATATCTATGGAGAAACACAGGATGATGGAACCATCCATGCTACCAAAGTACTGCTTCCCCGATATAAGTAAGGGGGGATTTAAAGATGCCTTTTTATAAAAGGGGCTTTCTGTATCTGGCAAGGAAACGGGCAAAGTCGATATTGTTGCTACTGATTTTCCTATTTGTCAACAGCATGATTCTTAGTACCAACATGATTTTACACGCCACCGAAAGGACAGAAGCTGCCATGCAGGAAAAAGTGGGAGCAAAGGTGGTATGTGAAGTTATGAACACGGCTCATCTTATTACAGATACAGAAGCTGAAACAATCAAAAACTTAGAAGCTGTCACTTCAATCAATCGAATGGGGCAGCAAGCCGCATATTTAACAGATCTTGTACCAGTTAGTGCAAGTACTTCCACGGAGCCAAATAATCTGAAAGTCAATCTGTTATCTTTTGATGATATGGATAGAGACAGTCCTTTTGCAGATAAATCCTACCATTTAACGGACGGCGAATGGATTAAACCGGAAACACAAGGAAGCGCAGTGATCAATGCCCAATTTGCTCAGGCCAATGGTCTGAAAATTGGAGACACATTTTCTTTGGAAATAGAAAGCGGAAAAAAAGTTGCGGTTACAGTTATTGGGGAATACCTTACTGGGAACGAAAGCCAACAGGAAAAAACAACCGCTGCTGTCTACCGGATGGAAAATCAGATTTATATTGATAATACAACTTATGTGAACTTATTTGATAACTGCGGATTTTATAAAGTATTGGCTTATACTGGACAACCGGAACTTTTAGATACATTGGCAGGAAGCATACAGGAGATTTTGCAGGAAAAGGCAGATATTACCACATCGGATGCTCTATATCAGCAGATGAAAGCTCCTTTAACACAAATAACAAGAGTTGTAGCGCTGATGCGCCTGCTGACCTTTTTTACCGGTACAATGATTGTGTCTTTACTGCTTTGTATGTGGATGCGAAGCAGACAAAAGGAAATGGCTGTGCTGATCAGTATGGGTGAACAGAAGCATATTATTTTTTTACAGGCTCTTTTGGAAGCAGCTATCGTATTTCTTATTGCTCTGGTTTTTGCCTGTGGATTTGGAACTCTGACAGCAAGTTGGTTACAGAACCTGCTGTTCTCCTCTGTGGAAACCGGCGCTTCTTTGGAAGTTTCTTTACAACTTACGGATGTAGCATTGTTATTAGGCATTGGCAGTGGAGTTGTGGTGATTGCTGTTTTACTGTCGCTGTTGCCTGTAATCCGTGCAAATCCAAAAGATATTTTATCACGAATGGAGGGATAATACGATGAATTTGTTTCAACGAGCAACCAGATCCTGTTTCAGAAAGCCGGTCAAAAGTCTGTTGCTTTTACTTGTAGTCTGTATTATCAGTCTGCTTTTTCTCTCAGGAATGGCAAGCAGGTCTGCAAATATCGCAACAAAAGACAGTACGCGTCAGGCAATCGGTGCAGGGTTTCTTCTGGAATATAATCCGGAGAACAGGAGCCAACGAGTAGATGAAGCCTGCCAAAAAATATCAGAACTTTATCCAGACGGACAAGGAAGCTATGGTGGGGTTCATCAAATAAAATATACAGTTATGGGGTCGGAAAACTGGGGAGTATTGACAGATAATTCTTTTGAATCATTGAAACAGGATGATATTGAAAAAATCGCAGGCGTAGAGGGAATTGCTGACTATAATATCACAACAGTTCCAACAGCAGTAAAGCATAAAAACTTTGAAAGAATCGAAGATGCCGATACGGATCAAACCAATGATTTTCAGGGGGTAACTTTAATTGGTAACCGAGATATGATGTTAGATGCCAATGTCCTTTCTGGTAATGTTTCCGTTATACAAGGCCGAATGACAACAAAAGATGATTTGAATGCCTGCGTTATTTCTGAAGAACTGGCAAACAGAAATCAGTTAAAAGTAGGAGATCGTCTACAATTCCATGCAGTGAAAAATGAAGAGCCTGTGCAGGAAGCAACTATTGTTGGTATCTACCAGGTAAAGGAACGAATGAAACCTTATATGTCTGGGGATACATTCCGTTCTGAAAATGTTATCTTTACAGATCTACATTTCCCTGAAAAAGTGGAGCAGGATGACCCGTTGTATGAAAAGGCTTATTTTAAGGTTGAGAATGTTGATGATTATGATGCTGTAAAAGAAGCCATCAAGAAAACGAATATTAACTGGCAATGGTATGATTTGATTGATAACAATGGCAATCTTGATACAATGGCTGCTAATTTTAATGATTTGGAAAATATCAGCAATACATTGCTTCTGATAGTTACTGGAGCCAGCTTTGTTATCTTATTCCTGATTTTTATTTTTTGGATCAAGAACAGAACGAATGAGATTGGTATTCTGCTATCACTTGGGATTGCCAAGGGAAAGATATTCATGCAGATTCTAACAGAAGCGATTTTGATTGGTGTTTTGGCTCTTTCACTTTCCTTTTTGATCGCTCCGGCGGTTTCCGATGTAGCTGCTGATTATCTGGTAGGTCAGCAGGTAGAACAGGCCGAATTACAGGATGAAATGAATGCAGGAAAAGTATCTACCGATTATCGGCCACCAGAACTTACTGTTATGAATGTGGAAACGGAAATCACGACCAATATGTTGCTCATAGATAGTCTCAGTGTAGGACTATTGATTCTTTTCTCTACCTGCGCTGCCAGTGTCTTGATTTTCCGTAAAAAGCCAAAAGATATTTTAAGTGAAATGAGCTAGGAGGGATGGAAATGATTTTAGAAGCAAAAAATATCTTGTATTCCTATAAATCAAAACGCGATAAAAATGTTCTGAATAATGTATCCGCAATTTTTGAAGAATCCACATTTTATGCGATTGTTGGTTCCAGTGGTTCAGGAAAAACCACATTTTTATCACTTTTAGCAGGATTGGACAATCCGGTATCAGGAAGTATCCTTTATAGCGGTGAGGACATCCGCAAAAAGGGTTTGAATTACCATCGTAGACACAATGTATCTCTGGTATTTCAGAATTACAATCTGATCGATTACCTTACCACAGAAGAAAATGTAAAACTGGGTGGAACAAAGAATGCTGAAGATTTATTACAGAAAGTAAGCATTCCCCGTGAGGATTGGAAGAGGAATGTATTACAGCTTTCCGGAGGACAGCAGCAGCGTGTAGCGATTGCCCGTGCTTTAGCAAGTGAAGCTAAGGTGCTTTTGGCGGATGAACCGACTGGCAATTTGGATGAAGATACGGCCAGAGAAATTATTGAACTGATAAAGAAAACTGCTCATGAATTGGGAAAGTGTGTTATTGTAGTAACACATAGCAAACAGCTTGCTGAAGAAGCAGATGTTGTGCTGGCAATAAACCAAGGAGTTTTGCATGAACAGGAATGTCTGAAAGAAAACCTTTTGGAAAAGCTTTAATATTCCACTCAATAAATGTGATATTTGAGAAAAGGGATCGGAATGGAGGATGTATTATTAGAAGCTGACCAAGTATTTTTAGGATAGAATAACAAAGGGCGCAAGGTCTCAAAGTGCTTCCAGCACAGGGCCTTGCGCCTCATCTATTGTAGTAGCTTTGGAGGTGCAAAGAAGCAGGAGACCTTTTCAGATTTCCTGCTCAGTAGAGTTGTGAAGATGTTATTGTTGTTATTTAATTTCAATGTTCGTTATAGTTACTAACCCAAGACGAACTAAAATAGTTTGTACGATACGACACCAAAAAATACCTAGAATCAGGAGTAATGCATATAAAATAATTGACGCTTGTAAATATTGTCTGCCAAAATGAATAAGAATAAGCAGTGGAGACATTAATATTACAAAGAATATAATGCTTGTAATTATTTTTTTTATGTTTTTTGTGTCTGCTAAATCAAATTCAGCTCCACAAGAACATTCGTTAGGTATTCCTCCTTTTATTTGAGCACCACAGTTCATGCAATATAGTTTCTTCATTCTAATCACCTCTACAACCTGGAATTGTTCTATTATTATCTTTCAATTTCTATACTTAAAGATTTTCCAGATTTATCGCTTTGAAAATTTTCATAATACCAAAAATAGAAAGGCTTTTCACAAAGTTCAAAATAAATAATTTCATCGGGTTTTTTATTTTCTATTTTTGTATTGTAAATATCTTCATCATGTACAAATCCATATAAAAAACGAATTAATCTTTTTAAATTTCTTTATATTTTCTTGTGATTCTATCTCCAGCTTCAATATATAAATCTTTATCCAAGTACTCGGATAATTCCTTAGGAGCTATCGCATTGTACTCAAAAGCTTCTTTAAAATTAAAAATTTCATTACTCATAATACAACCTTCTAAATAATACACATAATTTGAGACATTGATACTTCAATTAATTCTTCTGTAACTTTAATAGCTTCAGAAGATTCGATACCATAAAGATATGAAATATTAATAGTAGTACCAACGTCAGAGATGATATCTTTATCTTTAATAGTAAGAGTAGCTGTTTGTTCATTGATAGTATATTGGTTTGGTTCTAGGAACTTGCCATATACATCGACAATTACTTTACCATTCTTAGCTGTAAAATCAGCTACTGGGAATTTAAGATTAGGATAAACAGTTTGTTCTTTAGCACCAACTTCTAATCGTTGATTACTCATAGAAATATTGGTAGCTTCGATACCAGCTGGACCGTATCTATAAACAACTTCTACTTTATCTGTCTTTCTAGCACCAATAGCTCTAGAGTTGAAAGATAAAGTATTATTGTAAGCTTGATACCAATCTTGCTCTAACCATTTATCATTAATCTTAACGAAGATTTTATATCCAGTACGGAAATAGTTTTCCACTGGAGGGTGAAGTTTAAATTCAATTTGTCTATCTTCATTATGCTCAAGTACTTCTACATGAGTTTTTAACTCAATATCAGAATATACTGCAGCTTCAGCATAAATGAAGTTGAATGTAAGATTAACGTCAGCTTCAGTATCATCTAATTGAATAGTGTTTGTATTAATGAACTTATATCTACTAGGAGAGATAAAAGTACCGTTATGAGTTAAGAAGAAACCATTACCATTTGCACAATAGTTAGTGAATGGTTCAGGTACTTTAAAGATCTTTCTATCATAATCTTCAGATAATACGTCAACTCTAGAGAATTTAGTATTGGAATAATTATTATAGAGATATAATACAAATACTTCTCTATCGGTAGTACCACCATAAGTTGGTTTGATAGTGATTGTATTTGTCTTGATATCTATATCATAAGCATCTTTTTGTAATGGTTCACCGGCTAAGAATACTATTAAGTCATTACCTCTGGAGATATAGTTAGCTGTAGGTGGAGTAAATTTGAACTTATTATTACTCATCTTAGATACATCTAATTTCATGAATAATGAATTATCCGTATCTACTTTATTATTACCACCTTTAGTTCTATCATCATAATAGAAGTTGTATCTAATATCAGTAGCACCGTTACCTAAACCATTTGGTTTGATTTCTAAATGGTCATAGTTATTTACATCGTAGTCAGTACCACGAGTAGCTTTAACCCATTTATTATCTCTCTTAAACCATACATCCATTACATTACCTTTTTCAAGGAAGTTTTCAAATGGATATGGGATAGTAAGATCGTTTATCTTACGTTCTACATTGGTTTCTAATAGCATATCATTCCAACGAGAATCTTTAGTAACCATTTCTTCATAGATAAAGTTACCCCAACGATCTAGTTGTCTATCACGAAGGATAAAGTATCTAAAGATAGTAAGATTTTCTACACCAAATAGATTTACGATATCAAACATACCCTTTGCAGAGGATTTATTATGAATTAATTTATTCAAATTCTTAGCAATACGTTTTTGATATTTGAGTGGAATGGATTTATAGTATTCCATACCAAACTTTTCAAAGATTGCTTCTACACAAGGTCTATCTAGTAATTCATACTTAAGGATATTCTCTTGAATCTTAGATAACATCTCTGTCATTGTCAATAATAGAATCAATAGACAGATAAAGTTACAGTAGAAGTCAGAATTGTATTTGAATGCTTCTGAATAAATAGCATATCTTACATAGATACGGTTTTGTTCATAATTATATCTAAATTGCTCAGCAATATTTTCTTCTTCAATTGTAGGTGTGTACAATAATTGGAATCCATATGCTTTACGAGCAGAATATGGAGTAATACCACATTCAATATAGTTAAGATAGTCCGCTTGTGGATAGTCTGTTTTGATTTGTTCTAAAATACCATAAGAGTTAAGTAATTTAGCACCAGATGCTCCTATTTCGTGCACATAAGTAGCATTCCATAAGTTTCCATCAGGTAATAGGTATTCATAGTCTCTAAGAGGGATACCATAATCACCAATCTTAGGCAAACCACAAATAGTACGATAATAATCATTCAATTCTGTATATGTATTGATATAATCTTTCATATACAATTGACGTAAAGGTTCTTTTAAACCTTCTGGTATATCATCGTAGCTATATGAACTAATGCGTTAAATTTTGATTCATATCAATATTTTGCAGATAGCTAGTTCTGGATCTACTCCAACTTTCAACATTTGATCTTTACTAAATTCGCAAATTTCATATGGTACATTTCCTTCAGTACTCATAATAAGCATATCAGCTTGAATTAATGAATCTTCTGTTTCATTGTTATCTGCTTCTTGCTCATTTTTAATTACAGCACCAAAGGCTAGTTGTTTTACATAATAAAGTAACTCATCAACGAATGGATTGTTCGAATATGTCTTACTTATTTTATAATTTGCCACAATGTTGACTCCTTTCTTTATATAATGATTATTAGTATGTATAAGCTCCTCGTTTTTTCCAGTATAACATATAGATAATCCCTAAACCCTACCAATTTAATCATTATAGGAGGCTTGCTAAATGCAACACCAAGAATTTATTAACCCTAAAGAGGAGTTCCCTGGGATTTTCACATACGATGATTTTAATCCAAAACTTTGTTCACCAAATTCTCCTTATGAGATTGATTTTTCTCAATCTAAAGAGACTTTGATGGATGTGGATTTATATCGTAAATTCCTATACTCCGCAATTAGTCGGTTCCGCTCTAGTGCCTTCTATAAGCACTATAAAGCACACCTAATTTTTGATTTAGGTTTAGACCGATGTCAATTACATCCACATATTACAGTAACTGGAGAAAAAGAAGTTGCTAGTTTAGAGATGCATCATCATGTATTAACTATCTTTGATATTGCTTACATTATTTGTGAGCATACTCTTAATACATATGGTACTCTTACTTCTTTTGATTTAGCCGAGATGATTCGAATGGAACACGAAGCCCATCGAGTAAATGTGGTAATGCTTTGTAAAACATGTCATGATATTTATCATGACAGATTGGATAATTTCAAAGTTCCATCTTATTTAGGATTTGGTAAATGGTGGGAGCTATTAGATAGATATAAATATGGTATCAGTAAACCTATTGCTGATAAAATCTACTATATGCTCAAGAACGATCTCTATGATCAAAACGGAAACGAAGAAAAAATAATGAAGTTGCTTGAATTACGAGACAATATCGTACAATGGAGCGAACTTAATAATCATTATTTCGGAACGTAGTAAAATAGCAAAAAATAAAAGAAGATATAGGGATACTCAATATTGAGTATCCCATATTTTTATCTTATTTCTTATTCTTTTTCATTTCTTGAATGTGCAAGATTAAGTCGGCTGTTTGTTCGCCAACTAATTCCCCTGCTTTGTTAGCTTGTCTGATAGCTACAATCATAAATAACCAAGATGC
>OGJJ01001569.1_pt1 | contig 16924 bp, 19 predicted proteins | sample 1572081 | NCBI WGS metagenome assembly OGJJ01 (sample SAMEA2582122, study PRJEB24529) | metagenome | biome: Human gut stool | place: China | collected 2011
CGTTCACAACAGTGCGTCGTTGTGTGAGGTGCATTATAGAGAAAAATTAAAACCGCGCAAGCATTTTTTGCAAAAAATTTTAAAAAATTTACCATTTGTTTACATTTAAAGCATAAAGCGTGTTTTTATCTCAAATCTTGTTTAATTTAACAGCGCGCTATATTCTTATCTAATGCTTTATACTATTAAAACAATCATTTGACAGTTTTTGATTGAATTTAGGATTACTTTTGATTACATTCAGAAAAGTGTGATCTATCTCACATAAATGTGAGAAAAAATCGGCTATTATATAGGCACATTTTCAACAATTCATTGATAACACGATAGGAAAACATTATGAGCCAATTAGACGCTTTAAGAGAAATGACTGTAGTGGTTGCTGACACAGGTGACATCGACGCAATCAAACAATACCAACCACAAGATGCCACAACCAACCCCTCTTTAATTTTAAGTGCTTCTTCATTACCACAATATGCACCATTAATCGACGAAGCTGTTGATTATGCAAAAGCAAAAAGTAATGATAAAGCACAACAATTAGTTGATGCAGAAGACAAATTAGCCGTAAACATCGGTTTAGAAATTTTAAAAATCGTTCCAGGACGCATCTCAACTGAAGTAGACGCTCGTTTTTCATACGACACAGAAAAAACCATCGCTAAAGCACGTAAATTGATTGCTCTTTATAACGAGGCAGGCATTTCAAATGATCGCATCTTAATTAAAATCGCTTCAACGTGGCAAGGTATCAAAGCGGCGGAACAATTAGAAAAAGAGGGAATCAACTGTAACCTCACCCTTTTATTCTCACAAGCTCAAGCTCGTGCGTGTGCTGAAGCTGGCGTATACCTCATCTCCCCATTCGTTGGACGTATTCTCGACTGGTACAAAGCAAACTCAGATCAAAAAGAATATGCGCCAGCGGAAGATCCAGGTGTAGTGTCTGTAACCTCAATCTATAACTACTACAAACAATACGGCTATAAAACCGTCGTAATGGGTGCAAGTTTCCGTAATGCAGGTGAAATTACCGAATTAGCAGGTTGCGACCGCTTAACTATCGCACCAGCCCTATTGAAAGCATTACAAGAAAACAACGAACCATTAGTACGTAAATTAAACTTTAACGGTGAAGTACAATCTCGCCCTACACCAATGACTGAAGCTGAATTCTATTGGGAACATAACCAAGATCCAATGGCTGTAGAAAAATTAGCAGAAGGCATCCGTAAATTCGCGATTGACCAAGAAAAATTAGAAGCAATGCTTTTAGCAAAACTTTAATTTCTTATTAAGATAGAAAGCAAAAAGTCTAGCAAATGCTAGACTTTTTATTTTAGTTTAACTAAACCTCAATCCCAAACTTCTCTTTCACTAATGCTTGGAAGTCAGTGCAACCACCAACATGAACATTATCTAAGAAAATTTGTGGCACGGTTTCAACTGGCTTGCCGACACGAGGCACTAAATCTTCTTTGGTAATACCTTCTTCAGGCATATTTACAAATTTAAAATCGAAATCAGATAATTCTGATTTCATTTTTTCCGCTAATGCTTTCGCACGAATGCAATATGGGCAAGTTAAACGCCCGTAAATTTCAACAAACATCGTTACCTCTCTGTTTTTCCTTGTTGTAAGTAATTACATCTTACCCTTTGTAAGCGGTTAAATCTATCTCTTGAGTCGCAAATTTTTCTAATTCGACTTGATGAGTAATATAAACCACCAAAGTCTGCAAATGTTACTTTCTTTGTGCCAACTCGCTGAGTTGCTTTGACCACACAATAAAGCTATTTCCGTCAGGCTGTATTTAATTTGAAAATTAATGAATCGGCTAGGATTGTATAACAAACAGCCATAAAAATAGCGTAAAATTAACATTTTTTCCCCGTAAATAATTGCTCCGAAGTGGTGATAATAAATTTATCTAAAAAATATTGAACTTTTAGGCATGCTATTAAGTAAGTCAACTTTATTTACTAAAGAATTATTATTAGCCATATTTAAACTATCGACATAGCGCTTTCAATGTATAAAAAACCATCCTTAATTCACTCTTTCAAACTAAAACGATATATTTTATACTTTTTGAGAATAATTCCTCTCCCCAAAAATTGCCGTGCCGATGCGTACCATCGTTGAGCCACACTCAATTGCACTTGCCATATCATCTGACATTCCCATTGAAAGCGTATCAACGCTCTCAAACTGTTGTTGCAAGCGGTTGAATAAATCTTTCATTTTACGCAATGCTATCTTCTGTTGTTCAGGTTTACTTTCTGGCTTGGGAATTGCCATCAAGCCACGTAATTTCAAACGTGGAAATTGAGTGATTTTTTCTGCAAGTGAAAACATTTCTTCAGGCTGAATTCCTGATTTTGAGCTTTCATCACTGATATTAATCTGAATAAGCACATTGAGTGGAGGCAAATGCTCAGGACGTTGGTCATTCAAACGCTCGGCAATTTTGAAACGATCCACGGTTTGAATCCAGTCAAAATGCTCTGCTACCAAGCGACTTTTATTCGATTGTAACGGTCCGATAAAATGCCACTCCAAAGATTTATTGCCTGAAAAATAGGCGATTTTTTCAACACCCTCCTGCACGTAATTTTCACCAAAAGCACATTGACCTGCTCTAATGGCTTCTTCAATTGCTTGCATAGGTTTAGTTTTAGAAACAGCTAATAAACGTACATTTTCGCGTTGGTACTCGGCAGAAATTTGCTTAATTTGTTGTTGAATACGAGATAAATTTTCAGAAATCGACATAATAATTCTCTCTTTTACATTAACGAGGGCTATAATACAGAAATCATATCATAAAAGGGTAATAAGATGGATTTAACCAATATCAAATTAGTCATTACCGACGTAGACGGTGTCTTAACTGATGGTGGGTTGTACTATACTGCTGAGGGCGAAGTAATGAAACGCTTTCACGTACACGATGGCTTAGGTATAAAAATGTTGCAAAGTTGTGGTATTCAAGTAGCGGTGATTTCGGGTGGTGATCATCCGTTACTCCGAAAACGGCTTGAGGCACTAAAAATTCAACTCGTACATTTAGGTAAAATGGAAAAACGCTCTGCCTGTTTCGATATTATGCAACAAGTGGGAGTAACGCCAAAACAAACGGCTTTTATCGGCGATGATACGCTTGATCTGCCTGCATTTGAAGTGTGTGGCTTGGCAATTGCCACTAAAAACGCCCACGATTATGTGAAGGAAAAAGCAGACTGGGTGCTTACTAAATCGGGCGGAGAAGGAGCATTTCGCGAGGTATCAGATAAAATTTTAGAGGCTCAAGGTTTCGATGAAATTTTCCGCACTGCAGATGGTTTTTTAACAATTGCAGAGAGGATGGCACAGTAGATTCGTTAATTTATGTTAGTTAAATTCTGCCAAATCTCCCCCACCCTCTTTACTAAAAAGGGATCTTTTAAAAATCAAATTTGTACTGTTTAACTTCAGTATCATTGAAATGAGTAGAATCAATATCTTATTTGCAGAAAGAAAATACCCTTCTTTAGCAAAAAGGGGAAATTTGGCAGAAATGAATACGAAGTATATACAAGATAAAACCACCTATAAACCAAAGAAAACATGCTTTTTGACACCCACATCCATTTCGATCAACTCTCCAGCGAGCTACAACAAAACACCCTAGCAGATCCTCACATTACGGGCGTACTTGCGGTAGCGATAAACCTTAAGAGTAGCCAAACTTTACTCGCATTACAACAGCAATGCCCGCATAAAATCCATATCGCTTCGGGTTTCCATCCAGAGCAAGCTCTACCAACTGCAAGTGAGCAAAATGAACTGTTTAACTGGCTTGCAAAATACCAGCAAAATCTGACCGCTATAGGTGAAGTTGGCTTACCGCATTATCTGAAGCGAGAAAATCCAAATTTGGATTACGCCCCCTATTTCTCGTTACTTGAACACTTTGTTGCCTTCGCTAAGCAGTCAAATTTGCCACTTAATTTGCATATTGTGCACGATGACGTGTTACCTACTTTGGCACTACTTAAGAAGTATCAGATTATCAAAGCTCATTTTCACTGGTTTAAAACCGATGAAGCTTCGTTGGCACAATTTTTACAAACACCTTATGTCGCAAGCCTTACACCCGATATTTTATGGAATCCCAAAACGCAACAAATAGCAAAAATATTACCACTTGAGCGGTTACTAGTGGAAACAGACAGCCCGTGGCAACACGAAGGATTAGAAGACAAAGCAATTTTTACCCAGCTTAGTGCTGTAGTGGAAAAATTGGCAGAATTGAAAAGATTGACGGTAGAAAAAGTAAAAACACAAGTACTCGAAAACAGCTTGCGTTTTTATGGGCTTTAAATCACCCCTAATTCCTCCAACGCATACAAAATCCCGTCTTCATGAATATCTTTGGTGACAAAATCCGCCAATGATTTGAGTTCTGGCTCGGCATTGCCCATTGCTACGCCAAAACCAACAGTATCCAACATTTCCATATCATTTAAGCCATCACCAAATGCCATTGCATTCTCAATATTAAAGCCGAAATAGTTGATCACATCTTGAATACCACGAGCCTTGGAGTTATCTTTAAGCAAAATATCTACCGCATTTTTATTCCAGCGCACTGCTTTTAAATCTGAGCCCAATACGCCAGCATCTATCACCTCTTGTGTTTGCTCTTCGGGATAATACGCCAACATTTGCACGCTGGAATCTTTAAGATAGAACTTCGGATCAACGATGTAATCTTTAGTAATCGGAGAAGTAGCATTCCAAACTATCTCGCTGTTTTCCGACACAGCAATTGCGTTACGGCTAACAAAAGCGTAAGCAATGCCCAATTTTTCCAGTTTTTCGACCGCTTGTTGAATACGTTGCACGCTTAAGCGGTAATCTGAAATCTGCTTGCCTTGGTAAAGATTATCTTGCCCGTTAATAGTCACGAAAAGCTCAAAGCCATTTTCGTTCATCAAAGGCTTAAGTGCTTTGGGAAATCCCTCGTAATTTCGCCCTGTAGCAATAGCAGGAATAATGCCCTTTGCTTTGAGGCGTGGAAGTACCTGCTCCGTAATTGAGGTAGGAATACGAGCTTCGTCTTTGATGTAAAGGGTGTAGTCGATGTCGAAAAAGACAATTTTGATGGGGGATGTTGGTTTTTTCATAAGATGAGTTGAATAATAAAAGCGGTAGAATTTTGTTGAGCGTTTGCAAACTACTCATCAAAATCTACCGCTTGTTGCGAGGAGAAATTATTTAATTAATTGAACCAAAATACGACGTACAGGCTCTGCTGCACCCCATAATAATTGGTCGCCTACAGTGAAAGCGGCTAAGTATTCAGGACCCATTGCTAATTTGCGAAGTCGTCCCACTGGTACGCTTAATGTACCTGTTACTTTCGCAGGCGTTAATTCGCGTAATGTTGTTTCTTTGTCGTTTGGTATTACTTTTACCCATTCGTTGTGTGAAGCGATGATTTGCTCGATTTCCGCTAATGGTAAATCTTTTTTGAGCTTGATGGTGAATGCTTGGCTGTGGCAACGTAATGCACCGATACGCACGCATAAACCATCCACAGGAATTGGGTTATCACTTAAACCAAGAATTTTGTTGGTTTCTGCATAGCCTTTCCACTCTTCCTTGGTTTGTCCGCTTTCTGGTAACAATTTGTCGATCCAAGGAATTAAGCTACCGCCTAATGCCGCACCAAAGTTTTCTGTTGGGAAGCTGTTAGAACGCATTTCAGCCGTCACTTTACGTTCAATATCTAAAATAGAAGAGGCTGGATTTGCAAGCTCATCTTTTACCGCATCGCGTAATAAGCCCATTTGTGAAAGCAATTCACGCATATTTTTCGCACCCGCACCAGAAGCCGCTTGGTAGGTTGCAACAGAGATCCATTCCACTAAATCTTTTTCGAATAAGCCACCGATTGCCATTAACATCAAGCTCACTGTGCAGTTACCCCCCACAAAGGTTTTCACGCCGTTTTTCAAGCCTTCAGAAATAACGTGTTGGTTCACTGGATCTAATACGATGATCGCATCTTTTTCCATACGAAGGGCAGATGCGGCATCAATCCAGTAACCATTCCAGCCTGCTGCACGTAATTTTGGATAAACCTCGTTGGTATAATCACCACCTTGGCAGGTGACAATAATGTCTAATTTTGCTAACTCTTCAATATCGAATGCGTTTTTTAATTCGCCCGCTTCTTTACCTGCAAAAACAGGGGCTTTTTGACCCGCTTGTGAAGTAGTGAAAAAAACAGGGTTGATGTTTGCGAAGTCATTTTCTTGAACCATACGATCCATTAACACAGACCCTACCATTCCACGCCAACCGATAAAACCGACATTTTGCATTGTGTTGCTCCTGAATAATTAAATAAATGTTGTTTTGAGTGATAGCTTGCATAAATACAAGATTTTTGATGAAAATGCAACGTAAAAATACAATGTTCTTGCCGATTACTTTATTCTAGATAAAATAAAACGAAAGTGGTTAGAATATAACCACCGATAACGGTGCTTTTAAAGAGGAAATTAAGATGAAAATCAAAACAGTATTAGCGGTCATTTTAGGCGGATTATTTGCAACTTCTGTGGCAAATGCAAATGAGCCTGCAAAATTAGTAGTGAAAGTGCAACAATTGGATGTACAACACGGCAACAAAGATGTAGGTACGGTTGAAATTACTGAGTCTGCTTACGGCTTAGTGTTTACTCCAAATCTAACTGGTTTAGCAGAAGGTTTACACGGCTTCCATATTCACGAAAATCCAAGCTGTGAGCCAAAAGAGAAAGACGGAAAACTTACTGCTGGTTTAGCGGCGGGCGGTCACTGGAACCCAACCAAAGCGAAAGGTCACGGCTTCCCGTGGTCTGACGATGCACACTTAGGCGACCTTCCAGCCTTAACCGTGTTACACGATGGCACAGCAACACAACCTGTGCTTGCCCCACGCTTGAAAAAATTAGATGAAGTGAAAAATCACGCGATTATGATTCACGCAGGCGGCGATAACCATTCCGATCATCCAACAGCACTTGGCGGTGGTGGTGCTCGTATGGCGTGTGGTGTGATTAGATAATATCTTTATCAGGAACAGAAAATAATCAACCCAAAAAGGACTAATCCCATAAATTATAGAGCTTAGTCCTTGAATTAACTTTTGAAGGGAGGCTAATTACTCCCTTCTCTATTTTAGCTATTTAGTTTCTGCTACTGTATATGCATCTTCATCACGCTCACCTAATGGTTTAAGCATTGTGAAGAATAATACAATACAAACAATAGTTGTTGCAAAGCCAAGATATACGGAAAGCTGGTAGTCTAAGCCAAAACCGATTTTATTATAGAACAAATAAGTTGCACATACGGTTGTGATAAACCACGCTGGAATTGAAGCCACCCAATGGAATTTATGATAACGATATAAGTATGCGGCTGCGGTCCATAACATGACCATTGCTGTCATTTGGTTTGCCCAAGTGAAGTAACGCCATAATATGCTGAAATCAACTGTGGATACAAAGTAACCTAATACGAACAATGGAACTGCAATATATAAACGTTTTACTAATGAACGTTGATCAATACCGAAAATCTCTGCTAATTGTAAGCGTGCCGCACGGAATGCTGTGTCACCAGAGGTAATAGGTAACACTACAACACCTAATACTGCAAATATACCACCAATAAAGCCTAAGAAATGTATTGAACTATCGTATACCACTTTAGATGGCGAACCAGCAGAAATAGCATCTTGTAATGCTTGTGGATTTTCATAAAATGCTAGCCCCACCATACACCATACTAATGCAATTACACCTTCGGCGATCATAGCACCGTAGAAAATAAAGCGACCTTCACTTTCATTTTCTGCACAGCGTGCCATTAATGGCGTTTGAGTTGCGTGGAAACCAGATAACGCACCACAAGAAATGGTTAAGAATAAAAGTGGCCATATTGGCACATCACCTTTCACTTGGAAATTTTGAGTAAATTTCGCCCAAGTTAAGCCTTGACCATCTGCATTAATAGTACGGAAAAATTCAATTGGATCAGTTGCACTAAAATGAGCAGAAACTAGCCCATAGACCATTCCTACAGACATAAATAGCAATAACGCACCGAATAATGGATAGATACGACCAATGATTTTATCAATTGGAAGTAATGTTGCGAGAATATAGTAAGCAAAGATAATAAATGTCCAAAGTGAAATAACTGTCGCTTTATCCATGCCCCAAACTTTAATCCCGCCCGCTTCAACAGCTTGGTGAATGGCCTCTGCATCACCCAATTGTAATGCACCTTGTGAAGCACCAAGTACATCCATGGTAATTGTACCCATCAATTGTGCCGGGCTTGCTACGAATACCACTCCAACTAATAAAAGAAGGATAAGGGCTAATGCGTTGATAAATACTTTAACAGGACGACCTAAGAATTTACCCGCCAAATATGGCATTGTTGCACCGCCATGTCGGATACTTAACATACCACAGAAGTAGTCGTGCACCGCACCTGCGAAGATACAGCCAAGTACGATCCAAAGCATCGCAACAGGTCCATATAACGCACCAAGAATAGGACCGAAAATTGGACCTGTTCCCGCAATATTTAATAATTGAATAAGCCAAATTTTCGTTTTTGACATTGGCATATAATCCACACCATCGTTCATTTGATGAGCAGGCGTCTGGCGTTTCGGGTTAATTACGAAGATTTTTTCGATAATTTTCCCGTAAATGAAGTAGCCAAGCACCAAAATGGCTACGCAAAAGAAAAACCACAACATAACGTTATCCTAGAATAAAAAAATTAAATTCTGCCTTATTGGCAACTGATAATTCTAGTTATTTGAATATTAAAAGTAAATCGAATCGCTGAAGAGTTTATAGAAAATGTGAGGCTCTTCACATTTTTGTTGAAAAAGTGAATAAAATTTGATTATTGAATAAAAAGAAATAAAAAAATAGGGCGGAAATGATCCGCCCTATTTTTGTTTTATAGCCCTAATTGGTTTAATTTATCCGCTTCCGCTTTAAACTCTTCAATCGCTTTTTTATCGAAGAAATATTGCGTGCCACAACATTCGCATTGCATATCAATCACGCCATTCTTTTCGGCTAACATTTCTTCAATTTCTTCCGTTGGCAATAATAAAATCGCATTGCCAGAACGTTCGCGTGAGCAGCCACATTTGAACTCGGTATTCTGCGGTTCATAAACTTGCACGTGCTCTTCGTGGTATAGGCGATAAAGCAACTCTTCTGCGGTTAAGCCGAATAGCTCTTCATCTTTCACGGTTTCAGTTAAAGTGGCTAAATGCTCAAAATCTTCAGGCGTTCCTGTGCCGTCTGGCATAATTTGGAGCAACATTCCGCCAGCCACCGCTTTGCCTTCATATTCGCCAGTGCGAATCACTAAATGCGTTTGCAACTGCTCGGAACGCATGAAATAATCTTCTAAACATTCACGAATTGTCGGTTTATCTAAGCCGATCACGCCTTGATAGCGTTCGCCATCGGTTGGAATGATAGAAATCACCAACACGCCATTGCCGATCATTTCGTGTAAAGTGGCTGTTTCTGCCACTTCACCTTCTACACGAGCTAATGCACGTAATTGCTGCTGCTCATTGCCATTTACGACCGCTAATTTTAACGGACCATCGCCTTGAATTTGCACGGTAATAGTGCCTTCAAATTTCATTGTAGCGGTTAAAAGGCTAGTTGCGACCAACATTTCGCCCAATAAATTTTGCACTGCGATTGGGTAGTGATGGGTATTTAATGTTTCGGTAAAAGTATCATTTAAGCGTACCCATTCGCCACGCACTGCACGGTTTTGGAATAAGTAGCGATAGAGTTTGTCGTTGTCTTGTTTATACATAATGTTCCTTAAAATAAAAAAAGCCCCTTAAATAAGGGGGAATGAATGTTGCACACAATATGGAGATACTTTTACAAATTACAAGATGTGCTCTTTAAATTTGACTAACTCTCGGCGCTCTTTCTTATTCGGGCGGTGATCTGGATGCGGCATCGAAAGGGCATTTGCCTTACGAGCAAACGCAATCGCCTCGCGCTGTTTCACGCTTTTTTCAGTTTCTTGATAGAGCAGTTGTGCTTCTGGTGCACCTCGTCGTTGATCGCTTAATGCCAATACTTCTACTTCTTTTTCTTCATTGCCTTGGCGCAGCTTGATCGTTGCCCCAATTTCCACCGCTTTGCTAACTTTGGCTCTCTGCCCGTTGTAATGCACTTTTCCGCCCTCAATCATTGCTTTGGCAATCGAACGCGTTTTGTAAAAACGTGCCGCCCAAAGCCATTTATCAAGGCGAATTTCATTATCGGATTGTTCTTGATTATTTTTCTTCATAATTTGACTTACCTCTATATTTCTCGGTTTATACCAATAAGCCTGTTACTATCTTTCCTAAACCAATCTTGTTATAATGTTAAAAATTACATTCATGAAGAATAGGAAATATATGATATTCTCTCTACACAATTCAGCTAAATTCAATTTAACCACATTATCCGTATTAATTTTAACCGCTTGTGGAAGCGGTGGTAGTAACAGTAGCACAAATCACCATGCTACTCCTCAACAGACCTCAAATCAATCCTCTAAAATTCTTCAACCAAAACATTCAGTCCAACCCAATAACGCTCAACCAAACCCACATACTAATAGCATAGCCCCAGCTACTCAGCCAAATACTGAGAAACATATGCAATCAAACCCACATAATCATACAGGGGGGTATACTCTCATTAATCGAAGAGATAAGGAAAAAATTCATCCTCTTACTAATATAGATATAAATAAGATCAATATTGATGATGAAAACATTGATATTATGTTAGAACCAAGTGAAGATATTAATTCTCCTTGGACAATTTATTCTCAATCAAATAGAGACATTATCATCTGTTGTGAAAAATATTCCTCTACCCGCTTCGGCATCATTGATTCCCCCAATGAATCTATACCAGCCTATATATTCTATAACGGCAAACCAACTCAAAGTATGCCATTAGGAAAAGCATCTTATTCAGGTGAAGTAATCGGCGGTATTGGAGAATATAATAAGAAGACAGGATATAACTCAGGTATATCAAAATTTGATGTCGATTTTGGTGAGAAAAAATTAAAGGGCACTTTAACCATCAAAAACATTAAACCTGTTCATATTGATGCTAATATTCAGAATAATACATTTACAGGTACAGCTACTTCAGATGCTTTTAAATCAGATACAAAAGTTGAAGTACAAGGTAAATTCTTTGGTGAAAACGCTAAAGAGCTTGGAGGTATTGCCGAATCTCATGATTACGATTTTGGTGCTGCATTTGGCGCTAAAAAACAATAATTTTACTTACCTTTAATCTTAATAGGATCATAATGATGTTATTTTCTAAACAAATTGCAAAATTTAGCGTAACTACTTTAGTAGCATTTACATTGGCGGCTTGTGGGAGTAGTAATTCTGATAGTTCAACGACTACAACAACGACAACGCCACCAAATGTAAGCCCAAGCCAGCCACAAGCGACCCAAAAAGTAACAGGGGAGGCAATCACTCTCTCTGGTATGGATCATCCAGTTCTTAAAATCAGTAAAATAGAAGGTTACACCCCATACAAATTGAATGTAGACGGAACAGAACTAACCATTGGTGGACCTGGAATTAGTTCAGGCAGCTGGCTAACACTTCGTGATGCAAATCACGAAACGATGGTTGTTGCATATAAAAATAGTAGTTTCGGAGCTATCAGAAGCCAACATGAGAATACCAAAGATTACCTATTTTATAACGGTAATCCAACAGCCAATATGCCAACTACGGGCACTGCAAGCTATGAAGGGCGTAGTATTCTCTCTGCTGCCAACATAGAAAGCGATGATGACTACTTAAAAGGCACGTCTCGTCTTAATGCCAACTTTGCAGATAAAACCTTAACAGGTTCATTGAACTTTAATGAAGCAATAATCAACGTGAACTCCCGTATTTCAGGTAATGGTTTCACGGGTTCAGCAAACTCTTCTGCTTTAATTGGAACTGGAAAAGTAGAAGGGAAATTCTATGGAAATAATGCTAAAGAACTTGGGGGAATGGTTAGCGCTGCGAACCAATGGGGAGCAGCTTTTGGTGCGGAGAAGAAATAACCCCACTTAGTAAACAAGCGGTCAAATTTGACCGCTTGTTTTCGTTTAATCCAAGAAATGCAAGATTAACGTTCGTTCCAACGTTTGATTGATTCACGGATTACTTCTTTTGCTTCTTCCACATCGCCCCAGTGAGTGACTTTAGTCGAACCTGGTTTTTTCAACGCTTTATAGTTGTTGAAATGGAATTCGATTTGTTTAATTAAATTCGCAGGTAAATCTGCTAATGTATTGTATGCATTACCTGTGTCGCGGTCATCTGCTGGTACACAAACGATTTTATCGTCTACTTCGCCATCATCGACGAATTTCATCACACCAATTACTTTCGCTTCAAGGAATACACCTGTCGCTAATGGTTGACGAGTGATCAATAACACATCTAACTCATCACCATCTTCGTCTAAAGTTTGCGGAATAAAGCCATAGTTAGTTGGTTTTGCAAAGATTGCTGGCTCTACACGATCTAATTGGAATGCGGCAACTTTACGGTTCCATTCGATTTTATGGCAGCTGCCTTCAGGGATTTCGTTTACTACGTTGATAATACCAGCATCTACATCGCCTGGAGTTAAGATTTGATTAAAATCAGCCATTGAAATGTCCTCATTGGTTGGGTTAAAAAACTGCGAGAGTATAGCAGTTTTTTGCCAATATTCGCAGTTTATTATTAGAATTCTATGAGAACGGGGGTTATCCCCGTCCGCTATTTTTAAACATCATAAGTCGTCGATGCTGTATTACCACCACGCCCCGTCCAGTTGGTGTGGAAGAATTCGCCATGTGGTTTGTCCGTGCGTTCATAAGTGTGTGCACCGAAGTAGTCACGTTGAGCTTGTAATAAGTTTGCAGGTAAGTGTGCTGAGGTGTAGCCATCTAAGAAAGTGATCGCCGATGCCATACACGGCATTGGAATGCCCACTTCAATCGATTTCGCCACCACTTTACGCCAGTCACTTAACGCATTTTCTAAAATACCTTTGAAGTAGCTGTCTGAACCTAAGAAGATTAAATCTGGATTTGCTTCGTATGCATCACGAATATTGCCTAAGAAACGGCTACGAATGATACAACCTTCACGCCATAACAACGCAGTTGCACCGTAATTGATGTTCCAGCCGAACTGTTCTGATGCTTCACGAATGAGCATAAAACCTTGTGCGTAAGAGATAATTTTTGAAGCTAATAATGCTTTACGCACCGCTTCGATCCATACTTTTTTGTCGCCTTCAACTGGTGTGATGGTTTTGTTGAAGAGTTGGCTTACGGCTAAACGTTGATCTTTGAATGAAGACACGCAACGTGCGAACACTGATTCAGTGATTAAGGTTAATGGAATACCGAAATCTAATGCATTGATACCCGTCCATTTACCTGTACCTTTTTGACCTGCGGTGTCTAAGATTTTTTCTACTAACGGCTCGCCGTCGGCATCTTTATAACCAAGAATGTCGGTGGTGATGTCGATTAAATAGCTGTCTAGCTCGGTTTTTTTCCATTCTGCGAAGATAGACTGCATCTCTTCGTAGCTTAAGCCTAAGCCTTCTTTTAAGAATTGGTAGGCTTCGCAGATTAATTGCATATCACCATATTCGATACCGTTGTGAACCATTTTCACGAAATGACCAGCCCCTTCGCCGCCCACCCAGTCACAGCAAGGCTCACCTTGTTCCGTTTTCGCCGAGATCGCTTGGAAGATTGGTTTCACATATTGCCACGCTTCTGCATTACCGCCTGGCATAATGGAAGGACCGTGACGAGCCCCCTCTTCACCGCCTGATACACCAGAACCGATAAAGCGAATACCTTTCTCCGCTAAGGCTTTCACACGACGATTCGTGTCTGGATAGTTTGAGTTACCACCATCAATAATGATGTCGCCTTCTTCCAAGTGCGGTAATAATGCATCAATAAATTGATCCACCACATCACCCGCACGCACCATTAACATCACTTTGCGTGGACGCTCTAATTTAGACGCCAAGTCTTCTAAAGAATACGCCCCAATAATATTTGTGCCTTTCGCAGCCCCTTCCAAGAACTCATCCACTTTTGAAGTTGTGCGGTTATATGCCACTACTTTAAAGCCATGATCATTCATATTTAAAATAAGGTTCTGCCCCATTACGGCTAAGCCGATAACACCGATGTCGCCTTTTACTGACATTTTTTTCTCCTGTTGGTAGGGTAGGCTTTAGCCCACCGTGATTTTTGATTTTATCCTAAGTTACGCATAAGGGCTGTAAACGGTTAAATTTTTATTATCTTTTCCTAATTTACTACTGATTTTCCTGCACATATTACGCTCTAAGCAATGTGTATCCATATTAAAAACAATTAACGTATGACCCATAAATTCCCCTACAAGCGGTCAAATTTAAGTGAAAATTTACGTTCCTAACGAATCCCCCTACTTTAGCAAAGAGGGGGATTTTGAGCATGTTTACAAAAATTCGACCGCTTACGCTCTTCTAATCTCCACATACGATTTCTTAAATACTAACGCCACAGTCGCAATCAACATTACACCTGCCACCGCGATATAAAGCGTTTGTTTTTCCCATCCTGAGTCAAGCAATATTCCCGCAACCGTTGGAGCCAGCACTGAACCTGCACGACCTGCACCGATTGCCCAACCCACACCTGTGTTGCGAATATCCGCATCGTAAGTCGCAGGGTTGATGGTGTATAGCCCGCTGATACAGCCATTGATTAACGCTCCGACTACTACGCCAAGCACCATTGCAATCGCAAGGTTCGCACTTGAAAGAATAAAGACCACAATGGCAATTGAAGACGCCACAGTAAATAGCATCAAGACGCTACGTGCAGACCAGCGACTAGCAATTAAGCCATAAACCAATGAACCCGCTGCACCGCCAAGCGAGAGCATCATTCCCACATTGATACTCTCTTCCATAGTCATTCCGGCTTCTTTTAATAACGCAGGAGTCCACGAGCTGATGAAGTAGAAGCAGAACATAATTGCAAAGAAAGAAAGCCATAGTAGCAAGGTGGAACGTAAATATTTTTTACTGAAAAGCTCTGCAACAGGCAATTTCACTGCCGCTTTTTCGGCTTTCGTCGTAAGTTCCCATTCGCCGGCAAAGCCGAGTTTATGTGCAATTTTATTTAAACGTGCTTTAGCATTTTGTGGCTGTTTTGAATTAAAGTAGTCGATTGATTCTGGCAACAAAATCCAAAGCACGACAAAAACGACTGCCGTCATTGCGGCACCCGCAAAGTAAACAGCGTGCCAAGAGTAAGCGGCTTGTAATGATTTCGCGATAATCCCACCAATCATCGCCCCGATACCAAAGCCCGCTGCATAAACACTAATCGCAAAGCTACGCCATTTTTTCGATGAATATTCGCTAGTGATTACGTTAGTCCCAACTAAAATACCGCCTACGCCTAAGCCTGTGAGAATACGTGAGAACGCAAGAATTTCAGACGTAGTAGAAAAGCCAGAAACCGCCAAACCCACTGCAGAAAATGCTACAGAAAGTAATAAAATTGGGCGACGACCAAATTTATCGGCAAGTGGTGCCAACACCATTGAGCCAACTACCATACCAATTAACCCTGCACTGACGAGCATCCCAAATTCGGTTTTGCTCAAGCCAAAATCTTTGCTGATATTGGTTGCAGTAAAGGCGATGGCAAGCACGTCAAAGCCGTCTAAAAAGTTCATTACAGCAGCCATTAACACGATTGCCCACTGGTAAAAGCCCATTGGGCTATTGTCGATTTTTTCTCTTAAATTCATTAAGACCTCAAGTTGTATGTTGATTTTATTGTTAATTCTCTCCCACAAGGGGAGAGAAGACATTAAACCTCTTTAATTAAAGAGCATCCTTCTTCAAAAGTATCTAACCATTGCCATTGTTCATTGCCAATAAATTTTCCACTTTCAATTGAAAATGTTGTTAAGCAACTCCCTAAACGATTTTCTAATGCTTGATTTAAATGCTAATAAGTGAACTCAATTTGTGTGTCGTTTATCCATTTCCCAATTAAAAAACCTTTTAAAATTTCACCACCACCATATTCGGCCCAAATCATTTTACCTTGTTGATGGTAATGAAATTCTGTTTGGCTACTCACTTCACCATTTGAGGTGTTTTCAACGGCAACAAATTTTTTATTATCTAAATTCAACATTAAAGTCACTCCGCATCTAATGTATCTATATCTTATTTTTGCATAATGTAATGCATTTCTACATTTTTCGCTTTTGCGGCTTTTTCTAGATCTGCTTTATCACTTTGGCTATCTCCAACAAGGTATAAAGATACATCCTTACCGACCTTTTCTGCATTATTTAGTCCATACATAGCAACTGCTTTATTCACAGATTGACTGCTCCCTGCAATTCCAATGTGTAAATTATTTGTAGCTAAAAGAGATACGAGTCGTTTTCCTGAAGTACCACCTGCGGTTCTAATCGTTGCTACAAGCATTCCATTTGAAACTGGGTTTCCTGCTTCTGGAACTTGAAGCATTACTGAGCGATTATCTTTTGGCATTTGTGCCGCTAACTGATCTAAAGATGGACCAGATGAACAAGCAAATAACAAAGTTGAAGTAAGTAGTACAAACAGTTTTTTCATTTTTGTCACCATATCATTCTAATAAATTAACTCTTCGTCCACGCACTCATGTGTTGAGTAAATCCAATATGCGGATAATAATCCACGGCTTGCGGAGCCGATAAAAGCACAA
>OGJJ01001575.1_pt1 | contig 16875 bp, 12 predicted proteins | sample 1572081 | NCBI WGS metagenome assembly OGJJ01 (sample SAMEA2582122, study PRJEB24529) | metagenome | biome: Human gut stool | place: China | collected 2011
CTCGCTACCTCCACCTTGGCAAGGTGGCGCTCTACCAGATGAGCTACGGCCGCATGTTGGAGAGTTTTGCTCAATCGCTCTCTCCGGGCGACATTTGTTATTATAAACTATATGAGCGGAAAAGTCAAGCGTTTTTTACATTTTTTTGCATAAATTTTTATGCGTTTTCGCCCGACTCATTTTCGGCGGTGGAAGGCCAGTTTTTGAGCAGTTCATTCAGATCCACCTTATAATTCTTGTTGCAGAACTGGCAGTTCACCTCGGCAACGGGGTCCTCGTCGCGCATGCGCTCGACCTCCTTTTTGCCAAGGGAGCGGATCATCTTTTCAACGCGCTCAAGGCCGCAGTCGCACTTGTAGGTCACATGGTAGCTGTCGAGAATATCGGGTGCAAAGCCGGCCAGAGCCAGCTCCAGCATATCGCGGACACTCTTGCCCTCCTCGAGCATTGTCGTCACGCTGGGCATGGCCTTGATGTTCTTCTCGAGGTGCTCGATCTCCTCCTCGGTTGCGCCGGGCAGCAGCTGCACGACGAAGCCGCCCGCACAGCGGACACTCAGGTCCTTATCGACGAGCACGCCCAGCGCGCAGACAGTGGGCACCTGCTCACTGATAGCAAAATAGGTCGTGATGTCCTCGGCGATCTCACCGGAGGTCAGCGGCACCTGCCCGATATAAGGCTCACGCATACCAAGGTCACGGATAACATCAAGGGTGCCGTCCTTGCCGACAGCAGTGCCTACATCCAGATGGCCGTCAGCCCGCGGGGGAAGTTCCACAACGGGGTGCTCGACATAGCCCTTGACGTTGCCGGTGCCGTCGGAAACGGCCAGTAGGCGGCCTGCGGGGCCGCCGCCCTTGATCTGCAGCGTCACCGAGTCCTGGGTGCTTTTGAGCATAATGCCCATCATCGACGCTGCCGTCAGCAGGCGGCCCAGGGCAGCGGTGGTGACGGCGCTGGTCTTGTGCAGGCGCTCCATCTCGCGGACGATTTCCGTAGAGTCAACACCGTAAAACACGATACCGCCGTTTTCGGAGATACCGCGCAGCATGTTATGATTCTGTTCCATTAGCTTTTTCCTCTTGTGTGTATTGCTTGACAGCCGTGATGATCCAGCGCGGGCTGTCGCCGCGCACCGGGCCAAAGCTCTCGCCGTCGGCGACTTTGGCCACGGCGAAGCCGTACTTTCCCAACAGGGCGCACACGGTGTCCAGCGCGTAGCTGTACTCGCTGAACGCCTCGTGGAAGTGCTCCCCCGTCTCGTGGTAGTCAATGTTGATGGTAATATCCACCCGCTGCGCCGTCTCGTCGTAGCGGTTCGACCAGTGGCAGTCGGCGTCCTCGGCCTCGATGTCAAAGGTCTGGCCTGCCAGAATGTGCCGGTGCTTATAGGGCGTGTTCAAGTCAAAAATGAACACGCCGCCCCGCTCCATAAAGTAGGCAGCCTTGCGGATGGCCTTCTCAAAATTTTCCTGCGGGCCAATGTGGCTGTAGGTGTCAAACGTAGACACCGCGGCGCGGATCGTGCCGTACAGGTCCAGGTCCAGCAGGTCCTGCTTCAGCAGCAGCAAGCGGCCCGTCAGGCCCAGCTCGTCGGCCTTTTCGCGCAGGACACTGAGCATCTCCTCGGAGCGGTCAATGCCGATGACATCATACCCTGCCTGGGTCAGCATCAGGGTCAGATCGCCGGTGCCGCAGCCCAGGTCGGCCAAGATGCCGTCTGTGATGCCGTGGGCCTTCAGCTCGTCGGTAATATAGCCGTAAAGCGCGTCATAGTCAGCCTCGCCGTTGAACTCGTCGTAGAAATAGGCAAACTCGTTGTAGGCCATCGGTCAGTCCTCTGTCTCGGGGGTCATGCTGGCCTCAAGCAGCGCGCGCAGCTCGTCCATGCCCAGCCCGTTCTCGGCGCTGGTCAGCACAACGCCCTGGCAGCCGTAGGGAGCGCAGATCTTTTCAAATTCTTCTTTGCGGGCGGCCATCTCGCTCTTTTTCAGCTTGTCGCCCTTGGTCAGCGCGGCCACAAACGGAATGCGGTGGTACTGCAGGTACTCAAGCATCTGCACATCGTCAGCGCTGGGCGCGTGGCGGCTGTCCAGCAGCTGGACAAGCAGGCAGACGGTACGATCCGCCTCAAAATAGCTGTTGATCAAATCGTCCCACCGCTCGCGCTCGGCGTTGGAGACCTTGGCGTAGCCGTAGCCGGGCAGGTCAACAAAGTAGGCCGTATCAACGCGGTAGAAGTTGATGGTTGCCGTTTTGCCCGGCGTGGCGCTGACGCGGGCCAGCTTCTTGCGGTTGCAGAGCTTATTGATGAGGCTCGACTTGCCGACGTTGGAGCGGCCCGAAAATACGATTTCAGGGCGGTCACTGTCCGGCAGCTGGCGGGACAGACCGTAGGACGCGAGGAATTCGCTGTTGTTGTAGTTCATGGGTGTTCCTTTATGTTTTGGGTGTGCTGTGTATTGCGGGGCGTCGAGGACGCCGCCCCCCCCCACATGCGCGGCACGGCGTAGTGCGGGCGGATATGGAATCCGCCCCTACGGGGGGTTGCTGTAGGGATCGATGCTCGTCATCGACCCGCGGGCTTGGCGGTTGTCGTTCTGCTCCGTGGCGGATATGGAATCCGCCCCTACGGGGGTTGCTGTAGGGGTCGATGCCCGTCATCGACCTGCGGGCGGGTGCGGGCCTCCGTCACTACAGAGTGGCGTTCAAGGCGAATTACATCACCGCGGCGGGCTCCTTATGTCCCTCGGCGGGCTTGTCGTTGGCGATGAGAGAGGTTGCCTGCGGCACACCACGGACAGCGCGGGCGGGGGTTCGACCCGGGCGCACAAGGGCGTGCTTCAGCACCTCGGACAGCGTGCCCACGGGGATGAAGCGCACCTTCTCCTTGACCTCGGCGTCCACCTCATACAGGTCGCTGGCGTTGTCCCTGGGGATGAGCACCGTCGAGATGCCCTCACGGAAGGCCGCCATACTCTTTTCCTTCAGACCGCCGATGGGCAGCACGTTGCCGTGCAGCGTGATCTCTCCGGTCATGGCCAGGTCGTGGTTGACCGGGATACCGGACAGCGCCGAAATCAGCGCCGTCGTCAGTGTGACACCCGCGGAGGGGCCGTCCTTCGGCACAGCGCCCTCGGGGGCATGGATGTGCAGGTCGATGTTCTTGAACTTGTCGGGCGTGATGCCGTATTCTTCGGCGTGGACCTTGGCGTAGGTCACGGCGAGCTGGGCACTCTCCTTCATGACATCACCGAGGCTGCCGGTGATCTCGATTTTGCCGGTGCCGTTCGGGATGACGGCGACCTCAACAGGCAGCATCTCGCCGCCGACACTCGTCCACGCCAGACCGTTGGCAATGCCCACGGCGTCCTTGCGGGAGATAAACGTCGGCTTGACCTTCTCGGGGCCGAGCAGCTCCTTGACCATTGCTGCGGAAACGCTGATCTTCTCGGCCTCCCCTGCCGCGATCTTCTGCGCACATTTGCGCAGCACCGACGTGATGGTGCGTTCCAGATTGCGCACGCCGGCCTCGCGGGTGTAGCCGTCGATGATGGCATACAGTGCGCTGCCCGTCAGGGTCACGCGCCCCTCCAGGCCGTTGTTTTTCAGCTGCTTGGGCAGCAGATGGCGCTTGGCGATGTTGAATTTTTCGGTGCGGGTGTAGCTGGGCAGCTCGATGACATCCATGCGGTCATAGAGCGGGCCAGGGATCGTGGAGGCATCGTTCGCCGTCGTGATAAAGAGCACCTCGCTCAAATCAAACGGAATATCGAGGTAGTTATCCTTAAAGGTGCGGTTCTGCTCGGGGTCCAGCACCTCGAGCAGTGCGCTGGACGGGTCTCCCTTGTAGTCGCCCGCCAGCTTGTCAATCTCGTCGAGCAGGATGACAGGGTTCGTGGACTTGGCCGTCGTGATGGCGCTGATGATGCGGCCCGGCATCGCGCCGATGTAGGTGCGGCGGTGGCCGCGGATCTCGGCTTCATCGTGGACGCCGCCCAGACTCATGCGGGCAAATTTGCGGTCCATGCACTCGGCAATGGAGTGCGCAATGCTCGTTTTGCCGACGCCCGGAGGGCCGACAAGGCAGATGATCTGCCCCTTGACGTCCTGGTTCAGCTTGCGCACAGCCAGCAGCTCGAGAATGCGTTCCTTGACCTTCTGCAGGCCGTAGTGCTCACGGTCCAGCACCTTGCGGGCGTGGGCCTGGTCAAGGTCGTCCTCGGTGGCGGTGTGCCACGGCAGGGCCAGACAGGCATCCAGATAGCTGCGGATAACGCCGCTCTCGGCGCTGCTGCCCTGCATACGGGCCAGACGGTCACACTCTTTCAGCAGCTTTTCGGTGGATTCTTCATCAAGGTTCAGTGCCTTGACTTTCCCGCGGTATGTATCGGCCTCGGCGCGGGTGTCCTCGGCGTCGCCAAGCTCCTCGCTGATGACATTCATCTGCTCACGCAGGTAGTATTCGCGCTGGCCCTTGTCCATGCGGGCGTTGACCTTGTCGTCCAGGTCGCGCTCGATGTCCATGATCTGGCATTCCTGCCGCAGCAGGGTCAGCAGCTTTTCGAGGCGGCCCAGCAGGGTCGATTCGTTCAGGATAACCTGCTTATCCTCATACTTGAACAAGAGGTTGGCGGGCATGTACTCGCTCAAATACAGCGGCGAATCGGAGGAAACGATGTTATAGACGACATCCTTGGAAATTTGCGGGCTGTAGGACAGGTACTCCTCAAAGCAGTCCTTCAGGCTGCGGACGAGAGCCTCGACCTGGTTGCGCTTGTCGGCAGGGATGCCGCGCACCGCCACGGGGCGCACCGTGGCCTGCAGATACTTTTCGCCGGCGTCCAGCTCCAGCAGACGGGCACGGGTCTTGCCCTCGACGAGGACCTTCACGAGGTCGTCGGAGACGCGCAGCACCTGCTTGATTTCGGCAATGACACCGTAGGCATACAGGTCGCGAAGGGCCGGTTCTTCCTCATCCATCTCGCGCTGGGCGACGAGAAAGACGCTGCTGTTGGCGTGCATAGCGGCCTCGATGGCGGCAATGGACTTGGTGCGGCCCACCTCAAAATGGACCACATTGTTGGGGAAAACCACCAGCCCGCGCAGGGCGATGGCCGGCAGATGCACCACATTGCGGGCGATCTTGATCTTTACTTTTTCAGACATTCTTACTCTCCCATAGCCTGCAGAACAGGCGTCTTGTTTGCGTTTGCGGCAAGCTCCGGCGGCAGCAGAATGCGCGCCGCACTGTGCGCGATCTCCGCGTGCATCCGCAGCTGGGGCGAGCACTCACCGTCCAGCGTTGTGATGAGCGGGTTGCCGTCCAGCACCTCTATGTCAATGCTGCCTGTACGGAAAAACGTCATGTACGGGGCGAATTTTTCGGTGACGGTGTCACCCTCCGAAAGGTGCTCCCCTTTTTTGTAGCTGCCCAGCAGCCCCGGCAGCTTTAAACGCGGCACAGGCCGCAGCAGCACCACATCCAGCAGACCGTCGGTCATGCTGGCGTGGGGCGCGGCGCAGTAGCCGCCGCCGTACTGCTGGCCGTTGCAGACCGCCAGCATCATGAAGGTGTCCTCCAATTGGCGGTCATCGGCGGTGATGCGCAGACGGTGCCTGAAGGTACTGCACACGGCCTCGAGAATCGACAGCGTGTAGGCCGTTGTGCCGCCGCAGAAGGGCACGCGCCGCCATTTGGGGATGCCGTTGGCGACCTGGGCGTCGATGCCCGCGGCATAGATGTCGATGCCGCAGCCCTGGGGCGTGCGGATGACGTCCGCTGCGAACGGTTGTGCGGCCAACTGTGCGTCAAGGTCCAGGAACTGCGCCTGCGTGCCGAAGTTGCGCACATAGTCATTGCCGCTGCCGCAGGGCACGCAGCCAATGGCGGCGTTCGGGTGGCCGACGGTACCCTGCAATATTTCGTTCAGCGTGCCGTCGCCGCCGCAGGCGTAGAGGTATACTTCTTCCCCGCCGGCGGCGTATTGGGCGGCCAGGTCGCGGGCCTGCCCGGCGCGGCGGGTCACCTGAATGGTAGGATGAAGCCCTGCGCGGCTGGCAGCGGCGTGGATCTGCGGGATGAGCGCCACGCTGGCGTCCACCTTGCCCGCCGTTGGGTTTATGATAAAAATATGCTGCATCGGTTTGTCCCTTTCAGCATCGGTTACTTGCGGTCTACAGATACTAATTATTGTAGCTTTTTTGCCGCAAAAGTGCAATACCTTGGAGGAAATTGGTTGACGGAGAGATTGGCTTCCCCCTCGGAGGAAGCTGTCAGTGTCCCCGACCACTGACTGATGAGGGGCGGATATGCCGTTGCTGCCCGGTAAAGTGCTGCGGCAGCAAGGTCTGCCCTCATCCGGCCCTGCGGGGCCACCTTCCCCCGAGGGGGAAGGCTTAGGAGTTCTCCCACACAGCCAGAATTTCGGTAACCTTTGCAAATATCGCGGCGCTGGAGGTTTCGGGCTTTAAAATGCCGTCCTGCAAAACGGTAATGGTATACCGCGGGTCGTCCGCCGGGTAAAAGCCGCTGAACCAGTAGTTGAGCAGCTCCTCGCCGTTCTCGTCGTACTGGCCGGTCTGCGCTGTGCCGGTCTTGCCGCCTGCCGTGCCGGTTTTGGGCTGTGCCTCGCTGCCGATCCCCTCCGACACGACGGAGGCCAGCATGCTGCGCAGCACCCGTGCCGTGGCCGCATCAAAGACCGTGCGGGTGTCAGCCGCCCGGGTCTGCCCGGTCAGCGTGCCGTCGGCGTCAACAATTCCCTGTACAAAGGCCGGTGTCCTGTACACGCCGCCGTTTGCGACGGTGTTCATCATGGCTGTAATTTGCAGCGGCGTCACGGTCAGCGCCCCCTGACCAAAGCTGAACGTCGCCAGCTCGCCTGGGTTTTCAAGCGCGGCGGCATCGGGCAGTGTGCCCGATGCGCCTTGCAGGCCGGGCGCAAGCTGCGTGGCCGTGCCGAAGCCGAGTGTCTCTGCCATTTTGCGGATGCGCTGTGCCCCCAGCAGGCGGCCCAGCTCGATGAAATAGGTGTTGCAGCTTTGTTCCAGCGCGCCGCGCAGGTTGACCACGCCGTGGGCGCGGTCCAGTGCGCAGCGGTAGGTCTGCCCGGCAACCTCGACCTCACCCGTGCAGTCGTGGGTGTACCAGTCAAGGCCGCTCTCGTAGGCGGCTGCAGCCAGCACGACCTTGAACACCGACCCGGCACTGAATGCGCGGAGAGGCCGGTTGAGCAGCGAGGTATCGTTGGCGGCAATGCTGGCGGCGACATTCTGCGGGTCAAACGACGGCATACTGACCGAGGCAAGCACCTCGCCGGTGGCCGTGTCCATCACGACGATGCAGCCGCGCGGCAGATACAGCGTGGCCAGCCCCTCACAGGCGCGCTGCAGGTCGGCGTCCAGCGTCAGCCGCACGCCCTGCCCCGTGCCGGGTGTTTCCACCGCCACAAGCGGGCTTGTGTCCGTCAGCAGGCGTCCCTGCGCGGTCATAAAACAGGTCACAATGCGCGCGTCTCCGGAGACGGTCAACAGGTCGTCGTAGGCTTTTTCCAGGCCGGACACGCCGCGGCCCTCGCTGTCCAGATAGCCCAGCAGGTGCGCGGCGGTGCTGCCGCCGAAATGCTGCGGCACGGTGCAGGTCGTGATGCCCTGCGCGGTCAGGTCGCGGTCCACCTGTATCAAAAAGGGGCTTGCAAGGTTGCGGCGCTCATACAAAAGGCTCTGCTCCGCATACGGGACATACGGAAACAGCGCCGTGTACCCGGCGTCTCCGGGCAGGCAGAGTGCGTAATACTGCGGGGAAAGGCCGGTCAGCCTGCGGCCCGTGCGGTCATAGAAATCGCCCCGGGCGCGCGGCAGGGTCAGCGTCTGGACGCTCTGCCCGCCCGCACTGGCGGCATAGGCCGTCTGCTGTCCCACCCAGTAGGTGCGGCAGAGCACGACGCCCGCCAGCAGCACCAGCACAGCGCAAAGCCCATACAACCGACGCAGAGACAAGGCACATCCCCCCGGTGGAAGTATGGGCGGCAGGTCAACCTAAAATACCTCTATTACCCATATCATTTTGGGTTGAGTCCTGTTAATTGCGCAGCCTCCTGACAGCCCAAAGCACCAGATACACCGCCGCCACGCAGGGCAGAAAGCCCATGGCGTCAATCGCAACGTCGCTCAACTGCGCGGCACGGCCCGGCACAAAATACTGGTGGACCTCATCACCGGCCGCGTACAGCATACACAGCGCCGATGCCAGCAGTGCCTTTTGCCGCAGCGTAACGCGGTGCAGCCACAGCTGCACGGTCACGGCCATGCTGATGCCGAGGGCACAGTAGATATAGATGTGCGCCCACTTGCGGACGTTGGCGTTCAGGTTTGTGGTGCTGAACCACAGCGGCGTGATGGCTTTTATCCTGCTGACCTGCACGGTCTCGGTAACGGCGCGGCTGACCTTGGTGGACAGCTCCGCCGGCTGCGAGGACAAGACAAAGATCACTGCCATAATCGCCAGCGTAACGGCCAGTGCCGGATATTTTGCGTATTTTTTCATGGCGGCTCCCCCGCTGCGTTTTTTCTGTCTATTATAGCACACTTTGCCGGTTTATACAAAAAGGCCGAAGCCTCTTTTTGCGGAGACTTCGACCTTATGGTTGCTTGTGGGGTGTACCCAATTAGTACATGCCGCCCATGTCAGGGGCCGGAGCAGCCGGAGCCGGGGGTTCCGGCAGGTCAGCGACAAGGCTCTCGGTAGTCAGGACCATTGCGGCGACGCTGGCGGCGTTCTCCAGAGCGGAACGGGTGACCTTGGTCGGGTCGACGATACCGGCCTCGATCATATCCTCGACGTACTCCTCCTTCTGGGCATCAAAGCCGTAGTTGGGCTTGTTGGCCTTCAGGATGTTGTCGATAACGACGCTGCCCTCGAGGCCAGCGTTGGCAGCGATCTGGCGCAGAGGAGCCTCCAGCGCTTTGCGGACGATCTTCGCACCGGTGCGCTCGTCGCCCTCCAGCTCGCCGACCAGCTTGTCGACAGCGGGAATAGCGTTGATGGTTGCCGTGCCGCCGCCGGCGACGATGCCTTCCTCAACAGCGGCCTTGGTCGCGTTCAGGGCATCCTCGATGCGCAGCTTCTTGTCCTTCATCTCGACCTCGGTAGCGGCACCGACCTTGATGACGGCAACGCCGCCGGCCATCTTGGCCAGGCGCTCCTGCAGCTTCTCGCGGTCAAAGTCAGAGGTCGCAACGGCGATCTGGCTGCGGATCTGGGCAACACGGTCTGCGATAGCCTGCTTGTCACCGGCACCGCCGACGATGGTGGTGTTCTCCTTGGTGACCTTGACCTGGCGGGCCTGGCCGAGCAGTTGCATGGTGGCGTCCTTCAGCTCATAGCCCAGGTCGCTGCTGATAACCGTGCCGCCGGTCAGGGTGGCGATATCCTGCAGCATCTCCTTGCGGCGATCACCAAAGCCGGGTGCCTTGACAGCGACAACGTTCAGGCCGCCGCGCAGACGGTTGATGATGAGGTTGGACAGAGCGTCGCCCTCGACATCCTCTGCAATGATCAGCAGCTTGCGGCCGGACTGGATGACCTGCTCGAGCAGAGGAACCACATCCTGGAATACGCTGATCTTCTTGTCGGTAATCAGGACAGAGCAGTCGTCGTAGACGGTCTCCATCTTCTCAGTATCGGTGACCATGTAGGGGGTCACATAGCCGCGGTCAAACTGCATGCCCTCGACGACCTCGGTGTAGGTCTCGGCAGTGGTCTTGTTCTCCTCGATGGTGATAACACCGTCAGCGGTGACCTTCTCCATGGCGTCAGCGATCAGCTGACCGATTTCGGCATCGCCTGCAGAGACAGTGCCGACACGGGCAATGTCCTTGCTGCCGTTGACCTTCTGGCTGTGCTCCTTGACGGACTCAACAGCGGCGGCAACAGCCTTCTGCATGCCGCGCTTGATGTCCATGGGGTTGGCACCGGCGGTGACATTCTTCATGCCCTCATTGACGAAGGCCTGTGCCAGCACGGTGGCGGTGGTGGTGCCGTCACCGGCAGCATCGTTGGTCTTGGTGGCGACCTCGCGGACGAGCTGTGCACCCATGTTCTCGAACTCGTCCTTCAGCTCGATCTCCTTGGCGATGGTGACACCGTCATTGGTGATGAGCGGGCTGCCGAACTTCTTGCTCAGCACGACATTGCGGCCCTTGGGGCCGAGGGTAACTTTAACGGTGTTGGCCAGCTGGTCGATACCTGCGCAAAGCGCCTTGCGGGCGTCCTCGCCCTGCTTGATCTGTTTAGCCATAATAGATCTCTCCTTTTATCTGAAAGAAATTACTGAAAAATCAAATTATTCCACAACTGCGAGGATGTCGCTCTGGCGGACGATGGTGCACTCCTCACCATCGACCTTGACCTCGGTGCCGGAATACTTGCTGGTCAGGACCTTATCGCCGACCTTGACGATCATCTCGACATCCTTGCCGTCCACATTGCCGCCGGGGCCGACAGCAACGACCTCAGCAACCTGCGGCTTTTCCTTGGCGGAGCCGGACAGGATCAGGCCGCCCTTGGTGGTTTCTTCTTCCTCGACCATTTTAATGACAACACGGTCTGCAAGAGGTTTGATTTTCATAGTGAAAGTTCCTCCTTATAAAAGATTTCTCTTTTTGATGATTTTTGTTTTAGCACTCAATCTATCTGAGTGCTAAATATATAATAGCCACTTTGCACCGAAAAATCAAGTGTTTTCTATATAAAATTTTTGTGAACAAAATGCACCGGGGCGCATTGGCTCCGGTGCAGATAATTTTTATTGCTGTTCCGTCAAACTTTTATAGCGCGGGCGCATGGCACCATGCTCGATATGGGGCTGGCCGCCCTCGACCGTGTCGGCGTCGATCGTCACTTTGGTGATGGTAGCATCGGACGGGATGTCGTACATGATCGGAATCAGCAGTTCCTCGACAACGCTGCGCAGGCCGCGCGCGCCGCTCTTGCGCTCCACCGTCTTTCTGGCGATGGCGTGCAGGGCCGCATCGGTAAAGACCAGCTCGGCATTGTCCAGATGCAGCAGCTCCTTGTACTGGCGCACGATGCTGTTCTTCGGCTCAAGCAGCACGCGAACCAGCGCCTCCTCGTCCAGCGGGTCCAGCACCGTCACGACCGGCAGACGGCCGATCAGCTCCGGGATCAGGCCGAACTTGACCAGATCGTCCGGCTCGACCTTTTTCAGCAGCTTCTGGCGCGTCTCATCCTTATCAAGCGTGGTGCGCAGCTGGCTGCCAAAGCCCAGCGAGGCGTTGTCGGTGCGCTTCTGGATGAGCTTTTCCAGCCCGTCAAAGGCACCGCCGCAGATAAAGAGGATATTTTTGGTGTTGATCTGGATGAATTCCTGCTGCGGGTGCTTGCGGCCGCCGTTGGGCGGCACATTGCTGACCGTACCCTCCACGATCTTCAGCAGGGCCTGCTGCACACCCTCGCCGCCCACATCACGGGTGATGGAGGGGTTCTCGCTCTTGCGGGTGATCTTGTCGATCTCATCAATGTAGATGATACCCACCTGTGCCTTCTGCACATCAAAATCCGCCGCCTGAAGCAGCTTGAGCAGGATGTTCTCCACATCCTCACCCACATAGCCCGCCTCGGTCAGGGTGGTGGCATCCGCAATGGCGAAAGGCACCCCCAACATCTTGGCCAGAGTCTGGGCCAGCAGGGTCTTGCCGACACCGGAGGGGCCCAGCAGCAGAACGTTGGACTTCTGCAGTTCCACATCCGCACCTTTGCCGCTCAGGATGCGCTTATAATGGTTGTAAACGGAGACTGCCAGCACACGCTTGGCCTCATCCTGACCAATGACATACTGGTCCAGCCCGTTCTTGATCTCAGCCGGGGTCAGGATATTGATATCCAGACCATCCACAGCCTGCATCCGGGTACGGCTTGCGCCGCGGCCCGGGCGGCCGTTTGCTTCCGGGTGCTCCGGCTGATCCGAGAGCAGATCATGGCACAGGCCGATGCACTCGCTGCAGATGTTGACACCGGGGCCGATGATCATCCGTTCCACTTCGTCCTGATGCTTGCCGCAGAAGCTGCACACCAGGTCTTTTTCATTTTTGCCGGAATTGTTGTTTGCCATAACTGTTATTCCTTATTCTGGGTCTCTGCGCGCAGGGCTCTCCCCCGCGCCGTTCAGTTTCAGCGGTGGGCAATGACCTCATCGATCAGGCCGTATTCCTTGGCTTCCAGCGCGGTCATATAGTTGTCGCGCTCGGTGTCCAGCTGGATCTTCTCCAGCGGCTGGCCGGTGTAATCGCTGAGCATGTGATTCATCTTATCGCGGATATACACCATGTGTTCGGCGTGGATCTTGATATCAGTGGTCTGGCCGGAAAGGCCGCCGCCCTGACCGCCGATCAGCGGCTGATGGATCAGGATCTCAGAGTTGGGCAGGGCAAAGCGCTTGCCCTTGGTGCCGCTTGCCAGCAGGAAGGCACCCATGGAAGCGGCCATGCCCATGCAGATGGTGGAGACATCACACTTGATATACTGCATGGTATCGTGGATGGCCATGCCCGCGCTGATGGAGCCGCCGGGGCTGTTGATATACAGGCTGATATCCTTGTCCGGGTCCTGCCCTTCCAGATACAGCAGCTGTGCCACCACAAGGCTTGCGGAGGTGTCGTTGACATCCTCGCTCAGAACGATGATGCGGTCATTCAGCAGACGGGAGAAGATATCATAGGAACGCTCACCATGTGCCGACTGTTCGACAACGTAAGGAACAAAACTCATAAAGTTCGCCTCCTGATACGAAAAATGATTCTATTTGCAAAATTGACCGATACGGCAAAAGAAACAGGGCCGTATCGGTCAATTTTAACAACCTTTGTTTACAGGGTACGCTTCAAACAGCGTTTCCTGCAAATTGCGGCCTTGGCAGCTGGATTATTCAGCGTCCTCGGTCTTTTCAGCCTCAGCGGCCTTCTCCACGATATTGGCGTGGCTCTTGATGAAGTCGATGGCCTTGTTGATTGCCAGATCCTTCTTCAGGTCGTCAACGTTGACCAGCTCACGGACCTTGTCCTCTTCCATCTTGTACTGGTCAGCGATGCGCTTGATCTCAGCGGAGACATCCTCCTCGGAAGCCTCGATGTTCTCAGCAGCGGCAACAGCCTCCAGAGCCAGACGGATCTTGACCTGCTTCTCAGCCTGCGGCATAAAGGAAGCGCGGAACTGATCCATGCTCTGGCCCATATACTTCAGGTAGTCCTCAAGGCGCAGACCCTGCTGCTCCACGCGGAATGCGAAATCGTTGACCATCTCGTCCATACGGGTCTCGTACATGGCCTGGGGGATCTCAGCCTCCATGCCCTCGATGACCTGATCGACCAGAGCGTTCTCAACAGCCAGATCGTCCTGCTTGTCGAGCTGCTCCTGGTTGTTCTTGCGGATGGAGTCCTTGAAAGCCTCCAGCGTGTCATACTCGGAGCAGGCCTTTGCCAGCTCGTCGCCCAGCAGATAGCCCTCGGTCAGGGTGCGGCCAATGGCCACGCCCACGATGTACTCAGGGTAATTGTGGGCAAAGAAGCCGCCGCTGCAGTCACCTGCAGAGTACAGGCCCTCAATGGGGTTGCCCTCAGTATCCAGCACCTGCATCTTGGTGTTGATGCGCAGACCGTCCAGCGTGCACAGCACAGTAGCGCCCTGACGGCAGCCGTAATACGGCGGGTTCTCCAGCGGCAGCATACGGTAGCTCTCCTTGCCGAAGTCCTCGTCCTCGCCCTTGGCGCACAGCTCGTTGTAGCGCTCCACAGTAGCTACAAAGGCATCGGCGGGCATGTTCAGCTTTTCGGCCAACTCTTCCAGCGTGTCGGCCTTCTGGATCAGACCGCCCTGCTCCATGCCGGCCAGCAGGCCCTGCTCAGCTTCCCAGCTGAAGATCTGCAGCTTGCCGCCACTCTGGCTCGGCTCAATGCGGGCGCAGCCGATCTGCTGGAACTGCTTGACATGCTCCATCCAGTTGCTGTCGTAGATGGTGTTGTACAGATGGCCCGGCTCCATAAAGGCTGCGTGCAGGATAAAGTCGTAGGGCACGCTCTCGTTGCTGAAGCGCTCACCGTTCAGGTTCACCTTCAGCCAAGGCTCACTGCCCAGATGCATGTAGCCGGACTTCTCCCAGTTGCCGTCCACAGTCTCGTTCGGGGCAATGATGCCGCGGTCGAACAGCATCACAGTGGGGTCGGGGTCCTTATCAGCACCCACCCACATAGCAGCACGGATGCCGTCGCCGGTGTCCAGTGCAGATGCATCCGAACCAACGATGCTCTGGTAAGCATCCGGGTTCAGGGTGGCCAGCATCTGCTTGTCGGCTGCGTAGCCGCCGCAGCACAGGGCCACGCCCTTGGCTGCCTTGATGCGGATATAGTGGCCGTCGCCCGCCTTGGCGATCACGCCGGTCACCTTGCCGCCGTCCTGCTCCAGCTTGACCATGGCGACCTCGTACACGATCTCGCCGCCATTGTCGGTGACGCACTGCTGCAGGCTGGCAAAGCCGTATTCTGCAGTGGCAGAGCTGTAATCGTGCTCCGGGATATCATCTTGGAAGTTGTGCATGGTGGCGGGCACATAGTAGGTATCGTGGCCGCCCTTACCCACGTCCCACTCCATGTGGAACTTCACGTCCGGGTTGTACTGCTTGACCACCTCCTGGTACCAGTCCATGGCCTCGCCGCTGTGGTTCACCCACAGACGGATCAGGCGTTCGTCGCAGCGGTGGCTGGCGTAGCGGCACAGCTCTGCCACCAGCTTGTTCTTGTCCACTTCCACGCCGGCTTCCTTGGCAGCAGTGGTGCCCACAGCGCCGATCCAGTGGCGCTCGTTCATGCTGCTCATGCCCTTTTCGATCACCAGCACCTTTGCGCCCTGAGAAGCAGCGCGGGCAGCGGTCATCAGGCCGGCATTGCCTGCGCCCACCACCAGAACATCGGTCTCGATGGTCTCGGTGATGTCGCTTTCGGCCACTTCCGGAGCGGTGCCCAGCCAGTCGGTATTGCCGCCCACGGTCACATCGTCGGTCGCGGCCACGTCGCCGCCCTCCACGATGGCACCGCCGCTGGCCTGACTGATGCAGTCGGCCACAGCCTGCTTGACAGCCTTGCTGGTCTTGGTGGCACCGGTCACGCCGTCAATGGCGCTGCTCTGTGCGCTGAGCACCTGGTCTGCCAGCTTTTCGGCGGCAGCAGCGCCCACGTTCTCAGTCTCGCCGGAGGAATCCACCACCACGTTGGTAATGCTGGTCTCGTCAAAGGTGACGGTAACGGTCACATCGCTGCCGTAACCCTCGGCGGAAGCGGTGTAGGTGCCGGGAGTGTACACAGCACCGGAAGTGCTGGCGGCAGAAGAAGATGCGGTCTCCTTGCTGCTGCAGCCGGTCATCACGCCCAGTGCGCCCATGCCCAGTGCACTGGCAGCCGCGTACTTCAAAAAGCCGCGGCGGTTCATGTCGTTTGCCATTTTTCTTTCTCCTTGTTCTGTTTGTGTGTTGGCCGGTCTTGTTTCGGTCCTTCGTTAATATTATAGCAAGCTTTCTCTTGTATTGATAATGCTTTTGCTGTATTATTGATAACAAGAAAATTATTACAGGAGGATTCGCCATGACCTTTACCCAGCTGCGCTGCTTTATTGAAGTCGCTCGTCAGCTCAACTTTGCCCGCGCTGCCGAGACCCTTTATATCTCACAGCCCGCTGTCTCCCGCCAGATCCATGCACTGGAAAACGAGCTGGGCGGGCGCCTGTTTGCCCGCACCCGCCATGTGGTGGCCCTGACCAGCGCCGGTGAGTCCTTTTACCACGACACCGTGGACATGATGGACCGGCTCACCCTTGCTGTGCAGCGTGCGCAGAACACGCAGGCCCTGTTCAGTGAAGAGCTGCATGTAGGCTACAGCGGCAGTATGCAGATCCAGAAGCTGCCGCAGATCTACCAGCAGTACCAGAAGCGCTGCCCGCAGGTGCATATCCTCAACGATGCGCGCTCCGGGCCGCAGTGGTCCCGCTCCTTTGACAAAAGTGTACCGGACATCGTGTTTGACAGCCGGGACGACCTGCCTGCGGACAGTATTCTGGAATACCGCAGCCTGTATCACGGAAAAATGGTGTGCGTGATGTACGAGGAGCACCCGCTGGCAAAGCACAAAACTGTCACACTGGAACAGATCAACGGCGAGGTGCTCATTCTGCTGGATATGGCCCACATTTCCGCCCGTATGACCACTGCGCAGGAGTTGATCCGTCAGAAATGCCCGCAGGCTGTGTACTACTTCAGCAGTTCATCGGAGCATGCCCTGCCTATGATCCAGGGCCATGTAGGCCTTGCTGTGATGCCAGATTTTGTGTATGTACCGCTGCCGGGCCTTACCGCTGTGCCGCTGGAGCCGGTGCTGGATACGGAGTTTGGCATTGCATGGCGCTCCGGCTGCACCGACCGCAAGGTACGCGAATTTATAAAGACCGCCTGTGCCGCATACGACGTAAAATGGTAACACAGCAAAAGGCTCCCGCCCAATGGGCAGGAGCCTTTTGCTGTGTCTAGGATATAAGGAATTTTTGGAAGAGATCAGGAGAAAAAACAAGGCATACACATTCTGTCGGAGATTCTAAGGGGATAAGATTTACTCGCCGCGGACGGCTGCGAAACCTGCTTCCAGATCAGCAATGATATCGTCGATGTGCTCAGTGCCGATGGACAGGCGGATGGTGTTCTGATAGATCTGCTGCTCGGCCAGCTCTTCGTCATTCAGCTGGCTGTGGGTGGTGGAAGCCGGGTGGATGACCAGACTCTTCACATCAGCAACGTTTGCCAGAAGAGAGAAGATCTT
>OGJJ01001580.1_pt1 | contig 16793 bp, 16 predicted proteins | sample 1572081 | NCBI WGS metagenome assembly OGJJ01 (sample SAMEA2582122, study PRJEB24529) | metagenome | biome: Human gut stool | place: China | collected 2011
CATTGCGACACAGAAATCCATCCTCACGGATTATGTGAAAAAGCAGGGATGGCACTTAGCAAAAACGTATGTGGACGACGGTTACTCTGGTACAAATTTCCAAAGACCAAGTTTCCAGAACATGATTAAGGACATTGAAAGCGGTCTGATAAACTGCGTTATCACGAAAGATTTATCTCGTCTGGGGAGGAACTATCTTGATTGCGGACTGTATCTGGAAGTGTTTTTCCCAGAGCATAATGTGAGGTATATAGCGGTCAATGACGGCGTGGACACGCTCAATAAATCCGCTATGGACATCACGCCTTTCCGCAACATCCTAAACGAAATGTATTCCGCCGATGTGTCGGTCAAGATAAAATCGGCGTACCGAGCGAGGTTTCAGCAGGGGAAATTCATGGGGACGACAGCACCATACGGTTACGTCAAAGACCCCGCCGACCACAACCATCTGCTGATAGATGACAAAGTTGCCCATGTGGTAAGGGAAATATTTGACCTTGCGTTAGCGGGCAACGGAATCGCCAAAATCCGCAAGCACATCAACAAACAGCATATCTTACGCCCCGCCGCTTATGCGGCGGAGCAGGGGGCAACAGGCTATGAGAGGTATTTTGAGGAGAATGAGGAGAACCGTTATATTTGGAGCGAGAACAGCGTAAGGGGCATTTTAAGAAGCCCGATATATGCGGGAAACCTTGCAGGCTACAAGCGGATTGCCGCCAACATGAAAAGCAAGAAACGCCCCTCTAAGCTGCCCGAAGAATGGGAAGTGATACCAGACACCCATGAGGGGATAGTCACGCAGGAGGAATTTGATACCGTACAGCAGCTTATTACAAGCCGCAGATTACCAGAAAACAAGGGCGGCTTTGAGAACATCTTTGCAGGCGTTATTAAGTGTGCGGACTGCGGCTATGCGATGCGGGCTATGAGTGCCAACAGGAGGAAACGCCCCGACATCATCGACTGCGTACAATATTCCTGCAATAATTATGGCAGATACGGTAATATCATGTGTACCGCACACAGCATTGAAGCGAGGGACTTGTTCAACGCTGTCCTCACCGACATCAACCGATTTGCGGATATGGCAGTCAATGATGAAAAGGCAGTGAGGGCGATTGAAAAGCGGCTCACGGAAACAGACCAGAGCAAGGCAAAGGCACTGGAAAAGGAGCAAAGAAAACTGAACAAACGCCTTGCAGAACTGGACAGGCTGTTTTCCTCACTCTATGAAGATAAGGTGATGGAGCGTATTACCGAGCGGAATTTTGAGATGATGTCGGGAAAATACCAGAAAGAACAGCTTGAAATTGAAGCAAGGCTGAAAGAGGTAACGGAAACGCTCAGCGACAGCTATGAGAAGACGCAGGGTGTCCGTGATTTCCTCTCCCTAATCCGCAACTATCAAGGCATTAAGGAACTGGACGCAACCATCATAAACGCACTTATAGACAAGATACTTGTTTCGGAACGTGAGAAACTTACAGACGGAATGGTGCGGCAGGAAATCAAGATTTATTATAAATTCATCGGCTTTGTCGGTGAATTACATATCACACCGACAAAGCGGTGGACTGCGTTAAAGCCTAAGAATTGTACGGTGTGCGGTGTTGAATATGTTCCCCGCTCTGGCATATCGAAGTATTGTCCTGCTTGTGCCAAGAAGATACAGAGGGAGAAATCAAACGAGAGCAAACGCAGGAGCAGGGAGCGAAACAGACAGGCATGTATTGAACTGTCCGCAAAAAATGACCGACTGAGGTGATCCAGCGTGGTGCTGATCAGCTGGGATGGGATCTTGCCAAGCTTCTTACCATGACACTGCAGGCCATGGCAGACAGCGAAGATGAGATTCAGAAAGAGATGGAAGCGGAAGAAGTATAAGAATAGTAAAAATCACCAATGCTGAGAAGGGTGTTTTGTGAAAGAAGCCTTTTGCAGAAAAAACTTTTCTGCGGTAAAATAAAAGATAGAATCTGTATAAAATTCAAACAGGCATTTATCGTAGTAAGTTAAGAAAACAGGAAGAGGTGGATAACATGAAAGAATACGAGATCATTATTGAAACGATCAATCCATGCGGCGGCGAGCGTCATTCCCAGCAGGAGATCATTGAAGCGGAGATTGAGAGCCCGGAAGCTTATGTGAAACAGAACGGAAGATTTCCTGTGATCGATACGGCGCAGAATCCGGACGGGGATGTGGTGATCGTAACCGGTGACGGAAACGGTTACATGGTAAGATATACATTTACAGAATAAAAAAACAGCGTCTGCAGAAAAGAAGCTGCAGATGCTGTTTTTTTGTCGAAATGGAAGGCAGTTATGTATAAGGAGGAACAAAACATGAAAGTATTAATGCTTAACGGAAGTCCCAGGGCAAAGGGAAATACAGCACTTGCTCTGGAAGAAATGAAAAAGGTCTTCGAACAGGAAGGCGTGGAAGTCGAGATCGTGCGGGTAGGTCATAAAGAGGTCCGGAGCTGCATTGCCTGTCAGCGCTGCTACGAGCTTGGAAAATGTGTTTTTGATGACATCGTAAATGAACTGGCGCCGAAATTTGAAGAAGCAGACGGTCTTGTAGTTGCCAGTCCGGTCTATTTTGCTTCTGCCAATGCCACACTGGTTGCTGTTCTTACCAGACTTTTTTACAGCACCCATTTTGACAAGACCATGAAGGTAGGCGCCAGCGTTGTCTGTGCAAGACGTGGCGGATGTTCCGCCACCTTTGATGAGCTGAACAAATTTTTCACCATCTCAAATATGCCCATCGCATCCAGCCAGTACTGGAATTCCATTCATGGACGGGAGCAGGGAGAAGCAGAACAGGATGAGGAAGGTAAGCAGACCATGCGTGTCCTCGCCAGAAACATGACATTCCTCATGAAGAGCATTGCCCTCGGAAAAGAAAAGTTTGGGCTTCCGGAAACAGAAGAAAGGGAATTTACTCATTTTATCAGATGACGAGGTGATTTTGATCTTCACCTTACTGTAATCATTGACATTACAACGGGAAGGATATATGATAAGAAAAAACAGAAGAGGTGAAGAAGAATGCAGATATCCAGCAGATTTACGTTAGCAGTGCATATTTTTACATGCATTGATACGTTTCAGAATGAATATAAAGTAACCAGTGATTTTATTGCGGGCAGTACCAATGTAAATCCGGTGATCATCCGCAAGATCCTTCTGCAGCTGAAGGCTGCCGGTCTGGTGCAGGTTGCCAGGGGAACCGGCGGAACTACCATTACCAGACCGTTATCAGAAATCACATTTCTGGATATATATAAAGCGGTGGAGTGTGTGGAAGACAACAAGCTCTTTCACTTCCACGAGAATCCCAACCCGCAGTGTCCGGTAGGAAAAAATATCCACAATATCCTGGATGATAAGCTGCAGCAGGTGCAGGACGCAATGGAGCGGGAGCTTCAGTCTATCACTTTGGAGGATGTGAAAGAAGATCTGGAGAAATATCTTCAGTAGTAAAAGATAAAACAGAACAGAATTGCGAAAGCGCATCACAGAAATGATAAGCCGCTACCAAGCAGAGAAGTTATGAAATCTGCTGAGTAGCGGTTTTTTATATTTGGGGAAATTGCTCAGTGATATTTCATGGTATAAAAAAGCACTTGAGAAAAAAATATAAAAAATCTAGTTGTAACTATTGACATTACAATAAAACAATGCTATATTGCTTGATGTAATAAAGAAGGTTACAACAATGACTGGCCAGTCATGATTATAAGAAAATGTTATTTAAGCGAATAATAAAAATAAAGGAGAGAACGATCATGAAAAAAGTAGTAGAATTTTTACAGGCAAACCCGGTACAGTATCTGGCAACTGTAGGACGCGATGGAAAGGCGAAATGCCGCCCGTTCATGTTCTGTTTTGAGAAAGACGGAAAGCTCTGGTTTTGCACAAACAATACCAAGGATGTTTACAAGGATATGCAGGCAAACCCGGAGATCGAGGTTTCCGTATCCAGTCCTGAATATGCATGGATCCGTCTTCACGGAAAAGCTGTTTTTGAGGACAACCATGAAGTAAAGGTAGCCTGCATGGAGAATCCTATTGTCAAAGGTCAGTATGAGACTGCTGAGAACCCGATCTTTGAGGTATTCTACCTTGAGAACCCACATGGTCTGATCGCAGACTTCTCAGGAAACCCGCCATATGAATTCTAATTGAATCAACACCCAATTGATTCTATGTCATAACAGACTCCCGATAGCACCAAGGCAAATTCCTGCATTCATTCCTCATTCAATGGACGCAGGAATTTCCTGGTTACTGTTCACTCTGTGAACAGTAACATTTCCAATACATAAAAAGCGGACATTTACAACAGATACATTTCACAGGAACTGCATGGAGGTCTGTCCTTTCGGAGCAGTGGAAAGAAGGTAAGCTATGGAGATCCGTAAACATCTTCATATCGTAAGGAGGCAGAAAAAAGTGGACTGGACACAGTTTTTATGCGGGATACCCGCAAGAGATTATATATTTCAGAAAGAGCCCTATGAGGAACAGATCACACAGGCTTCGGCATATCTGAAGGAAGCAGATCATGTGCTGATCGGAGCAGGTGCCGGCCTTTCTGCAGCGGCCGGTCTTACCTACAGCGGGAAACGTTTTCAGGAAAATTTCAGCGATTTTATAAAAAAATACGGGCTGCAGGATATGTATTCTGCCGGTTTTTATCCATTTCAGACAGAGGAAGAGCGCTGTGGTTACTGGTGCAGACATTCTTATGTAAACCGTATCAAACCACCGGCTTTGCTACTGTATCAGCAGCTTTTTGACCTGGTGAAAGAAAAAGACTATTTTGTGCTGACCACCAATGTGGATCACCAGTTTCAGAAAGCCGGATTTTCGGAAGAGAGGATCTTTGCCACACAGGGAGATTATGGCCGGATCCAGTGCATGAAGGGATGTCATCCCAGGACCTATGATGCCGTTTCCATGTTTGCCCAGATGGTTCAGGCAGAAAAGGACTGTAAGATTCCTTCTTATATGGTGCCGAAATGTCCGGTATGCGGCGGCCCTATGGCTATGAATCTCCGATGCGACCAGTATTTTGTGGAGGATGAGCAGTGGAATGAGGCTGCGGAAAATTATGGAAAGTATCTGAAACAGCTGAAAAAAGGCAAGGCTGTACTGCTGGAGCTGGGCGTTGGTTTTAACACACCATCTATTATTCGCTTTCCTTTTGAAAAAATGGTACGTGAGCACAAAAATACAGAGCTGATCCGCCTGAACAGAGACGAGGCTGTGATACCGGAAAGCTTCGGAGAACGTGGAATCGGAATCAATCGTGACTTGTGCGACAGCTTACGGGATATTACAATAGAAATAAAAAAGATATCCGCAGATCATTTGCAGGACAGCTGATATAAAACCCAACAGAAACCAAAGTGCCCAATGGGAAAAATCTGCGGAAGTGTTACAGGCAGGTCAAAACAGAACTGGTAAATAACAGAAGGAGGACATATGGATCAGAAACAGCGTCTTGATTATCTTGTGGAAAAATTCAAAGAAGATTCCGGAGAATACAGGAACCTTAAGGTCTCGGACAACGATGCAGAAAAAAGAAGAATCCTTCGTTCTCTCATGAACATTCGCATGCCCCGGCATATGGATGAAGAAATCCTGAAGGTGCAGGATGAATTCCTGAAGGAAGATGCCAGGGAAAAAGGAATCGTAACCCTGGATCAGATCCCGACGGTAAAAGAGGCGTACTACAGTACGGTGCCTTTTGCGGAAAAAATCTCTATCTGGCAGGGTGATATCACCAGACTTCAGGTGGGAGCTATCGTCAATGCAGCCAACTCCCAGATGCTGGGCTGTTTTGTGCCCTGCCACAGATGTATTGACAACGCGATCCATTCGGCTGCGGGAGTGGAGCTTCGTGCAGAGTGCAGCCGCCAGATGAACCAGAAACGGATCCGCTACGGAAGATCCTATGAAGAACCAACCGGCCAGGCCATGGTGACCGGTGGCTATAACCTTCCGGCGGAGCATGTGATCCATACGGTGGGGCCTATTGTTTACTACGAAGTCACGGACAAGTTACGGCAGGATCTGAAAAACTGTTACGAAAGTGTGCTGAACTGCTGCCTGGAAAACAATATCCGGTCCGTAGCGTTCTGCTGTATCTCCACCGGAGAGTTCCATTTTCCAAACAAAGAAGCAGCAGAGATCGCTGTGAACACCACAGAAGCCTTTCTGGAAAAACATGGAGATGCTTTTGACCGGGTGATCTTTAATGTGTTTAAGGATATGGATCTGGAGTATTATAAAAATCAGTTTTAAGTATCCGGTCAGCTCCTGGCTTTATGAAAACAGACTCGCTGAAGACTGCATACGGTTATTGTATGCTATGCCTTCTGCGGGGCTGTTATTTTATTTTTTAAACAGTTTATCATTACAGAGATCCACAAACAGCTGGGCTGTTCTGGAAAGAGGTCTGTCGCTGCGGTAGCACAGGGACAGCTGTGAAGAGATCGCTGGTGTGATGGGAATGGCACGCCAGGGAGAGTAGCTGGGTCTGGGACCGTTTTCGGGAAGCTGGACGTGAACATCCATCAGCAGGGCCACACAGGCCTGATTAGTCACCATGTCCAGAATGGAATCGGTTCTGTGGCTGGTAAAAACGATATTTGGTACAAAATTGGCGTTCTGGCAGGCTATTCTAGCAACACCCTCAAGTTTGCCCCTCACGAAGAGCGCCCTTCAACAACTTTAATTACCCTTTATATTTCCAGCAGATTTTCCAGAGAAAAAATTGATTCCCAATCAAGAAGTTCTTCCATTTTATTAAGATTCTGGTCAGAGTGTTCCAGCTCCCTGGAAAAACGGTAACAGATTGAGACCAGATCTGGAAAGGAAAACTGCTTTTGCTGCAAAAGCCAGGTTCCCATTGCCAGCTCGTGGATCATGAAGGTGCAGATAACTGCCATTTTTACTTTGGCGAAGATCTGTTCATCATATACGGCCCCGCAGAAATACGTGTAGATCCAATAGAGCAGGAGCTGTTCTTCCTGAATCTTCCAGTCCGGATAAAAGGTTTCGAATTCAAGACAGACATCCTGGTATTGTTGTTCGGTATCACAGGCGGTATATAACGGGGTTAAGGTTTCCAAGAGGTAATCATGCCAGCCAGAGCGGAGAACTTCCATTTGAGGAATGATGGTTTTCCATATGTTTTTTCGCAGGTCAGCAGAAGGCTTTTTGGCAGTGATCCACTTGTGGAGTTTTTTCTGGAAGGAATCTCCGAAAGCAGAATTTTGATGACGACTGCGGATCGTTTCCCATTGAAACAATTTGTTCCGGTCCAGACAGAGCTGAAAATCATGGCCGCAGGCCAGAAGCTTCCGGCGGCGTAACGCACAGGGAACGGAACGGTCCTGGATCACGGAGAAGAGATAGTCTCTGGTGTCCATCAGCGCGGTGAAAAGGAAATAGTCGAAGTCGTCATAAGTCTCTTCTGGAGTTTCCTTTTCTACAGTCCGGAATGTGATTTTTTCTTTGTGGCTGAGAAAGATTCTGGCGGCTTCCGGGCAGGAAAGAGACAGAGACAATTCCCGAAGTCCCTCAAATTCTTCGATATGCCTCGGATATTTACGGCAGGTATCGCAGAGCATATCTTTGCCCGCTTCGCTGTAGATATCACAGAGATTATCTTCGTTCAGAAATGCACAGCGTTTTTGATAATGACGGAAAGAATGTTCCTTCCAGTCGATATCATTGAGAAGGCGGTTGCGAAAAGCTCCTTTGCAGTGGCGGTATTTTTTGAGACTGTTTTGATCGATCATGATCTGCCAGCCGGCACAGCAGGTATCCGGACAGCTGCCTGCGATGCAGGAAAATTCATTACAAAAAGTAGGTTTCGTGATTTGCATAATAGTTCTCCCGAAGGTTGTAAATTTTACCTGGAATTATAGCACTGCATAAAAGAAACTACAACAGAAATGAAGCGTGATATCCTGACAGTGTTAAGAATGAGAACTGGAAATTGTCATGTAATCTGATAAGCTTTTCAAGTTAATTAATGTGGGCTAACTGTGTATAGTAAAGTAAGGAATCAAAGAAGCGAGCTTATCATGCCAGACCAGAAAATTGACAATCTTTTAAATCTAGCTCTGGATGCTACAGAAGAGGAACGCCAGAAATCCGGAAATCTGAACACAGGATATGATCCTGCTGGGAAAACCTGGGATGTGATCGTGAAATACACAGGCAGGGAGGAGGAGCTTTCCGGAGAGGGAATACAGGCAGTTCCGCTTCTGGGAAACTATGCAGTTGTTACTTTTCCGGAGCGTGAGATCGACAGCTATTCTGACCGAGAAAATGTGATCTTTATGGAAAAACCAAAACAACTTTATTTTGAAGTGTTTCAGGGAAAAACAGCCAGCTGCATCCAGGCAGTACAGACCGGAGCGGAAGGGTTGACCGGAGAAGGAATCCTTATGGGAATCGTGGATTCCGGTGTTGATTATTTCCACCCTGATTTTCGAAATGAGGATGGAAGCAGCCGGATCCTGTATCTATGGGATCAGGGAATTCCGGGAAAACCACCGGCAGGATATGGGGCAGGAACAGAATATACGAAAGAAGAAATTGATGAGGCGCTTGCACTTGGAGAAAACCAGGGCAGACGCCTTGTTCCGTCTGTGGATATCAGCGGACACGGGACTGCTGTGCTTGGAATCGCAGCCGGAAACGGAAGGGCTTCCGGTGGTGTGAACAGAGGCGTTGCCTATGAAAGTGATCTCCTGGTTGTGAAAATGGGAATTCCAAAGGAGAATTCTTTTCCCAGGACAACGGAACTGATCCAGGGAATCGACTATCTGATGAGGAAGGCGATGGAACTGAATCGGCCGTTGGTGATCAATCTGAGTTTTGGGAATAATTATGGTTCCCATGAACCTTATAATTAAGGGAAAACATAAGAAAACACTGATATTTGTATGCATTATTTGACATGGACGAACATAAACTAAAACGGGTATGTTCTCTTTGACAAATCTGTTTGGAAAGGCTATGATGTACCTAGTGATCGCACTATGGAAACTTGAGAAGCCCATAGTCCGGAGGGCTCCTTTGGGGGCCTTTCGTTATTTATACAAACAATTAGTAAAATTGATGAGAGGTGGTGAAAAACTTGGAGAAAAAGCAATTTCTAACATATGATGAACAGATTACTTTTCTGGAAGAAAAGAAAGGTCTGAGCGTCAACTTAAGGGCATATTAGTGAATATCCTCCAATGCAAACTACAAAATAAATCGGTTTATGACAGAAAACAGTTGCTGTTTTGTTGGAAACCAGAAGATTTATAAAAATGACCGCATTTAAATAAGCCTATTGATGAATGCTGGTTCTATTTTAAAAAGAAACTTTTTTATTTCGGAAATGCGAACGTCCCTTGGATTTCAATTTCTTCCTTGGAAATGACCTTCCGGGCAGGAGCTGTGATCTGCAACGTACAGCATCTATATATAACTGTTCAATAATTGAAAGCTCAAACAGTCCGCAGAGTATTTTAGGAACAATATTTTTAATCCGTTCAATGATAAATGCACGATTGGCCTGATAACGGAACTTATTTGTGCTTTTGGCAGAAATCTGTATTTCCTCATCTGCTTCATTTTTTATAAGGGAAGCCAGATTCGATAGAAGCATATTTATATAAAATTCCTGCTGTATTGATACTGTAGTAGCACCGGAAAACTCTTCCATGGCAAAACGGCTTTTTAGTTCTTTGTACTTAAGTTCTACAGGCCATCTGTAGAAGTAAAGTTCCCGGAACATATCTTCTGAATAATAACCTCTGTCAAAAATAATAATACTGTTGTTATATAGTCCCATATCTTTAAGAACTTTAAGATCTATATTCACCATGAGCTGTTTCTTGCGGAGAAGAAGAATCCGGGTGTCAGTGTAAATGTATATAAGGAATATGTTTTTTATCGGATTAAGGAAATGAACTTTCCTGTCATTGTGAAGGATACATTAGGTGCAGGGTCAATCGGAGTGGAAGTCATGAACGCCTATGAGGAAGTAGAGAGCTTTCTTAATTCCAATCGGAACAATTCAGATATAATGGTGGAAGAACTGATCCAGGGAGAACAGTTCGGAACGGAAATTCATGGTGTAGAGGGACGTTACAGTGGTCCTTCCGCCGATCGCCTTTTCTGTAACAAAAGAGGGCATTACAGATCCGTTAAGCTCTGTAAAATTTGGTCCGGAATGACAACAACAACGGCTGCCATGGAGGGAAGAAATCCACTATCTATTTTTGTGGACAGCATACTCGGAACTGACAAAAATTACAGTATGAAACGGAACCTGAAATATGTATTGAACTTTAAGATGAAAGCAAGGTCGCAGGAGGAGCTGATCCGATTATATGGGAATCCGCATGTGGATTATATTATGCAGCTGGAAACCTCAGTGGCAGGTATGGAGAAAATCAACTATTGCGAGGTTGTTATCAGCACCGATCAGGAAAAAGAAGATATTCTTAATATCCTGAATGAACTGGAAGAGGAATTCCCGGGGCTTGTTTCCGATGATGTGAAAGCAACTGCACAGGATGCAATTGATAAGATCGTTTCCGGCGAGCTTGAAGTTGAGCGCGACTACACAATGAGACAGTAAGAAATCGGATTTGTAACCGCGGATTGAGATATCTGTTTTTATAAAAATGGCTCGCAATCTGAAATCCGGCAACTGATTGTTCAAAGACAAATGAAGCTGAAATGGAGGAAAGTTATCAATCAGTCAGAGGAGATAACCTTCCGAAGTTTCAGCTTTTTAAAACACTTTAATTATACGAGAAAAAGGAGAAAACCATGTCTCTTCTTCAAATGAAACATATCTGTAAATCATTTTCCGGCGTATATGCAAATGAGGATATCAACCTGACAGTAGAAAAAGGTGAGATCCATGCTCTCCTCGGTGAGAACGGAGCCGGAAAGACCACACTTGTTAATATTATATTTGGTCTTTACACTGCAGACAGCGGTGAAATTTTGTGGAAAGACAAGCCAGCGGATTTTGCCTCTCCAAGGGAAGCTATCGATGCAGGCATTGGAATGGTCCAGCAGCATTTTTCCCTGGTAAATAAAATGACAGTTCTGGATAACATTGTTCTGAATCTGAAGGACAACTCCTTTTTCCTGGACAGAGCTGCTGCAAAAAAGAAGCTGACTGATCTGGCAGAAAAATACGGACTCTACGTGAACCCGGATGCTGTGATCAGTGATCTGTCAGTGGGAGAACAGCAGCGCGTGGAAATCCTGAAAGCATTATACAGAAATGTAGAACTTCTGATTCTGGATGAGCCTACTGGCGTACTCACCCCTCAGGAAACCACACAGTTTTTCGATGTTCTCCGCAATCTGAAAAAAGAAGGCTATGGAATCATTATCATCACCCATCGTATGAGCGAGATTATGGCAATCAGTGACAAGGTTACCATTCTTCGGGATGGCAGACAGGTGGCAGATCTTGTGACTGCAGACACCAATCCGGAAGAGCTGTCTGCCTATATGATCGGACGAGAGCTGAATGATGACTATCATATAGAAGGTTCTCCCAAAAAAGATATTATGCTGGAATTGAAAAATGTGTCCAATCATCACAGAAAACACAGCCGTCATAAGCTTGAGAATATCAGCCTTACCATTCACAAAGGGGAAATCCTTGGAATTGCCGGTGTGGAAGGAAACGGACAAAAAGAGCTTGCAGAGGTGATCACCGGAATTCAGAAAACCGGTGAGGGCGAAATTCTTCTGGACGGACAGAATCTGGCAGGAATCAATATCCGCGGACGTTATGAAGCAGGTGTTTCCTATATTTCAGAGGACAGATTGTCAGACAGTCTGATCACCGGAATGAACATTTCAGAAAACCTTGTTCTCCGGGAATATGGGAAGCCTCCATTTGCAAACCATTCTATTATAAACAAAGCAGCTATTCGTAAAAATGCAGCAGAAAAAATGAAACAATATCAGGTGCGCGCATCCGGAAAGTCGGGGATTGATACGCTTGTAAAGCTTTTGTCAGGTGGAAACCAGCAGAAGCTGATCATAGCCAGAGAGCTGAACGATCATGCAAAAGTGATCGTGGCAAGCCAGCCTACCAGAGGTCTTGACATCGGTGCTACAGAATTTGTCCGTCAGCAGCTTATAGATCAGAGAAATGCAGGAAAAGGTGTTATGCTGATCTCCGCAGATCTGGAAGAAATTATGGCATTAAGTGACAGGATTGCAGTGCTTTTTGGTGGAAAAATCGTGGGAATCTTGAATAGAGAAGAAGCTACTGTACAGAAAATCGGCCTTCTCATGGGCGGAATTTCAGAAGAGGAGGCAAGATAATGGAGAAGGAAAAAAGAACAAGAGGGATCACAGATGTACTTCTGATTCTTGTGATCACAATTCTGGCAGGTACGGCTTTGATCCTTGCATGCGACGCAAGCCCGATGGAAGCATACGGTCTTTTCTTCCGTGGAATCTTTGGAACACCTGCAGGATTTGCAGAAATTTTTGTAAAAGCATGCCCGCTGATCCTTACAGGTCTTGGCTGCGCAGTAGCATATCGTACCGGCTTTTTCAACATTGGTGCAGAAGGACAGTTTTATGTAGGGGCAATGGCAACTACCATGGTAGCTCTGAACTGGACTGCTGTTCCGGGAATACCAAGAATTATCCTTTCCCTGGTAATCGGATTTCTGGCAGGTGGCGTGTGGGCGCTGATCGCAGCAGTGTGCAAAGCGAAATTCAATATTTCCGAAATTATTGTCACTATCATGCTGAACTATATTGCAATTAATTTTCTTGGCTATGCAGTCCGTTCCTTCCTGATGGATCCGGAAGGAAATGTTCCGCAGTCTGCGAAAATTGACAAAGCCGTACAGCTTGGAACCCTGATTCGTGCAACCCGTTTTCATGCAGGGATTCTGATCGCAATCATCTGTGTACTTGTAGTTTGGTTTTTCCTGGAAAAAACAACTATGGGATACGAATTAAAGGCAGTTGGACTGAACAAACGTGGAAGCACCTGCAACGGTATTTCTGTTATGAAAAATATTGTGCTTTCCGCCTTTTTAAGCGGCGGACTTTCCGCAGTGGCAGGTGGAATCGAGGTTCTTGCCATTCAGAAAAAGCTTCTGGAGGGAATCTCCTCAAACTGTGGCTATACAGCTGTTTTGATCGCACTTGTGGCATTTAATAATCCTATTGGCGTATTCTTTGTGGCAGTGCTTTATGCAGCAATGCAGGTAGGTGCAAGCTCCATGCAAAGACAGCTTGGAGTACCGTCTGCAATCGTTAACATTCTGATCGGTCTGGTTGTTGTTTTGATCCTGGGAAGAGAACTGTTCCATTTCAAAAAGAGACAGGCAAAAGTTGGAAAAGGAGGAAATGCGTAATGCTTCAGCAGATTTTCAGTTTAAGCTTTATGACGGCTTTTCTGGCCGCAGCAGTTCGTCTGGCAGTGCCGCTTATGTATGGCGGAATTGGTGAGACCATTGCGGAAAAATCCGGTATTCTGAATATCGGAATGGAAGGTGTTATGCTCAGCGGTGCATTCTTTTCCTTTGCAGGTGCCTGGTATTCCGGCAATCTGTTTGTGGGACTTCTGTGCGGTATGGCAGGAGGACTTGTAGTCAGTCTGATTCACGGACTTCTTTCCATTACACTGATCCAGAACCAGTCTGTTTCCGGTCTTGCCATCAACATGCTTATGCTTGGCGTCACCAGCTTTTTGTTTAAATTAATGTCAAATGGACAGGGCTATCAGCAGATCGAGACTTTCCCAAACATTGCCATTCCAGGCTTGTCAAAGATCCCGCTGATCGGAGATGCATTTTTTAACTGCGATTTCCTGACCTATATCCTTTATGTTCTCCTGATCCTTACCTGGTTTTTTTACAAAAAAACCAATCTGGGGCTGTCCTTTATGGCAGTGGGAGAACACCCACGTGCAGCAGAATCCGCAGGCATCCAGGTGAAAAAATACCGCTGGATCGTGATGGTGTTCAACGGAATCCTTGGAGGAATCGGCGGTGCATATCTGGTACTGGTACAGCTTGGCGTTTTTACAGAAAATATGATTTCTGGCCGTGGATATATTGCTCTTGCAACTGTTATTCTTGGACGATATACACCTTTTGGAATGTTTGGAGCAGCTCTTTTGTTCGGAGCAGCCAATGCCCTGCAGATTCGTCTCCAGACCATCGGCGTATCCATTTCCCCATTCCTTCTGGCAATTTTGCCATATGCGCTGACCCTTATTGCAATGCTTGGGGCTGCCGGAAAGAACAGTGAACCAGAAGCTCTTGCTAAGCCTTATGTAAAAGGCTCAAGATAGGAGTATATATGGCAAATAAAGAGTATCTGAATGTAAACGAGCTGGCGACCTTATTCGGATTGAACGTGCAGACCCTGCATTATTATGACAAGATCGGAATTCTGAAGCCCAGTTACAGAGACCCGAAAAACGGATATCGGAAATATCGTTTTGATCAGACTTATAAGCTTGCCTCCATCCGCTATATGCGAAAATTGGGCTATTCCATTGAGGCAGTCCGGGATTTTCAGGACACGAAAAGCCCTGATGAGGCGCTTAAAAGACTGAAGGAGCGTTCCGCGGCCATTCATGCCCAGTGGGAAGAGATGATGCGGATCGACCATGCGATTTTGCGAAAAATACAGTTTATTGAAGATTCGAAAGCCGGAATTGATTACGAAAATATCCAGGTGGTGAAATATCCAGAGCGAAAATATATTCCCATCGGAGCAGAAGAGGAGCTTTATGCAGGCGAATCCTTCTACTTTTATCCAACCATTGTATTTTATGGGGAAAATAGCAAGGAATTTGGAGCGCTTCTTACAGATGCCGTTCCAGAGGAAAATGCGGAGATACGCACGATTCCTGCAGGAACCTATGTTGTGGGGTATCACAAAGGGGCATATGAAGAGATTCAGGACAGCTTTAAAAGGATAAAGGAATGGGGACGGAATCTGAATCTGGAGGATACCATTCTGGCGCTGAATATCATCGACCAGTTTGTGGAACAGGATAATGATAATTATTCTACCAGGATCGAGGTCAGGATTGTAGATACAAAATAGAGGAAAAGCGATGCGAGAAAGAGAAAAAATGCAATGATTAAGAATGTGAGGGACAAAAAATGGCAGTAAAGATTTACCACGGAGATATTTTGTTTACACCGTCAGCAGACAGGTTAGAGATTCACGAAAACAGTTATATAGTTGTGGAAGAGGGAGTGGTTTCACAGATCTGTGAAAAGATTCCGGAGCAGTATCAGGGCGCAGAGGTTATAGATTACGGTGATAAGCTGATCATTCCGGCTTTTTCTGATCTTCATGTACACGGAGCACAGTATGTACAGCGCGGAATCGGTATGGACTGTCTGCTTTCCGACTGGCTGAATCATTATACATTTCCGCAGGAATCCCGTTTCCAGAATATGGAGTATGCAAAAAACTGCTACGATGCATTTGTAGATGATATGCTCCGCCATGGTACTTTCCATGCCAATGTTTTTGCAACCATTCACCGTGAGGCCACAAACTATCTCTTTGATAAAATGGAAGAGAAAGGCATGTATGGTTATGTGGGAAAGGTGAACATGGACTGCAATTCTCCGGAATTTCTCACCGAGACCACAGAGGATTCCCTGAAGGAAACAGAGAAGTATCTGGCAGAACATGAGGGCAGCAAAAAGGTGAAAACCATTCTGGCTCCCCGTTTTGCCCCGACCTGCAGCAAGCCGCTGATCGATGGTCTTGGCAAGCTGGCTGCAAAATATCATTGTGGTGTGCACACCCATCTGGTGGAGTCTCTGTGGGAGGCACAGGAAGCTCTGAATCTGTTTCCGGGCTATGGTTCTGATACAGAAATTTATGAGCGCGCAGGCCTGATGGATCACGGTCCGTCTATTTTTGCCCATGTTATTTTCCCAACTGAGGAAGATAAGCGGATTCTGAAAAAACATGGAAGCTTTTCTGTTCACTGCCCGGATGCCACTGTGAATATTATTGCAGGAATTATGCCGCTGCAGCATATGGAGGCTGAGGGACTGAAAATTGCCATGGGAACTGATATTGCCGGTGGCCATGGAATCGGCATCTACCGCCAGGTTGCAAGAGCCGTACAGTTATCCAAGCTGAAAGAATTCTACGAGCCACAGGAGAGTAAGACCATTACCATTACACAGGCTTTCTACCATGCAACCAAAGAGTCTGGAAGTGTATTCGGTAAGGTTGGCTCTTTCGAAAAAGGGTATGCGTTTAATGCTCTTGTGATTGATAATATGGAAGATCCATGGACAAAAATGACGGCAGAGGAGAAACTGGAGCGTTTCTGCTACATCGGAGATGACCGGAATATTAAGGCCAGATATATTGATGGGGAGCTGTTAGATCAGGAATTTTAGAAAGTTCAGTAACCATCTTGACAGCTCTGCACAAAATGCATATAATGAAAGTCTAGCGAAAGCACAATTACACAAACTTCGTCTGCGCACCAGCAATACCTATTATATACGATTAGGGCTTGTACTGGTTTCGACGGGGGTTTTGAAGTTGTGGAAGCCATCCGCAGTCTCCCGAACTGCGTAATAACGGGAAATTCTAAATATAAACGCTGACGATCAGTTAGTAATGGCAGCCTAAGTGCTGCCCGTCAGTCCTGTTGCACTCACACCTCAGGAGTCTGGCGTCGACCTTGTGAGAAACCTTGCCGGGTAAGCT
>OGJJ01001581.1_pt1 | contig 16783 bp, 16 predicted proteins | sample 1572081 | NCBI WGS metagenome assembly OGJJ01 (sample SAMEA2582122, study PRJEB24529) | metagenome | biome: Human gut stool | place: China | collected 2011
CATGCCAGTATGATTGATGGTATTCGTTTAAGCCAATGTGAGTTCTTTCGTTATCGTCATAATGATTATGAACATCTAAAGAGTCTGCTCGAAAAAAATGCCGGAAAATTTGACCGCACTTTTATTGTGACGGAATCAGTTTTTAGTATGGATGGTGATGTAGCTGATTTGAACTATCTTGCTCAATTAAAAACACAGTTTCCAAATACTTATCTTTATGTGGATGAAGCCCATGCAATAGGCGTTTATGGTAAAAACGGATTAGGTATTGCTGAGCAAGCTAATGTGATAGCTGATATAGATTTATTGGTTGGCACTTTTGGAAAAGCCTTAGCTTCAATGGGTGCTTATGTCGTCTGTGATCAAATATTAAAAGAGTGTTTGATTAATCAAATGCGCCCATTAATTTTTTCAACCGCACTTCCGCCGTTTAATGTGGCTTGGACTCATTTTATTTTTGAACGATTGCCACAATTTTCAAAAGAAAGAACTCATCTTGAGCAGTTAAGTGCATTTTTACGCCAAGAAGTGGAGCATAGAACGCAAATAATGCCAAGCCAAACTTGCATCGTTCCTTATATTTTAGGCGAGAACGATGCAACCCTTGCTAAGGCAAAAGATCTGCAAGAGCAAGGTTATTATTGCTTGCCTATTAGACCACCGACAGTACCAAAAGATACATCCAGAATACGATTGTCTTTAACGGCAGATATGACAATGGATGAAGTAAAACAGTTTGTAGCATGCTTATAAGGAAATAATGTGAAAACAAAATTTTATGCTCATCAAGGTGAGCATTTAATAGTTTATTTTGCTGGCTGGGGAACACCTCTTGATGCGGTAGCTCATTTGATTTTACCAACAAATTATGATTTATTAATTTGCTACGATTATCAAGATTTGAAGTTAGATTTTGATTTTTCTGCCTATAAGCAAATTCGTGTAGTGGCATGGTCAATGGGTGTTTGGGTAGCAGAACGAGTATTACAAGGAATCACCTTACAATCTGCTACAGCAGTGAATGGTACAGGTCTACCTTGTGATGATAGCTTTGGTATTCCCTACGCTATTTTTAAAGGTACGCTAGAGAATCTTGCAGAAAATACTCGTTCAAAGTTTGAACGTAGAATCTGTGGTAACAAAGTATCTTTTGAACGTTATCAACAATTTTCTGCACGACCATTTAACGAAATTCATCAAGAACTCACCGCACTTTTTGCGATGATTCAGCAGGATAAACGCACAGATCTTATTCACTGGACAAATGTATGGGTTAGTTCTTGCGATAAAATTTTTATGCCAGCTAATCAGCACCAATATTGGGCATTGCGTTGTGTCGTTCAGGAAATAGAGGGGGAGCATTATGTGTTTTCAAGATTTACCCACTGGTCGGCATTATGGAATCATTAACTTCTGTAGATAAATCGCGTATTCAACACGCCTTCCAAAAAGCCTTAAATAGCTATGATGAACATGCATTAATTCAACAAAAAATGAATATTAAGTTAATGATGCATCTGCAAGACTATTTACCAAATGGGTCATTAGATAGCGTTTTGGAACTTGGTTGCGGTTCTGGTATGTTGAGTACGTTGTTGCAAAAACAGATTTCAGCGAATTATTGGTTATTTAATGATTTGTGCAATGTGTATCCTCTACTCGCTAAAAAACTGATTCAACCCTTTGATTTTTATTGTGGTGATGCAGAGAACTTTCCTTTTCCACGACGATTTGACTTGATTGCTAGTGCATCAGCTGTACAGTGGTTCCATCATCCTGTTAATTTTATTTCCCATTGTAAAACAGGATTGAAACCTAATGGTTTATTGGCGATGACGACCTTTGGTGAAGATAATTTAAAGGAGATTCGCCAAATGACGAATGTGGGGTTAAGTTATCCAAATTTATCTCAATGGCAAAATTGGTTAGCCAATGATTTTGAACTTTTATGGTATGACGATGTTAATGTAATACTAGACTTTGATACGCCATTGGATGTACTCAAACATCTGAAATATACCGGTGTAACAGCGACTAATCAGAAAAACTGGACAAGAAAAAATCTCAACAAATTTATTGATGATTACTTACAGGCTTTTAGTTTGCCATCGGGTAAAGTGCGGTTAACTTATCATCCATTGTTTTTTATCGCACGTTATTCTCGTGCTGGAAATTAGTAAGGCGTATTTATGGGCAAGGTTATTTTTGTATCGGGCATTGATACCGATGTAGGTAAAACGGTTGCAACAGGCATTTATGCTAAAAAGTTGATGGAACAAGGCTTTTCCGTTATTACACAAAAAATGATTCAAACAGGCTGTAAAAATATCGCTGATGATTTGCTTGTACATCGAAAGATTCAAGGGATTGATTTGACGGAAGAAGATTTACAAGGCGACACCTGCCCTTATCTTTTTGAATATCCTTGTTCTCCTCATTTAGCTGCAAAGCTCGAAGGGCAAGAAATTAATGAAAAAATTATTGAAAAATCCACCTCACTTTTGGCAGAAAAATATGATTATGTGTTGCTGGAGGGGGCCGGTGGGTTAATGGTTCCTTATTGTGAAGAGGCGACGACGTTAGATTATATCCAGTCAAATAATTATCCTTTGATTTTAGTGACATCGGGAAAATTAGGTAGTATCAACCACACATTATTAAGTTTAGAGGCTTGTCGTTCTAATGGTGTGTCAGTGCTAAACGTAATGTATAACGGTTATCCAGAATACGATCCTATTATTAGTCAAGAGACACAAGGCTATTTAAAAGGTTATCTTAAAAGATATTTTCCTGAAACGGGATTTGAATGCTTTGGGCGCATTGAAATTTAAGCTCAGGGAAAAGTGTGATAGACTCGCGCCAGTTTTTAATGAGATGATTTGCTGCTAAAGTGTAGTTAAAGCGAGCAAAAAAAATAAACAATCATTTATTAAAATGCAAAAACATTAATAAGTTTTATCAAGAAGGTGTAGTGATATACTAATCCCGCAGTCCTCAATAGGAGGTAAAATACCAGCAACAAGAGGATTTTATAATGAAAAGAGTAAGACATTTTTTCAGCCTGGAGTTCAAAGCCGAGGTTGTTAAATTAGTTCAAGAACGTGGTTATTCGGTTTCACAAGCCTGTCGCGAATTAGACATCGGTGAAACAGCATTGCGTTGTTGGATTAGCCAAATTTTAACAAAAACAACCTATCGGGGACTGATTACTTGATCACTACATATTGCCTAAATCTCTTCTTGCAATGCCTTTGAATAGATAGGTGAACATTGAAATGCCCTCAGCATATTTAGTTAGTAAGGCTTGTTTCACACTTTTGACAAAGTGTAACAAGGGTTCAACTGCTAATACTGAATATCTCCACTTATTCGCACGGTTGCCTGTCTTATTTCGTGGTGTCGCCCTTGTTACCAATTTGAGAGAATGGATCACGCCTTTAGTAAAGCCGTGCAATTGTTTGAAATGGTAAAATTTAGGTAAAAAAATACCGCTTGTGTAACGTAACCCCACCCAACATAACCCTCACACATAATCCAACATAAATGGGAAAAATTTGGATGAAGTGGGAAGAAATGAGAAAGGTGGAATGAAATAGAGTTACACATAGAGAAAAAGAAAACCCAGCGACTTTTTGAGGGAAGATTTTTATAATAGTTTGTTTAATTGCTTAATAAACAAACAAAAAATCCAAAACTAAAAAAGCATCTTCCAGCAATGCTAAAAGATGCTTTTGATAGTAAAAAATCAGGATAATTTCGGGCTAATTAAGCCCCAAACTCACCCCAGTCGCAGCCCCAACACCACCGCGAGAATCCGCAGAGCCTGAAAGGCTAATCACGACATTTGGTTTAGGTGCGTATTTCATACCCACCGCAACCGCTGTTTCACCGCGATAAGTACCCACACCTGCACCAATAGTAAAGGTTTTACCTTGAACTGGCGTAATTTGAGTCATCGCCATTGCACCAGCTACACCTGCTCGTGCTTGACGACGGTCTTTACGGCTTTGTTGCTCAAGGTTGTCGATACGACGGCTATTTTGTTGGATAGCTTGGCGGTTCTCATTAATCGCTTGAGTGTTACAAGTAATACGTTCTGCTTGAGCTTGAACAAAACGTGTATTTTCATTGATGCGAACTGTTTGAGCATTTGCTACTTCAACTAATTTCTCCACACGTTGCGTATTTTTCGCAATATTGGCTTTATTTGTTGTAATAGCCATTTTATTGTTTGCTACTTCTGCTTTTGTATCAGCCACTTGTTTTTGCACTGGTACCAATTGCTCTTTCACCACTTTTTGCTCGGTAGCATGAAGTTGTTTACCTGTCACTGCTTGAGTTGAAGTTGCACTGACTTCGCCATCTGCAAGGTCGTTTAAGGTTGCATTGTTTAGCGATACCGCAGATTTATCTGCATTGTATTGCACCGTACGCTGTTCAAGTGTCTCTACTCGATTTGAAACAGATTTCGCTTGAGATAACGCATTTTCGCCTAAGTTACGTGCTTGAACGCCTACTAATTCAGCTTGTTCAGCTTTTTTAGCGGTTTCTGCCAAAGAGGTTTGCACGGCGTTGATTTGTGTGTCATGTTTTTCCACTTGAGCTGCGACTAAATCTACTTTTTGCACCGCTTGTTGTGAAGCTGATACCGCATTGTCGGCTTTATCGTTAGCGGTATTTGCTGTTGTCACCGCTTGATGTGCATCAGCTATTGCTTTGGTTGCATCTCCCATTGCTTTATCTGCATTGGCTTTTGCTGTTGTTGCAAGATTGCTTGCACTCGTTGCTTGTGCTTGCGCTTGTTTTGCGTTGCCGTCTGCGGTGGTTGCAAGCCGATTCGCTGTGGTTGCTTGGGTTAAAGCCTGCGTTGCACTCTCGTTTGCTTTCGTTGCGTTTACGTTCGCCGTTGCAGCGGTTCGGTCTGCGTGTTGAGCAGTAGTTAAGGCTTGCGTTGCTGTATTTGCAGATTGCTCACTTTTTTCGACCGCTTGTTGGCTGACTAATGTTGCTTGATTGGCTGCGGTTTCCGCTTTTGTTGCGGTATCGACTGCGGTATTAGCTTGATTTAATGCTTGAGCTGATTGCGTGTTAGCAAGGGTTGCTCGCTCAATAGCAGTATCGGCATTGGTTTTTGCCTCACTTGCAACCGTTTGTACATTAGTTGCGGTACGCTCTGCATTTTCTGCTTTAGCAATCGCTTGATTGGCAAGTGCTGTGTTTTCTTGAGCGGTTTTGACCGCACTTTTTGCTTGGGTTAATGCACTGTTTGCGTTAGCGCTTGCCGTATTCGCTGCATTTAATGCGGTTTGTGCCTCTGCTTTTGCTTGTGAGGCATTGTTATTCGCTTGCTCTGCGGTTGCTTTTGCTTCGGTTGATTGCGTAACAGCGTTATCCGCTTTTCCTTGTGCGGTTTGTACAGCACTTTCAACGTTCGCAACACGCCCTGTTAAACCATTAATCGCTTGCTCATTTGCATTCGTTTTTTCGGTTAAAGCGGTCTGATTTGCCGATACTTTTGCAATTTCAGCATTTGCAGTCACTAAACCAGTTTGTGCTTTCTCTGCTTTTTCTTTTGCCTCTTGAGCTAACTGCTCTGCATTGCCAGCGGTAATGCTTGCTTGTAAAGCGGTGGCTGATGCACGTGTTGCTGTGGCTTGCGCACGGTCAGCGGTTTGACCTGCGGTGGTTGCTGCTCGTGTCGCAGATTCTGCAGTGGTTTTGGCTTCTTTAGCTGTAAGAATTGCATCACCAGCACTATTAGCGGCTTGAGTTGCTGTTGTTTGAGCTGCACTAGCTGCATTAGTCGCTAATAAACTACGTTGATTAGCTGAATCAATTGTTGCTTTTAATGTAGCAATTTCAGATTGGGTTTTATCAACACGTTTTACAATATCCTCAACTTTTCCAGAGAGAGTGGTCTGATTCTGACTAAGCTTTTCAACTTCTTTATTAGTAGCATGAAGTTGAGAGCCGATCACCGCATCATTTGAATTACTATTAAGATTTCCTGCGGTTACGTTGATGATTTTTCGGGTTTTAACATATCCCAAAATCGAAGAATTTCCAGCTCCCACAGAGATTACGTTATCTTGTTTTGTTACAAAACTTCCGCTTCCTAATGCAACAGAGTTATTGGAATCTGTGACATTAGCGTATGCTCCAAATGCAAGGGATTCACTTGAATTTTTTACAGTTGATTGCCTTCCAATAACAGACGAATTCGTAGAATTGACTACACTTGCCCCTCCTCCTAAAACATCAGTATTTTGGCTATTAAGAACTCTTACGCTTTCGCCAATAACATTGATATTACTGCTATTACTTACAGTTGAAAGAAAATTATTACTAATCAAATTAATGCCTGTTGATTTATCAACGTTACCGCTTCCAATAACATTCACACGACTGCTTTCATCGATTTTTGAAAAACTAGAGCTACCTATCATTGTGCTATTTTTACTATTGGTAACATTTCCATTGTTGCCAATAATATTTATACCCGTGCCATTATTGATGTGACCTCCATAACCAATAATGCTATTCTGAATCCCATTTCCCTTTACGCTAGAATCTGAGCCTATAAGCATATTTCCATGATTTGTATTAATAAGTGTTGTTTTTTCCATTGATAAAGTTTGATAATTTCCAACTACCGTCGCTCTATAAGCATTACTAATAGAATTGCCATTTCCAATAGCAATAACATGATCATCGCTATTTGCAATAGTGTTGTTATCTCCTTCATTGATCGTTTTTGCTAGTGAGTGAGAAGAATATAGGGAGAGTGATACAGAAACGAGCATTGCACCTAAGGAAATCGCTATGCCTTTTCGCTTCCCTTTCGCCAATTCCGATGCAACCGCTTGTTTTCCTGATTGGTTTTTAACCACTTTGTAGATTTTATTCATACTTTTTGACCTTTGATAAGAAAAAATACCGATTTATTTTTCAGCGTGTATTGACTGAAATGCGGTCTTTTATGCTAACATATGAACACTATTTGTATCAAATGGATACTATTAGTTTCTTTGTAAGGATTAAAAAATGAAAAAATTTGTTTTTTCTGCACTAGCAATCGCTGGATTAGCTGGGTGTACTAGCCAAGAAATTGCTCAATTTACCCAAGTGCTTACACAGCCAATCACGAAAAAATCAGAAAAATTAAAGACATCTGAACAAGTTAAACAAACTGCAACAGATCCTAATAGTCATGTTATTCGTGTGAAAAAGAATCCAAATAAAGGTAAGAAAAAAGTAGTTATAGGAGGAATGGAGTTACCTTCATCTTACTCTTATGATGAAGATGGTGAATTACAATGGACGCCTAAAACAACAGATCGTGATATTAGAGAATATAACAGAATACTAAAAGGTACGGGAATTAAAATTGAAGGTTACTAAATTCTAAAGAGCATTCAAGTCTTTTAAAGAAAATGGAAAGTATTATTTATGATTATGAAAAAATTTATTCTAATAACCTTACCCATCTTATTAACTGGCTGTGCTCAATTGCAATCATCTGTTCAGGACTTACCTGACCGTTCAATATTAAAGAAAATTGTTAATTTATCTACACAAAATACAAATCAGACTACCAATGTAGGTGGAGAGTATGGTAATGAAGTTTCTTTTGAAGAAGAATGGCTAGGAGATAGTGGTTATATTGCTCGTACTGAAAAAGCATTTAATATTAATGGCAGGACAATTAATCTTAAGTATGCTTGGAGCGGAGGTAATAATTGTTATGTAGGATTCTATTTTCAAGAAGAGAGCAATTTTACTGATATATTTCATAATAGCTGTTATGACATTACAACTATTAAAACCAAACAGGAAGGTGAAAAAATTTTCGTAACCTTTCAAGAGAAAGGAAAACGTAAAGTTAAATATCAATATAATTCTTCCAATGGACGGGTAATAGAAATTAAATAGGTGTTATGTAGTAATTTAGAATGATTGGGTATTTATATGTTGAAAGATAATTTTGACTACTAATATCTAAGGAGATTTTATGCTAATCAGTGAATTAATAAAAAATTGGAGAAGTGTATCAGGCAGAGCGAGTAGGATAGAATTTGTTATCATCACGACAATCAGTATTTTAGCTTTAATTGCTACTTTCTTTTTAGCCGTGAAAGTATTTGAGATTTTCTTTGGTGATTTTCATCGGGCCTTTCACCATCAAATATCATCTGGCGAATATATGGATGCTGTATTACAAGCTGGATTAAGTGAATGGCTGCAAACGGGTTCAGTCAATAGGACTATGGCTGGAGTTAATCAATATGCAAAAAATTATGAAAATGAAAGTATAAAACATATGATGCTTTCATCATTAAGTTTTATATTGTTTTTACCATTTGCAGTAATGTGGATTGCAGGTGCTGTTCGTCGCCTACATGATATTGGTACTTTTGGTTGGTGGGTCTTTATTGTTTTAGTCCCTATTTATCTTTTCCTTCCAAATTGGTTAATTATTGCACCTTTATTATTCTTATTCTTTAAAGATGGGCAACGTTTCTATAACAAATATGGCGCAGATCCTAAAAATCCAGATGCACCAATACCATTAGAAATGCCTAAGCAATCTGAAAATCTTACTAATTTTGAAAATAAGGTATTGGAGTTAGTTGAGAAAGTGAAAATTTTTCTACAACCATATTGGTTAAAAATTTTAGCTAAAATTAAAAAATAGGAGTTTATATGGAAAGCATTAAAATATTTTTTGGATTTATTTTTCTTTTATACTTTTTATTTTATATTATAGGAAGTTTTTATTTAATCAAAAAGTATGATGGTTTTAGATTATTCTATAGTAATTTAAATAAGATATTCAAATATCAAGATCGTGCTGATTGTATTGAATATGCAAGTTTTGTTACGATAATGACATCAGTTAGTCTTTTATTTGATGTCATATTCTCAATATTAAGTAATATGCCGTTTATTATAGATTTTCTAGTTTCTTTACTGTTTCAATTATCCACAATTTCAGTTACAACAAGAAGACTACATGATTTAGGTTATTCAGGTTGGTTACAAGCACCAATAATTATAATTGGAATGTATACTAATTCAGCTGGATTGATAAATAGTAATTATTTTGGAGCAATTTTTATTTTATTTATTCTTATTTTATTCCAATTATTCCTTATGTTTAAACAAGGACAACAAGTTGATAACCAGTATGGTAAAACAATAAAGTAAATTATTAAAGATAGGATAAGGGCTTTTTAGCCCTTATTTTTTAACTATAGGTATATTATAAACTCACTTTAATTCTAGGAGTAGACTATGCGTAACGCTATATTAGAAAAAACAGTATTGTTAGAAAAACTGGAGAAAAGCAATTTGATGCTTTCAACTATATTAGAAGATCATCAAGAAAATAGTTTGTTCACTGAGGAGAACTTTAAAGCATTAAATGACGCTTTTTCTATAAATCAAGAATATAAAAATCGTTTAGAAAAAGATGACTTAGAAATTGCTATTATTGGTGTCGAAAAAGCAGGAAAATCAACTTTTGCAAATGCGTTAATTAAGAGTACATTTCTTCCTTCTGCAACAGAGCGTTGCACATTTACATCAACAACTATTGAATACGGAGAGCATGAAGAAGCGATTATTGAACTTTATTCAGAAGAAGAATTTAATATAATTTTTAATAAATTGTTAAAATCAATTAACTATCCTATCAATAAAATCCCTAGTGATTTTAGAAATTTATCTTTAGAAGAGTTTGAAGCCGAATGCGAATTATTAGAGAGAGATAACATAAATTATATTCCTGTTCATGAAGATATTGTTGCTATTCTTAAAGATAAGAATAGATTTTCATTAACAGGAGAAACGGTTAGATTAAAGAAATCAACTAACCCTGATTTTGATAAAATCGTTAACCAATATATTACAGGTGAAGTACTTGCAGATGGTAAAAGTACGGCTAAGCCACGAAGTGCGAAAAGCATTAAGATCAAGACAAGTAATCTTGCTGAATTAAAGAATGCGATTATTTATGATGTACCAGGATTTGACTCACCTGTATCAGAACATAAGAATCAAGCCAAATCTTATCTAGAAAAGGCTGATGTAGTTATTTTTGTAACAGATGCATCTAAACCTAGTTTTACTAACTCAGTATATGAAATTTTATCTTATAAAGGTAAAAATGGTATTGAATTAAAAGATAAACTTTTTATTTTTGGGAATAGAAAAGATAAGGCAAATACATTAGAGCAAGCAGAATATAATGATAAAGAGCTATTAAATGAGATTACTAAATTTCAACTAAATCCTGAAAATTTAGTTACAGGCTCAGCATTAAGAGCATTAAAAGAATATGGATTACATAATGAAGAAATTTCAGGTCTTGATGTAAGTGGGAATATTGATCTTTTTAGAGAAAAGATTATCGATTTTAACCAAACCAAACGATTAGATTTCTTCACTAAGAGAATAGAGGAAAATCATCTTTTCATTAAAGGGATCTTAAGTGGCATTATTGATGCTAATAAAGGAATATTAGATACCAGTAATGATGAAGAGCTAAGATATAAATTAAACAAAAATGTCGAATCAACTATTCATGAAACATTAGCAACAGTAAATAAAGAAATAAAGAGAGAGTTTAATAGAATTAAAACACTAACTCATGAATTCAGTCAATCTATTAATAATACAAATGTTTTACAACCTATTACATTAGATTATGTAGAAAAGTTATCTAGTATTAAGAGCATTACAAATGAAACATCAATTATTCAAACAAATGCTAAAGCAAGAGAAAAGAAATTTGATAGTATTTTACAAGACTTTTCTGATAGTTTAGAAAAGTTATCTAAATTAAAAACAGATCAGATTAGAAATAAAATTCTTGATTCTTTAGTTGCTAATCTTAAACATGAAAATGTAGTTATTGATGCTAATAAGATAAAATCTTTATTAGAAGAAATTATGCTACCATTTAAACCAGAGCATTTACAGCACAATCAATTTAATTTCCTTTTTGATCGATATTCTCGTCATGTTTTTGATATTTTTAGTTCACCTCTAGGTGGGGATGATAGAGAGAAAAAGTTTAATAATGCAAAAGTTGATTTTTTATATTTAGACTATTTTTATGCGTTAAACTCAAATGCTAAAAATTATCAAATGATAAGCTTGCTTCTTACTCAAAAAGAGGGAGGGCTATATGAGTCTATTTTAAAAAGAACGAATCAAATTATTGATAGTTTTATAGATAATTACACTCACCATAATACGGTTTTACAATCTGCAGAAAAGGTTAAAACTGGTTTTAATTGGATAAAAAACAAGCTAACAAAACAAGAAGACAAGCCATTAGAGAATAACAACTCTCTAGAATCTCAAAAAGATTCTCTAGTAAAAATGTTCTTTGGCGAGAATAGTATTTTTGATATTGACATTCATCGCTATATTAGTCAGCCTAAATCAGCGTCTTCATTGGAGGATATTGTAAATGAGATTAATACGGATATGGAAAATATCAAAAAAATCTTATGTGATGCAGTAAGTCCGGCTATGGGATTAGAGCCTGTTTTCTTAAATAGTATGGAGAAAAAGATTATAGAATCGCAAGCTCTTTTAACGAGTGCATCTGCGATAAATCATCTTACTAATGCTATTATCGGAGATATTTCTTCTTTTAAAGAAAAACAAAATATTAAACTTGCCAAACTTAATCGTTTAAAAGAGCTTATCCAAGTTTTATAAATTTAATTTTTAAAAGTGGGCAAAAACGCCCACTATAAATTCTCTTTCTCATAATAATATAGCCCCTTCACAATCTTCTGCAAAACTGTCAAAACTCCAATAACCTCTCCCACCAAGCAATTTACCTTAATTTCACAACCATATCTTTCCACCACTTTACTAAAAGCGGCTGATTTATCAGCTTTCAAATAGCGTTTTTCATAAAAATTACAAATAAGATGAATAACTCTAAAAATAACGTTAGACATTCTTCTTCCTTCAACAGGGTGATTAATCGGGAACTTAATATAGAAAGAAGTTAAGAAAGAGTCTTCATTGTTTCTGATAAAATGGACATGGTTTTCATATGAAAAAACGATAAACCCATTTGCTGAAGCAAGCACATCACGATTATTTAACATATCATACATATCTTTAATTCGATACTCTTCAAGGCTTTCTAAAATATATATTTTATATTTTTCTTTTATGCCTAAAGATTCTAATTTATTACGTATTTCAGCCCACTTTTCATAATAATCCCATTCGAATGCCATCATTTTCTCCTATTTATTTTGTCTAGAAGCAAGCAATAAAAAATCCTCTTCTAGATACTTTTATCAACAAAAAATAACTAGAAGAGGACTTAATTTCCGTTTATTTAATGTACTCAGAAAATTGTAGAGTGTCAATATATTGACATTACAAAAATTTTCAAAGCTAGAAAAGAATACTATAAATAGCAGAATGATGAATAATCAAAAAAGATTAAATTGTATTTTGCTTAAATGCTAGCTAGACTCTTAAATGCTACGCAGAGTATGTAGTTTATTATTGACGTCTTTTATAAAGTCATCAATATGAATACAGAAGAACGCAAAATGTTATTAAAACAGCTCGGTTTGTCGATCAAATTAGCAAGAGTGCGAAAAGAACTTTCGCAAGAAGAGTTGGCAGAATTGGCAGGTTTACACCGTACTTATATAGGTATGGTAGAACGTGCTGAGCGTAATATCACGGTTATCAATCTAGTTCAGATAGCAAAAGCCTTAGATATTTCGTTAGATAAGCTATTTGATAACTCATTATAAGCAATAAAGCCAATCTATCAGAAGATTGGCTTTTGTTTTTTTAAAGATTTGTTTTTAAGCGGGTTTAATATGCTTTTAGCATCTTTTTCTCAATATTGCCGAATAGTTCGTAGAGAATAATCATATTTAATAGATAATTGTTGCTGTGTTTGTTTCCCAACGGAATCATCTAACCAAATTTTGTACACCTTTTCTCCCATTGGAGATGCTCTTACTAAAGGTATTACTAAAATCTAGGCTTTGACGGGTTTGATTAGGTTAATAAAAAAGCCTCAAACCGTTGTGGATCAAGGCTTTGGGATTCTCTTTGACCCGCTTAGGTATCGAATTTGGTGGGATAATCTCACTTGAATTAGTAATGTAAGATATTGATTTATAACAATTTTATTTGTTAAGCTTGTGTTCAGTGTTACTATTAGTGTTACTAAAAAATGAAGTGATAGATTATCTATAAAATAATTAAAGCACTGGTATGCTACCTTGTGAGTTAATGATAGCACAACAAGAGGAAAATATCTAAAAAGTAAAAAATAGTATTGTTTGACTATTTTTTAAACAGGAATTTTTAAAAATTTTCTTAACGAAAACATTAGTTATATATGAGAATGAACTAGATAGTTCTTTGGTGTTGTAAAGCTAAAATTTACTCAACAAAATACTTGAAAGTAGTCTGGATGAGGTATAGGATGGTCTCAGTCGCCCAAGTAGGCTAGATAAACAATGGAGTTTTATTGATAGAATAAACAGAGGTTATCATATCTCACTAAAAAATGACAAGAAGGATTATGTCATTACTAAACCCCACTTTAGAGGAGTATTACTAGACACATAGTAATGCTCCTTATCATATACGGAGGTCTATCATGATAGATAGAATTATCCGCCCTAAAGAGCTACTAAGTATTTTGGGTATTTCCAAAAGTACTTTTTACGCTTGGCAAGATCAGAATTCTAAATATTTTAAACCTGACTTTCCTAAAAAAGTTAGTTTAGGAACTAACTCAGTAGGATATTTTGAGTCTGATGTAACTCAATATTTAAAAACAATTAAAAACCAAGGGGAGATACTCTATGCTTAAAACCATAGATGACAATATCTATGCAATTATAAATAGAAAATTGTTATCAGATAAAAAATTTAAAAAATTAACCAGTAATGCTAGAAATGTCCTATACACATTACTCACAAGAAATAAAAATGAAATTTACGAAATAATGATAACTACTTTCAGTTCAGAATCCGTTTTTAACTTAAAAAGAGATTTATTTATTAAAGCTCTAAATGAGTTGATAAAGGTAGATTATTTAAAAAAACTGAAGTAGATAATATCTATATATTAAAAATTTAAATAAAAGCCAATATTTAGTGGCTTTTTTATGGTGTTTTTTATGAAAAAAGAAAATGTAAGTTTTCCAGATAACTGGAATGAATGGAGATTAAAAAATAATGAGATTGATTACAATATAGATGATAATAACTATCTACTTTCTAGACGCACCTATTTACTAGATAACGTAATCAACGATAGCAGTTATAAACTTAAGAATAGTATAGATAGCTACTCAAATAGGCAAGTCTTAGCTTGGGGCTGTGGATCAGGGAAAACCACAAATTTAAAGGTTCTTTGTGCTAATACTGATAAGTCTACTTTGATTATTGTTAAAACAAATGAAGAAATTAAAAGGCTTGTATTTGATGTTAAAGCATTAAACCCTAAACAGTCTATTTGTGGAATTTATAAAGGAAGCGATACATTAAAAGAATTAGAATGTAATATTTATGCTTTATCAAAATATAGAATAGTTGTAACTAATAACTGGAGGGCTTTATATGAATCAAACAATATATTCATTAATTATGATGCTCCCATAAGGAGAGAGATAAAAAAGAGAGAATTAGTTTTATTTGATGAATTTCAAACCCCTTATACGGATATAGTAGTAAAACATGATAAATTATTAGTAGAACTTTATAAGAGAGGTCTGATATACGGAAAAGAGATAAGGCTAAATAAAGAGACAATTAAGAATATAATAAATTTTGATATGGATATATTTAAAGAATTATTTAATAACTTGCCTGATATAAAAAATAAAAACTTATATCATGAAAGAGTTATCTGGTTATTCAATAAACTTATAGTATTCTTAGGAGATCTATCTAATACGAATATATCATCAGACATTACCATACATCAAGATATTAATGACTTTATAGATGAAGATACAAAATTAATTATTTTAGATGCTACAGCAGACTTTTTATTTGAAGATAGCAATCATTGGAATATAGAAAAGTACAATCAGAGTAAAGTATTTATCAATGATAATATTTATTTTGATACATTGTTATCAATGCGAAGGACAAGAAAAAGTGAAAATAAACATAAGGAAGATCTTGTTACAGATATAAAAAAACTAGAAAAATATATCTCTACCAGTAATAGTAATAAACATCTTATTGTTACATGGAAGAATACAGATCATATAGCTAATTTAGCTACTTTCATCAAAGAAAATATTGGTAAAGATTTACGCAATAAATGTGAAATAATTCATTATAATTCAGGAAAATGTAGAGCTACAAATGAGTATGTGGAATATGATTCAATCATATTTTTTGGTGAATGGTTCAATAATACATTTCATGCAGAAAGGCTATCTGAAGTATTAAATACTAAAATAGAACCTAAAGATATAGTAAAATCTGAAATAGTTCAAGCAATTTTTAGAACTCAAGCAAGAATAGGAAAGCCAGTATCTATCGCATTTTTCTACAATTATAATGAAAAATTATTGTATGGATACGATTCATTTGAAGAAAGTATTAATAGTATATTGGATATAGAAGATAATAATTTTAAAAGAATGGCTAAAATGAGAAGAGTTTTAAATATAATGGAAACTGAATTGAATAAGAATACACTAAAAAAAGTTAAATGTTTTATTGATAAAATGAATATTTCAGAGATCTATAACAAAAATTTTAAAATTGAAACAAGCCTTAAAGAATTAAAGTCTGCTGTAGACTATGAGTTTAAATCTAGAAGAGCTACTCTACCGCTTAGAAATGCTCTTATGAGATACTTTAATATAGATTTAGTTCTATAAAAAAAGCCTAATATAAATTTAATCCATTAGGCTTTTGTTTTTATTGAATTGTTACATAAAAATCTTTTCCATTATTGCTACTTTCAATTTTATAACGGATAGGTGCTTTTATACCACTGTTATATTGATTTCTGAAAGATTCTATTACTCGTTCATGATCGCTAATCATTTTACCTAACTGTTCTTTAGTTTCAGATAAATATCTATCCTTTTCTTGCTGATGATAAATTTTTATTCTATTAATATCTTGGGGATAAGCTTCTTCTAAAGCTATAAGATTAGCTTCAATTTTTTTTAACCTTATCATCCCTTTCTTGATTAAATCTATTTTTATGCTGATTGTAATTATTAGAAAGTTCCTTTTTGTTACGATCTAAAGAGTCAGACACTTCTTTATCACTTGCTCCTGCTCTTTTATAATTTTTAGCATCTAATTCGATTTGGCTAGACATTCTTTTATAGTGATTTTCATTTTCTAATAATTTTTGTTCTGAATCAGAAATAGCTTTACTTTTATCTGATGAAAGGCTGTTCTTTTTACGAGAATACTCATTTTCTAGATCAGATAGCTGTTCTTTTTCTCTTTTATCCATTTTTAATGAAAATTCATTAAATGCATTTTTTAACATGACTTCTGTTTTTTCATATTCAGATTTTTGCTCAGTTCTTACATCATTTAGAGCAGATTGAATATCTTGTTCACTTAGCTTTCCTTCCAAATTAGCTACACATAGATAGCTATCTAATTCTTTATCATGTTTATTTGTTCTAATATCATTTAACTTGAAGGAGATCTTATCAGAAACTCTTGACCAAGAAGATGTATTTGGATTACTTAATTCTTCCTTAACAATATCAAAAACAACTTT
>OGJJ01001586.1_pt1 | contig 16746 bp, 10 predicted proteins | sample 1572081 | NCBI WGS metagenome assembly OGJJ01 (sample SAMEA2582122, study PRJEB24529) | metagenome | biome: Human gut stool | place: China | collected 2011
TTGCCAACATGCAGAAGATCAACGAAGCCAAGGCCAAAGTGCTGTACGACTATCTGGACGGTCAGGGCTTCTTCACGAATCCTGTGGAGCACCGCTACCGCAGCACCATGAACGTCACCTTCACCAGCCCCAATGCAGATCTGGACAAGAAGTTCTGCGCCGAAGCTGCAGAAGCAGGCTTCGTGAACCTGAAGGGCCATCGTCTGGTGGGCGGCATGCGCGCTTCCATCTACAACGCAATGCCTGCCGAGGGCGTGGATAAGCTGGTGGACTTCATGGAGAAGTTCCGCAAGGCAAATGCATAAGAGGGGAATTCAGATATGTATACGATCAAAACTTTGAACGCCATCAGCCCGGTGGGTCTGGCAAAGCTGAACAACAAGCAGTTTGACGTGGCTGTGGACACCGATACCCCGGACGGCATCCTCGTCCGCAGCGCCGACATGCTGAATACCGCCTTCAACGACAATCTTCTGGCCATCGCCCGCGCCGGTGCCGGCGTGAACAACATCCCGTTGGACCGCTGCAGTGAGCAGGGCATCGTGGTGTTCAACACCCCCGGTGCCAACGCCAACGCCGTGGCTGAGCTGGTCATTGGGATGCTGATCGCAGGCAGCCGCAATGTGGCCGCCGCTGCCCAGTGGTGCCAGGGCCTGACCGGCGACCCCGCCATGGCCAAGACCGTGGAAAAGGGCAAGAAAAAGTTCGTGGGCAACGAGATCAAGGGCAAGACGCTGGGTGTTATCGGTCTGGGTGCCATTGGTTCCCGGGTGGCCAACTGCGCCATTGAGCTGGGCATGGAGGTCTACGGCTACGACCCCTACATCTCCATTGATGCCGCCTGGAACCTGTCCAGCCAAGTACACCACTGCGTGAACCTGAACGACATGCTCCCTCTGTGCGACTACATCACCATCCATGTTCCCTACCTGCCCACCACCAAGGATACCATCAACGCCCAGACCCTGGCCCTGTGCAAGGACGGAGTGAAGATCCTGAACTACGCCCGCGGTGAGCTGGTGAACACCGCAGCCCTTCTGGAGGCCATGGAGATGGGCAAGGTCTCCGGCTACATGACCGACTTCCCCACTGAGGCCATTCTGGGCAAGCCCGGCATCGTCTGCACCCCGCATCTGGGTGCTTCCACGCCGGAGGCCGAGGACAACTGTGCCGCAATGGCCGTGCAGGAGATCAGCGATTACCTCAAGAACGGCAACATCATCCACTCGGTGAACATGCCCGAGGTGCACCAGCCCCGTGCAGGCGGCAAGCGCATCTGCATCATCCACAAGAACGAGCCCGGCATGATCAGCCAGATCACCGCCCTGACCACCGAAGCGGGCCTGAACATTGAAAACATGGTGAACAAGAGCAAAAAGAACATGGCTTACACCATGCTGGACGCGACCGGTGCCGTGGACGGCAGGCTGGCTGAGAAGCTGGCCGCCATCCCTGCTGTCATCCGGGTGCGCATCCTGTAACACTGCCAACCCTTAGCTTTCCCCTCGCCCCATCTGTTCATGGGCGGGGGGATTTTTTTGTGGAACACCCCGCCGTCCCTCCGGGCAGGTCTGCTGATATAAAAATCCCCCCTGCCGTTATACAGCAGAGGGGAGAAAGAAGATCAGAGTGTTTACAGCTTCTTGCCAGTCAGGAGCTCATAAGCTTCCTCGTACTTGGCAATGGTCTTGTCGATGACATCCTGAGGCAGATCGTAGTTGCTGTCGGGATTGGCCTTGAGCCAGTTGCGGACGAACTGCTTATCGAAAGAGGGCTGACCGTGGCCGGCCTCATAGCCCTCCAGCGGCCAGAAGCGGCTGGAATCGGGGGTGAGCATCTCATCGCCCAGCACCACGTTGCCGTTCTCATCCAGACCAAACTCAAACTTGGTATCGGCAATGATGATGCCGCGGCTCAGGGCATACGCGGCGCACTTCTTGTACAGGGCAATGGTATAGTCCCGCAGCTTGGTGGCGTAGTCCTCGCCATGGCCGGGGAACTGCTTTTCCAGCACCTCAATGCTCTTTTCGTAGCTGATGTTCTCATCGTGGTCGCCGATCTCAGCCTTGGTGGAAGGAGTGTAGATGGGCTCGGGCAGCTGCTGGGATTCCTGCAGGCCCTCGGGCAGGCGGATGCCGCAGACGGTGCCGTTCTGCTGGTAGCTGGCCCAGCCGCTGCCGGTGATGTAGCCGCGCACGATACACTCGATGGGCAGCATGGCCAGCTTGCGGCACTTCATGCTCCGGCCCTCAAAGGCAGGCGTGCGGAAGAACTCGGGCATATCGGCGGTATCCACGCTCAGCATGTGGTTGGGCAGAACATCCTTGGTGTAGTCGAACCAGAATCTGCTCATCTGGGTCAGCACCTTGCCCTTGTTGGTCACTTTATTTTTCAGGATCACATCAAATGCAGAGATACGATCGGTGGCAACCATAATGAGGCTGTCGCCATTGTCATAGATCTCGCGGACTTTGCCTTCCTTGACGGGCTTGAATTCAGTCATAGCAAACACTCCATTTTTCCTGATAGCTCTTTCATCAACGTCCTCGCCCGCTCCGGCATTGCAAAGCAACGAAGGGCAGGGTGAGCCGTTTTCCGTTCACCTATTCAGTCTATCACACTTACTGTCCGTTTGGAAGAAACAGATTCCAAGGAAAATTGCCCGCAATTTTCGATTTCTTCGTGAAAAGTGTCAAAAATCAGCAACATTTTTCGTCGAATTGACGGCTAAAGTCGTACTTTCCCGGTTGACAGCGGCTCAGAACATGGTATCATTGAATCATCAGAATTCAACTGCATCAGGAGGTAAGACCTATGGGCAAATTCCCGAAAGACTTTTTGTGGGGCGGTGCCACTGCCGCCAACCAGTGCGAGGGCGCTTACAACGAGGGCGGGCGCGGCCTGTCCAGTGTGGACGTGGTGCCCTTTGGCCCCGACCGCTTCCCCGTGGCGCTGGGCCAGCTGAAGATGCTGGACTGCGATGCCGAGCACTTCTACCCCTCCCACGAAGCCATTGACATGTACCACCACTTCAAGGAGGACATCAAGCTCTTTGCCGAGATGGGCTTCCGCTGCTACCGTCTGTCCATTGCCTGGACCCGCATCCTGCCCAACGGCGATGACGCACAGCCCAACGAAGAGGGCCTGCGCTTCTATGAGGAGCTCTTTGATGAGTGCCACAAGTACGGCATTGAGCCGCTGGTGACCCTGTGCCACTTTGATACCCCCATTGCCCTGATCAAAAAGTACGGCGGCTGGAAAGACCGCCGGATGGTAGATGCCTACGCCCACTACTGCGAGGTGCTGTTCCAGCGCTTCCGGGGCAAGGTCAAGTACTGGCTGACCTTCAACGAGATCAACATGCTGCTCCACATGCCCTTTATGGGAGCCGGTCTGCTCTTTGCGCCCGGCGAGAATGTGCAGCAGGTCAAGTATCAGGCCGCTCACCACGAGCTGGTGGCCAGCGCAAAGGCCGTCAAGCTGGCCCATGCCATCATGCCCGATGCCATGGTGGGCTGTATGCTGGCCGCCGGTCAGTTCTACCCCCGCACCTGCGCCCCTGCCGATGTGCAGGCTGCTGCCGAGGCTGACCGCGACAACTACTTCTTCATTGATGTCCAGTCTCGCGGCGAATACCCTGTCTGGGCCAAAAAACGGATGGAGCGTGCAGGCATTGCCCTGCAGATGGAGCCGGGCGACGAGCAGCTGCTGAAAGAGGGCACTGTGGACTTCATCTCCTTCAGCTACTATTCCAGCCGCTGCACCACTGTGGACCCCGAACTGATGAACAAGGCCAGCGGCAATGCCATCATGGATGCCGTCAAGAACCCCTACCTCAAGGCCAGCGATTGGGGCTGGGCCATCGACCCGGTGGGCCTGCGCATCACCATGAACAGCCTGTATGACCGCTACCAGAAACCGCTCTTCATCGTGGAGAATGGTCTGGGTGCGGTGGACAAGGTGGAAGCAGATGGTTCCATCCACGATACCTACCGCATCGACTACCTGCGGGCCCACATTGAGCAGATGGAAAAGGCCATCAACGAGGACGGCCTGCCCCTGCTGGGCTACACCACCTGGGGGCCCATCGACCTGGTCAGTGCTTCCACCGGCGAGATGAAGAAGCGGTACGGCTTCATCTATGTGGACAAGGACAACGAGGGCAAGGGCACGCTGGCCCGCAGCCGGAAGGACAGCTTCTACTGGTATAAAAAGGTCATTGCCTCCGACGGCGAAGATCTGGCCTGAGCCAACTGTAAGGAAAGGAATCACAGCACAAGATGACGACACCCCAAATCATTGCGCACCGCGGTGCATCCTATCTGGCCCCTGAGAACACGCTGGTCGCCTTCCGCAAGGCGATGGAGATCGGCGCAGACGGCGTGGAAATGGATGTACAGAAGACCTACGACAACGAGCTGGTCATCCACCACGACTATATGGTGGATATGCACACCGACATCTCCGGCCAGATCTACGACCTGACCATGGGCGAGCTGAAGACCCTGGATTTTGGCAGCTGGAAAGATGCCATCTACGCCAACGAGAGGATCGCCACGCTGCAGGAAGCGCTGGAGCTCTGCGCCGGCATGGAGGGCACCCAGGTGCAGCTGGAACTGAAAAGCCCACTGCAGGACGACCCCGACTTTGTGCCCCGGGTGCTGGATGCGGTCCGCGCCGCCGGGCTCACCGACCGACTCACCCTCATCTCCTTCCACCACTCCCAGCTGCGGCAGGCAAAGCAGCTGATGCCCGAGCTGAAGGTAGGCGCGCTGACCTACGGCGCTTTCCTCAGCATGGTGCTTCCCCCGCCGGTGATATGGAAGGATCTGGGCCTTGTGAACAGCATGGACGAGCCCTTCAGCGAGGAAAACTGCATCGACCTGCGGAATAATCTCATCTACCGCACTGTGGCTGACAAGGTGGATATGCTCCGCGCCAACTTCCCCGGCGAGACCGTGGAGCAGGTCATCGGCCATCTGGAGGAGCAGGCGGATGTAGCCACCTACATCAAAACGCTGGATTTCCCTGTGGACATCGTCAGCTGCGAGTACCACACCGCCTACTCCAACCCCGATCTCGTGAACCAGCTCCACGCCATGGGTATCCAGGCCGCGTTCTGGACCGTGGACACCCAGGACGCTGTCCGTTCCCTGCTGCCCCTTGGCCCTGACTGCATCGTCACCAACCGGCCTGACCGCGTGCGGGAATGGGTGAATGCGGAAATGAGGAAATAAAAAGATCACAAAACGTCCCCGTGCAGGATATCAAAACTGCACGGGGACGTTTTCTATGTCAGCACCGCATTATCTGATGTCTGGCATCGTTATGACGGCGCTCTCCTTGCGAGCACGCTCTGCGCAGAAGACCCCCAGATGCCCATTGATCGAATCTTTGATCGTTGTGCAGGAGATGGAAGGCTCCTCACCCTGAAGCACATGAACAAAGTCCTCCACCAGCCGCAGGTCGCCGCCGCCATGAGAGCCTGTCATGCCGCTCTTATCTCCACCGATCTTCAGGTCTACCACTTCCTCGTTCCAGCCCTTCTCGCTGGCGGTATCTATGGTGCGCACAGTGAAAACAGAATCGTCAAACACGCCCTTGATCTCACCCTTCGTACCAATGATATGGATATTACGCTCCGGCTTCGCTGTGCCGCCGATCATGTTCAGGGTCGCAGTTGCGCCATCCGCAAAATTCATCAGCACCGATTGATGATCCACCACCGTATGTTCACAATCCCACACACAGCGTCCATGGATATTGTCTGTCATCAGCGACTTGCGCTTGTCCTCCAGCGTCGGATTCTCAATATTCTCCAGGCAGTCCCATACATAGAACGCCCACCGATCCGGGTGATCCAGATAATGCTTTTTGGCAGAGTACAGACAAGTCTCCTCGCACTGGCAATCCACCAGGCAGCGCTTGCCTGCCCCTGCGGGCTTTTTGGCAGGATCAAACTGGAAGTCACTTCCAAAGCTAGCGATCTGTTTGGGCGAAACGCCGCTCTTCAGCCACATAATGAGATCCATGTCATGGCAGCACTTTGCCAGCAGCATCGGAGCCCCGCATTTTTCCTTGTTGCCCCATTTGCCGCGCACAAAGGAGACAGCCAGGTGATGGTAGCTGACATGCTCCGTGGCCTGAATATTGATAATGTCACCGATCTCCCCGCTCAGCAGTCTCTGCTTGATTGCGACATAGAAGGGCGCATACCGCAGAACGTGGCAGATCATCACCTTCCGCCCGGTCTCTTTTACAACCTTATATAAATAGTTTACTTCCTCCTCGCTGATCGCGAAGGGTTTTTCCAGCAGCATATCATATCCTGCGCGCAGGAGCGGAACCGCAGTGGGCACATGCTGGCGGTCCATGGTTCCATTGATCACCGCGTCTGCCAGCTTAGGCCTTTCTGCCAGCTCCTCAGCGTTCCTGAAGCACATTTCCTCCCCGAAGCCATGCATCTCCGCAACCTTTTTCCGCCGGATCGGATCCGGATCTGCTACGCCCACGATCTTCAGCTCGTCCGGGTGTTCCAGCGCATACAGGCTGTACAGGATCGCCCGGTGGCCCGCGCCCACGATGATGGCTGTGATCTGCTTACTCATAGTTTCTCTCTTCCTTTCTTTTGAATGGATCTCCGATTCCAATTTTGTTTCCAGCATATCTTTTTGTGCGGAAATCGTCAAGGTGAAGGAGCATGACATTTCATCCCGCACCATGACAAAAGGAAGAAAAAACGCATCTTTGTGGATATTGTGCAACAATCACACTCAAAAATGAGAAAATCTTTTGTGCGCTTTGTATCAAAAAATGTTGCAATTCCAAAAAGAACATGATATGCTTCTGAGTAAGGAAAAACCACTGGTCGGCAGCGTACGAGCTGAACGGAGGTTATGGAAGCACGGGGATCTCCCCCGTCCCATTCCATAAATCAAGGAGGAAAAGATCTTATGAAAGAAAGAAAAATCAGCAGACGCGCCGTATGCAGCGCTATGGTCGCTTCTCTGGCATTGGGTGTTCTGGAGGGCTGTGGCAGCTCTTCCTCTACTACTTCTTCTGCTGCCGGTTCCGGAGCAGCTGCTTCCAACGAGCGTATCACTGTGCGCATCCTGAAATCCAAGGCCGCAAACGAGGTTGCTGCCGAGCAGATGGATGTCTGGAAGGTCCTGGGCGAAAAATTCAATATGGATTTTGAATTTGATAATCCCCCGCAGGACAACTACAACGAGCGCCTGAACCTTGTGATGATGGATGCTCAGCTGCCGGATATCATTATGGATATGCCCACCACCGAGGTGCTGAAATACGGCGAGTCCGGCGTGATCCTGTCCCTGAACGATTACATCGAGAACAACATGCCCAACCTGAAGAAGGAGATCGACAAGCGGGACGGTGTCGAAAAAGCACTGACTTACAGCGACGGCAATATTTATTATATGCCCATGCTGGATGAGAAGGTCTCCGGCAATATGCCCTACATCGTCCGCACCGACTGGCTGGAAAAGCTGGGCATTGAGAGCCCCGTGACCCTGGAGGACTGGGAGAACTACTGGCATCTGGTCAAGACCACCGACCTGAACGGCAACGGCACCAACGATGAGATTCCCTTCAGCTCCTACGATATGACCGGCCTGCGGAACTTCTGCACCGCCTTCGGCTGCCTGGATGACTTCTACACCGATCCGGACGATGGCGGCAAGGTCCACTACGGCCCCATCGACCCCAAGTACAAAAAGGCCGTGACCTGGATGCACGATATGTACGAGAAGGGCTATATTGATCCCGAGATCATCACCATGGACTACGCTTCCTTCGTGCCGAAGCTGGCCCAGAACGCGGTGGCTTCCTTCTACGGCCCGCTGGGCGGTATGCTGGCTGCACAGAACGCCACCATGCCTGCCTCCTTCCCCGGCTTCCATGTTGAGGCCACCGTACCCCCCAAGGGCGATGCACAGATCCACTCCTATATTGATCAGGAGCCGCGTGCCATTGCAGCCGCCGCCATCACCGCAAGCTGCAAGAACGTTGACCGCGTGGTCGCTCTGCTGGATTACATGTACAGCGAAGAGGGCACCCTGCTGATCAACATGGGTATTGAGGGCACTCACTACACCATGCAGAACGGCAAGCCGATCTTCACCGATTATGTAATGAAGAACCCTGACGGCCTGTCTCCCAAGAATGCGATCGGCACCTTCACCTTTGCACAGAGCTCCGGCCCGTTCATTCTGAGCCAGGATGAGGTCACACAGCTGGATGATGAGTCTGTCAACCGCGCAAAGCAGGACTGCATCATTCCCTTCCTGGAAGAATCCAAGAAGTATGTGATCCCCGGCTCCACCTCCTTCTCCTCTGAGGACGATGCCGTCCGCCGTGCTGTGATGGCTGATGTGGACACTTACGTTGACGAGATGATCATCAAGTTTGTTTCCGGCCGTGAACCGCTGTCCAACTGGGACACCTACGTTGAAAAGGTCAATGGCATGGGCATTGCAGAAGTCGTCGATATCTACCAGAAGACGCTGAATGGCTGATGCCCCAGCAGGCACCTATTTTTTGATCCAGTAAAATAACGGCCGGGGCAGGAACACCCTGTTCCCGGCCTATTTTTTCCTGGGTTCTTCAGAACGAAAACAGGAGAATACCACCATGAAAACAGCCACCGCAGCAAAACCGATCACACTGCCAACAGCGAACCGCCTTGATCATGCCTACAAAAAGTTCTGGCGCAGCCGTTATCTGCTTTTGATGCTGCTGCCCGCCCTGATCTGGTATATCGTGTTCATGTACGCGCCCATGTACGGCGCGCAGATCGCCTTCCGTGATTTCTCTCCCGTACTGGGCATCACGGGCAGCAAGTGGGTCGGCTTCAAATATTTCATCCAGTTCTTTAAATCCGAGTATTTTGGCCGTCTGATCAAAAACACACTTGGCATCAGCCTGTATTCCATTATTGTGGGCTTTCCCATTCCCATCATTCTGGCTCTGCTGATCAACGAAGTCCGCGGTAAATTCTTCAAGCGCAGCGTACAGACCGTAGTGTACCTGCCCCATTTCATCTCCGCCGTGGTCGTTGTCAGTATTCTGAGCGCCCTGCTTTCTCCTTCCAGCGGCCTGATCAACCAGCTGATCACTGCCTTTGGCGGTACGCCGATCCACTTTATGGCCGAACCCAAGTACTTCAAGACGATCTATGTTCTTTCTGACATCTGGCAAAGCGCCGGCTACGGTTCCATTGTGTACATGGCGGCACTGACCGGCATTGACCCCTCTCTCTACGAGGCCGCCACCGTTGACGGTGCTTCCAAATGGGACAAGCTGATCCATATCACGCTGCCCGGCCTGCTGCCCACGATCATCATCATGCTGATCCTCCGCATGGGCTCTATTTTCTCGGTCGGCTATGAAAAGATCATGCTGATGTACAACCCTGCAACCTATGAGACTGCCGATGTGATCTCCACTTACGTTTACCGCCGTGCCTTTGAAAGCGGCGATTACAGCTTCTCTGCGGCTGTGGGCCTGTTCAATTCTGTGATCAATTTTACCATTATCGTGCTGTTCAACAAGTTCAGCAAAAAGATCAGTGAGGTGAGCCTGTGGTGATGAAAAAAAATATTGATGCGATGAATCACCCCACGAAAGTGAAGGAAAGCATCGGGGAACGGATCTATACCATTGTTGTGTATCTGCTGCTGATCCTGATCAGCGCAACTATTATTCTGCCGCTTCTGCACATCATCAGCGGCTCATTCAGTGATCCCATGCAGCTGCTGACAGGCAATGTTTCCTTCTGGCCCAAAGGCTTTACGACCTCCATGTATGAGAAGGTTCTGAAGGATGCCAGCATCTGGACGGGTTATCTGAACACGATCCTGTATACCGTGCTGGGCACCCTGATCAGCGTGACCCTTACCGCCTGCGCCGCCTACCCCCTGTCCCGCAAGGATCTGTTCGGGCGCAATATCTTTATCAGCCTTTTCATCTTTACCATGTTTTTCAACGGCGGCATGATCCCCACTTACCTGATCATTCAGAAGCTGGGCATGCTGAATAAGATCTGGGCGCTGGTACTGCCTTCCGCCATCAGTACCTATAACATGATCATCATGCGCACCTTCTTTGAAAACACCATCCCGAATGAGCTGATCGAGGCCGCAGCCCTGGACGGCTGCAACGATATCACGACCTTCTTCCGCATTGTTCTTCCGCTCTCCGGTGCAGTGTTCGCCGTTATGGCGCTGTTCTACGGCGTTGCGCAGTGGAACAGCTGGTTCCCGGCATTGCTGTACATTCGGGATCGTTCTCTGTACCCTTTGCAGATGATCCTGCGTGAGGTCCTGATCCAGAGCGACATCGGCAACATGGCCGGTTCCACCGGTGATGTCGAGGTCATCGGCGACGGTCTGAAATATGCCACCATGGTGGTTTCCACCCTGCCGATCATGTGCCTGTATCCGTTCCTGCAGAAGTACTTTGTTGCCGGTGTTACCATTGGCGCAGTCAAGGGCTGATGGGAGGATATCACACCATGCGATCACATGACCTTTCCCTGCCTGCATGGGGCCCCTACACCAAACGTTACAGCGGCATTTCCCATGTTCCTGCGGCCAACGACGGCGTTCGGTTTGACCTGTCCGTTTTTCCGGGAATGTATCGCCGCCGGGTCGATGTGCCCAATGTACGGTTTGAAAGCGGCTTTCACCCCTGGGCTGCGGCTCCGGACCTGAGCTGCTACACGCTCCGCCACGAGCTCCTGTGGAAGGATCAGCTGTATGCAGACATTTCTTTTGCTCCCTTGGGGGAGGATGCCCGGCTGATCCGTGCTGAACTCCACAACAATACAGATGCTCCGCAGAATCTGGTGCTCCATTACATGGCTTCGGCCTGGGATCCCGTTCCGTCCTACCGCGGTTTCTCCCTGCCGGGCTGTGAGGTATCCCTGCCGGAAAACGCCGCCTTTGTCTGGGCAAAGGATTATGATACCCTGGATTTTTCCATCCACCGTCCCAATGAATGTCTGACCTGGGATGGTCTGCGCCGGGGCGAAGAAGCCGTTCCCGGCTTTGGTCAGGGATACGGCATTGGCATGGGGTTCGGCTGTTCCGAAGGCAAAGGACCTTTTGGGCAGGTCGTGCCCAACGGAAAAGGGGACACCGTTACCTTTACGCTTTCCCTTACCGCGCCCCTGCGTGCCCCCTGTCTCTGTGTACGGTATTGGAATCCGGCAGATGAAAGTTCCGAGTACGATGTCAATGGTCAGGATACGTTACAGCTGCCACCCTGTCAGAAGCCTTCCATTGCCATCCTGCCGCTGAATGCTTCCATTCCCGCCGGGAAATTCACTCTGACCCTGACCGCTGCCGGTGTTGGAGGGGCGAAGCTGGATTGTCTCGCTCTGTGCGAGCAAGCGGACGCTGGTAACTTTACCGTTACCCTGCGCGGAGATGGCTCCCGGCCTCAGGCCGAACCCGCCGCAGATGAGAACTATCTGACCCTGCAGTATCCCCACATTCAGGAGTGCTACGGGATCCTGTGGGATGATATCACCACCCATATTCGCACGATCGAAAACGATGAACTGGATATCTTTCTGCGTGACACCGTACACGACCATGTAAACGCCACGCTGCGCGGCAACGGAAAAGGGCATTACGTCAATCTCTTTATGGGGCCGATCCCCTTGGAGGCAGGACAGACAAAAGTGATCTATGGAGCGGTCTGTGCTGCTCCGGATGCTTCTGCCGCCGTGCTGCGCTGCCATGAGCTGCTGACGCAGCGCAGTGATTGGGAGCATGTATGGCAGCAGGCTTCTGCCTCCCTTGCAGCACCGCCCGCTTTACCGGCTGCCGAATCGCTTGCCTTGGGCCAACAGTTGATGAATGCAGTTCTCTGCACCAACGTTGTGTATCCGGTGTACACGCGGGGACAGTATATCCGCCACTACACTCCCGGACGCTGGTGGGACTGTGTCTACACATGGGATTCCGGATTCATTGGAATGGGTCTGGCTCAGACCAGCCTGCGCAATGCCTTTGACTGCCTGAACACCTACCTGATGCCCCCGGATTCTGTGGATGCTGCTTTTTTACACCATGGCTCCATGGTGCCAACGCAGTTTTATCTGTACGCCGAGCTGTTGAATCGCACCGGCAGCAGAGAACTTGCCGCCTACTGCTATCCACGCCTGAAACTGTACTATCGCTTCTTCACCGGGCAGGAAGGCGGCTCCACTACCGCCAACCTGCACAGCGGCTTGCTGCGCCCCTGGGATTATTTCTATAATTCCGGTGGATGGGACGATTATCCCCCACAGCAGGAGGTCCATCGCCGCCGTTTGCAGGCCAGCTGCGCGCCCGTGGTCACAACTGCCCATGCGATACGCTGCGCAAAGATCCTGGCTTACACCGCCCGCCTGCTGGGCGAGACAGCCGATGCAGATGCATTTGATGCCGATGCGCTTCGCTTAGGGCGCTCCCTGCAGACTGCATGGGACGAGGAAAGCGGTTACTTCGGGTACCTCCTGCACGATCCTTCTGGTGATGCTGCAGATATTCTGCGCACCGAGCAGGGGCTGAACTACGATATGGGCATGGATGGCGCTTCGCCGCTGTTTGCAGGTGCCTGTACAGAACCGCAGAAGGAGCTTCTGTGGCAGAAGCTGCAAAGCCCAGAACACCTGTGGTGTGCCTGCGGCCTTTCCACCGTAGATCAGAGTGCGCCGTACTATCGGCGTGACGGCTACTGGAACGGCGCTGTATGGATGCCTTATCAGTGGATGTTCTTCAAATCTGCACTGGATGCGGGCCTTGCCGATTTTGCTTACCGCATTGCCGACACCGCTCTTACCCTGTGGCAGAACGAGTGTGCCGAAAGCTACTGTTGTTTTGAACACTTTATGATCGAGAGCCGCCGTGGTGCCGGCTGGCATCAGTTCAGCGGGCTTTCTTCTCCCATTGTACAGTGGTTTTCCGCTTACTACCGCCCCGGCACCCTCACGACCGGTTTTGATGCCTTTGTCCGGCATACGGATTGGGCACCGGACAACAGCGCCTTAGATGCCACACTGGATTTTACCGCAGCGGGCCGCAGCACTGTTCTGGCTGTTCTGCAGCCGGGCCCCAAAGCTGTTACAGCCTCTGTGCCCTGCACCGTGACCACACGCCACGATGGGCTGCTTGAGCTGACCTTTGCATTGGATGCTCCCTGCACCGTGACCATAAGCATCCATTCCTGAACCCACCTGTAAAAAGAAACGAACGATGTCTGTCCGAATGGGCTGACATCGTTCGTTTTTTCTGCGCTGAAATCAGTTGTCTCCCTTGCGAACAGCAGAAGGCGAGAGCTGATACTTCCGCCGGAATGCCTTATAGAATGTATTCGCCGTGGAGAATCCGCATTGTTCTGCAATATCCGTAATATTCAGATCTGTCGTTCTCAGCAGCTGCATCGCATGATCCAGACGCAATTCTTCCACATACTCTGTATAGCTCTTTCCGGTCTGCTCCTTCAGGAATTGCGAAAGATACTTTTTCGAGATCTTGAACTGCTCTGCCGTCATCGCCGCATTGATCTCCGGATTCTGGAAATTCTGTGCCAGCCAGTCCAGAATATTCTTTTGAAGCGCATCATTGTGGCTATGCTTCAGGAATTGCACATGATTGCAGATCTCCACACAGCAGTCCTGCAACCGGCTCAGCATCTGGCGGGCAGTCAGTTTAGAGTCATAACTGCACAGATAGGCGATATCCGGACAGCGTACCCTTTCTGCCGTGTTCAGCAGAATGCCGCCTGCCGTGTAAAAATCCTGCTTGAAGTTTTCCGGGTCCAGATTATCCACCGAGAACAACTCACTCAGAAGCGAAACCGCTTCTTCCGTGCATCCGGAAAGCAGATATTCCCGAAGCCGCGCTGCATTGGTTGCATTGACCGTGGTACCGCGCTGCGCACTGCTGTTCCCCAAATAGCAGATCTTCTGTGTCGGATCCGCATAGGCCGCCACATTGCGGGCCTTCCAGTAAATATCTGACAGCTGCTCCATTTTCTCAAAAGGATCGCTCAATATCAGGGGGGTCGTCAAATGCAGCGCATCATACAGCTGCTCTGTGCGGAAACACATTTCCCGCAATTCCTCTGCTTCATCCGTTTCCTGCGTCAGGATCACCAGGATCAGGTCATCTGCCGTTGCCTGTACATAAAATCTCTGCCCATAAATTTGACGTATCTGCTCTGACACCACCACAGTACGCAGCTCTTCTTTCAGTGAGCACTCGGCGTTTTCCTGAAGAGATGGGATCAGCAGCAGGAAGTTATAGGCTTTCAGCTGCACCGCATCCGTCAGCTGCTGAAGGGTTTCCTGACTCACAGACCCTGTGCGCAGCAAAATTTCCATTTTGCCGTGTTCCAGCTCGCTGCGTGAATGCTCCAGTTCCCGCGCCAATTCATGCTGGCTGTTTACATTACGGAGAAAGATCTCACTCAGCACTTTCCGTGATGCCAGATCCGACTCGTCCAGCGTATCCAGCATCGGACGCAGGCTGTTCATGTCCTCCAGTGTCATGCAGACGCTGATCAATACACAGCCCAGAACGCCCACGATCAGATACAGACAAATTGCACGCTGTACTGCCAACAGACCCGCTTCGTAGAGCGACGGCGGCATTCCAATGACCGCCGTTGCATTCAGAGATGCCACATATCGCGTTGCCATCAGATAGCGCTTTCCCTGATAGGTCTCCCAACCCGTATCATCACTCGTCAGGGAAAGTGTCGTTCCGTCATAGTTGTTTCCCGCCAGGATCGTTCCGTCATCGGAGATCAGGCAGAAAAGCCCTTCCTTGCGCCATTGCTGCTGCGAAAGGAACATTGAAACGACATCTTTTTCCTTGATCAGCACCGTCATTGCGCCGCAGAGACGGCCCGCCGTGTTCACATAGGGCTGATATACCGTGGTATATGAATTGCCATAGCTGGAATGCATCAGTTTGACAACATGGGCGGGCTTTATCGTCGTTACATCGATCTGATTCTGTGCATCCCATTCCTCCTGAGACACATCCTCATACTCAAGTGCTCCCGGGTAAAAATTGCTATGGCTTTCATACGCGCTCCGGTCATCCAATATGATGCCATTCCGCTCAAATGTAATATAGCTGTATGTGATCACAGAGGAATCGTAGGTCTTATCCTGTAACGATTTGCTGGCTCTCGTCAGTGTCTGATAATCTCCCAGAATACTGTTGTCATAACTGCTGGCAAGCAGAGTATACTCCGTTTCGCTGAACAATTTGTTCGTCGTGCTGCGGATATTGCTCAGGCAGCGTTCAAACTGGGTGGTGCCGATTGCCAGCATTTCCATCGCGCTGGAGGACTGCGCCTGGATCGTCTGGCGGATCATCAGGCTATATAGAGGAACCACGATCAGGAAGAACCCAACCGGAATACAAAGATACCTTAAAAGCCTTCGGATCCAGTTTCTAACAAACAGTCTCTTACGCATCTGCAAAAGCTCACTCCAAGCAATGATGATTTCTATGGAACTGTTGGCTGCACCTGTAAGGCGTTTATGGAGCCGGTGCATGTTGCACAGCTCCTCCCTCCGCAATTTCGCAGCATCTTTTTAATTATTTTACCACAGAAGGATTTTTTCCTCAACATTTTTATTGATTTGTAACAAAAATCCACTTTATCACCATGATTTTCAATGCTTGAAAATCTCTGTCAGATGGTCTATCACTTTGCACCGCAAACCGTGTTGTCGTTCAAAGCCACCACCCGGGGCCTGATTGTCTGAGGGAACTCGATTCCCTGGCCCTCTGATTAAAAGAGCCCACCGGGCTGAGCACTCTGATTTTAAAACTTTCGAGTTTGCGTTATTTTTGTGCAAAACATCGTGATTTTTCACGTTGTAATTTCTGCACCCTTTGCCGTATTTTGCAAGTCAGCGTACCCATTGCATCCCTTGAAACCGTGCAAAAACAGTGCAGAAACCGTGCACTTACTCTGGGACAAATGAAAAATAATGATTTTTGATCCATGACTTGGTGGCGGTTTGAGTGACCACAAAGGTAAATCTAATATACAGGAAGAAGAATGCCCACTCGTCTGAGGAGTTCTCAGGGGAGTGGGCATCTCTACGCGGGTGGTTAATATAATTTCGATTATGATAATTCAAATTATATTAACTCGTTCCAATAAAATATTAGTTCTGCCAATATTTCGGTTTGCAAAGCGATTTTACTTTCTACTTTCTTATAAACTGATACACTCCATATTGCGGAGATTCGACAATGCCAAGACGACGGAGATCCCGGATGATGGCATTGGCACGAGAAATCTTCACATCGAAGAATTGAGCCACATTGATGGAATGAAAAGAATATTCGTATCTGTATCTTTTGAAAAGCCCCAAAGTTTTCTCTTTTGTTCTGCTTCCAAAGCTAGTCTCATTCAGCTGAATTTTGAAATTGGCTACCTCGCTGTCCATATCCTCTTTTTCTGAGGTTGCCACTTTTTCTTGGGAAGTTGCCACTTTTAGGGTCGAGGTTTCCACTTTTTCTTGCGGGGTTGCCACTTCTAGGGTCGAGGTTGCCACTTTTTTTGAAGAAGTCGATACTTCTGCAGGTTGAGTCTCCACACTTTCCATACTGATCTGTGCCGGAGTCGCTACACTTCTATTCGGCAGCGTAACGATAAAGAAATCCGAATCCGAGTAGAAGGTCGGCTTCTGGGCTACTTCCACAT
>OGJJ01001593.1_pt1 | contig 16710 bp, 28 predicted proteins | sample 1572081 | NCBI WGS metagenome assembly OGJJ01 (sample SAMEA2582122, study PRJEB24529) | metagenome | biome: Human gut stool | place: China | collected 2011
CCTTGCTAGTTCTGTTACCATGAGTCGTTCAGCATTATAAGCACTGACACCGAATTCGATCACTTCCTGTGCATCTGCCGTTTTCTCATTGTGAAGTTCTTCCATACGGTCATCTATATATTTTTTAACGTTAACATTAGTTAACAATCTGCTCGCTGCTGATTTAGCTGTTTCATCGCTTTTCACATTCTGATATACCGCCTTGTAAGCCCGGGTGGCATTGCAGTCAATCAAATATTCATCGCAAAATCTTTTCTGTTTTTCAGTCACTCAGACTCACCACCTTCAATTCTGGTTTATTTTTACATCATAAAAGCACCCCGAAGGGTGCCTTGTAATATTTCTCATTATATGTCTGCATTATTTGTTTCTTCTTTCATATCTATATCAAAATCTTCCTCAACCATAAACGCATAATATTTATCTTTAACTAATTCATTTATTAATAATTCCTTAGTTTTTGGATTTTTTACGATGTCCTGAATGTCTTCCTTGTCTTTAGTAAATCCCAATGATATAATTGCTATTCCAGCATCCTTTGATTTAAAGTATTCAAAGAATTTATCCACATTTTTCTTATCTGAAAGTGATCCCCAAATATCTTCTGACATAGATTCATCTAATGCGTCCACAAATTTACCAACAAGATTCTTTCTTTCAGCATATGAATCTTCAAGACTGGCGTACTCGAGATTAATTCCTCTCGATATTTTTTGGCATGCACTAACAACATTCTGCATCTCAATTACATTTTTATATTCTTTTGAATTATCTGCAGATAGTATCTTTTTGCCTACAGAATCCAACATGAGATTCATTTTTTGAACCAATATATTCATATCCTCTACAGAATTTTTAATTTTCTCATCTGCCTTCTTTTCTTTTAATATCTGTAAATATTTTTTAAACATATCTGCCCATTGAATTGACAAATAATCTTTAATATCCTGTGTTTTAGAAAACGCAAAAATTGGAATCCCCACAATTCCTCGTAACTCTGATATAAATTTAAAAACTTTTCTATTATCCACAGAATTAAATTCAAATTCAAACGCAGGATCATTGAATCTTTCTTTATTCAATTTATATAATTCATACTCGGTATTTACAGCCTGCTCAATAAAAGCATATACTGGTACTCCATTTTCTACAGCCGTCCTAAATTCTTTGTGCGTAACGGATATGTAATCTCCATCTTCATCCGTTTCATCCGATGCTGCACTTCCATATCTTCCCCCAATTATTAGAATTGCCATATCACAATCTTTCATTGCAGTATAACATGATTTATCTAAATTTTGTCCAGGTACATACCCTATATCACCCGCTTCTGATTCTATCGGTTCGTAATTATATTGTCGAATAAAATGATATAAGTCTTCTCTAATTGGTTTTAAATCATAAAAAGTCGAACTTACAAAAATACGTGGTTTCATGCTATTTCTCCTTAGTATTTTTCTTTTATAATACATCACTTATCACCTCTATTTCAACATTTTATGCTCTTTATTGTTTGATTCTTCCTAAACTGTGGCGAAAAAGACACCCGCGTTGCCAGGTGTCTCATCAAAAAAATACAATATAAGGAGAAATTAGATGTCCTATCGAGAAGCGTTCCTCTTTTTCCGTTTCTCGATGATACCATAATAGCACGGTTACTACTGACATTCTATGACATCTTTGTTTGGCATTTGAAAATGCGCCAGTGCTTTTCCGTGTATACGATGGATATGTCTCTCAGTATATTTCATGTGATCAGCAATCTCCCACCACTCTTCTCCTTTTATGTATCGATAATACAATACATCATCTTCATTCTGTGATTTTAACGATCTGATCCTTTGAACAATATCTGTATAGCTTTCTATCCTCATCTTTTTCTCATAGTTCAAATTATCTATCAGATCTTGGATCCTTGCTATTTCGCCGGACAGATCTCCTTGCCCTCCGGATCCATGCGGCATCCCGTCATAGTTAATAGCCTTAGTGGATTTCAACATTTCTTTCAGTTCATCTACTTCAACACTTATCCGCTGCACACGTCTTACATGTTTTCTGTAACTTCTGAGATAATCTTTTTTCCTTTCATTCTCTGTCTTGCTTGTCTGCTCCACCGGCATCTACTCCCTTCGTCACGTCTACTCCCATCTTCTTCAGGTAATCATCGACCGTATAACTCTGATACGGCTTTCTGTGGAATCTCTCACTTGCTCTCCTGTCAATATCCGATTCCAGCTCATCATAATGCTGTTGACCTTCTAGTCTCTGTTTCTTCGTATTTCCTCTGTTCAATCATTTCTCAGCTCCTTCGTCGTTTTGTTTGTATGGTTCCGGCAATGGTGTCCACTGAACAACATTGGCTAGAACAGGAAAACCTGTATTGGCATTTATCCAGCGCTCCATGTGATCAACGATTTTAAAATAGGCGAATATGCACATTCTGTCCTCAATGCCGCATTCAATATCAGCTACCACAATCTGCCTATCTTTTGGCAATCTCTCACTACATGGAATCCATTTGCCAAAATCATTATTTTCCTGCTCTACCAATTCAAAACACTGTTCTTTCCATTCAAGTACATATTCCAGAGCATAAGAACCGTATCCGATGCAGTCATCGTTACTGCCTACCTTTCTATACTTAATGGCGTAATATGGTTTTTCTTTCGGTCCGGTCACTACAATGTCAATGTTCTCTACCTTTATCTTTTCCTGCGATTTATTTTCTATCGGCGCATATGTCTTATCCATATTATTCTCCTTCCTCGTACGGAGTCGGTAATGGCATCCAGGCGATTACTTTCCCATTCGGTTCACCCGAATCTCCATGCCATCTTCCTAATTCATTCAAATATAAGATTTCAATACGAATTTCGCCTGAATAATATACTCCCCATTGAGCAAGAACTGGTACATTTAACTCCGGCAATCTCTCACTATACGGAATCCATTCGCCAGGGACATTTGTGTCCTTAGCATCTTCCCTGTCCTCATACATCGCCAGTCTATTCACCAGCTCCTGTTTCTTATTCGGGGACCAGTATCCTGTTTTCATACCACTTTTTCTTTTATGTGTTAATCTCTCCATGATCTATTCCTCCACATCCTTTACTCGCATCCGTGCACCCTTCTCATACCTCGTACATTCCTCTACCTTGCATCCACGGCTGTGTTTCATAAGTCCGGCATAATCACAACTGTTCACTGTCGGCCGGTTGCTCCGGAACTTACAAGTCTTACACAGGTGCCGATCTGAATTGTCTACTACCGGTTCCTTTTCTTTTTTCCGGAATCTCGCTGCATGATACCCGACTGTTCCGAACGGGATACCAGTCCGATCAGCGATCTCACGATTGGTATATCCTTCCTCTACCAGTTTCCGGATCTTCTCTTTCTTATCTTCGATATTGTCCGCCGGAAGATCTATCGTTTCTTCTTCCATCCTTTCCTCCGGCTTCTCTGGGGGGGGGTAATACTTTCCTGTGTTTCATGCACTGCCCGAATGATTTCTTCTGGATCTACCTGATCATCTTCTGTCATCTCCTGCACAGCCTGTTCGAAATCCGGATTTACAACTGCCGGGACATCTACCAGAAAGTGATTCTCTGGCTGGTCAAGGATATCCGACAACGGCATTGCATTCATACCGCCGTCTTCACCTATCCAAAGTGCCGTTACTGGTTTGCCCTTTATGTAATATTCCAATGCTTCTTTTAAGTTCTTCTCTACTAACATTACTTTCTCTCCATCTATTTTTCAATCAATCCCATATACATCTCCTGATCATAAGTTCTGCCATCAAAATTATTAAAGTTATCCTTCTTCTTTGCTGTCGATGTCCTCTTTCCTTTCTTCATTCCTCGAAATTCCTTATAACCACCAGCCGTTGCCTTCTTCACGATAGCAATCTGTTCCTCCGGCTTATTACTCAGGTTCAACAGATCTTCCCTTAGAGCCTGTACCTGTTCCGGAAGAATCGATCCATAGTTATGTTCTCGAACAAGAAGATACATCTGGAAAGCCGATTCAAGTTCCGGAGACTGAAATACTGTATTATTTTTATTATTATTTACTTTACTTTTATTTGCGGATTTTTCCGTGGAATTAGATTCGTTTTTCCCGGAAAAACTATCGCATTTCCCCGGAATATCTTCAAAAAGAGTGCACTTAATAAAAGGTTCCGTATCTTCCTTTTTCAGAAGCCAGTACCTACCTACTTCCAGCGGCTCTTTGCTCTTACGCATTCTTTCTTTAATACCGAGCTGATACCGTCTCTGTATCCCGGCAGAGGTCAAGACCTTGTCCGAACTAAACAGTGTGTTATCAAACAGTGACTTATTTAGCAGGAAGTTCAAGACCTGCTTCACCTTATTTTGATCTATCCCTAATTCGTCAGAAATGATATACAAAAAGTCTTCATCCGCTTTTATGTAATATCCCTGCCTGTAGATCTCACATAATAAAAACAGGTAGATCATCACTCCGTCCGACCTGTATCTGGCCTTGACGATTCTGATCTTATTATCCTCAAAAAAATCTATATCAAATGGAAAGTAAAGAAGGCCTTTGATCTTCGGTCTGGCCATGCTGCACCTTCTTTCCTATCCCTTATATTCTTCCACAGTAACGTCCAGTCCTTCCAACGAAGAATAGACTTTCTTTGCTACTACCATAACGATCTGCGTATCATCATGGTATGCAACACCGTTCAAGGCATCTGCTACAACTTTTACGATATTATCAATATCCGGCTTCTTAAGCGGAAGTTCCTTTCCATCCAGCATAAGAGCTGTACGTTTCTTACTGGTACTCTTCGGCGGAAGAAATCTCGCCACGATCCGAAGGGTTACCGGCTTGCCCCGTTCCAGGAACATTCCATTGCATTTATTCAGGAACCGGTCCTTGATGTAATTTTCGTACAGCAGATCTGTTTCCGGAGTATAAGACATTGTATTTCCGGTATGCTTGTTTCTGACCGTCTTCGCCCTCGCTTTTCCCTGGGGCTTGCCCGGAACATGAAATGTCACAGCATTCATCCATTGCTCCTTTCTTTCCATGGGATAGTAATAAATAATCATCTATCCCATGGAACACTGCATAATCAATATGTTACATTCGTGATACAATCCAAAAGGAAGTACAAATCTTAAGCGATGACTGTGATCTTATGTTTCTCCAATTCTTCACTCAGTTCAAACTCCAGATATTCCTTGATCTTTTTCATAACTGCATTCTTCCATAAACCACCATCAGCTTCTACCAGTTTAAATGCCGGTCCCCGGTCTCCGTCCTTAATACGGAATACATAAGAACTCTCCGGCTGTTCGATTTCTGCAAATGTACGGTATGGTCTTAACTTAACCGGATTCGGTACGATCACATCCGCCAGCTCTACACCCGTTTTAATCGTTGTCTTCTGCGATACGCCATCATCTGAATAATTGGCAGTTGTTCCGGATTTAATATTACCGGCAACCTGCATGATCGTAATGAGGTCCTCTGTCTCTACAAAATTTGCCTGCAGCTCGATCAAGAATACAGGAAAATCTTTCAGCATCTTTTCCATCCACTGCTCTGCATCCCGATCGCCCAAACCGATAACATCCATATCAAATCCAACCAGCAGGCCTAAGATCATATCTCCTACAATAGGATTCCCATGTTTGTTCGTGTCATAGAAATAACATCCCATCGGATTCACCGGAAGATTCTTCACAAGACCTTCTTCATCTACGATCATAACTACTTTGGTTTTGAAATAATCCAGCAGTCTCTGGGCTCTCACTAACTCTACATATCCGCCAACTTCTTCTCTCAAACTTTCATGATCAAAATTCAGATCGATGATCGATATCTTACTATCCGTTGTAATTTTCAGCGTCTTCATCTTTTCTCCTCCGCCTGTTTAATGGCTTCCTTTGTAATACTTACCAGAACTTCCTTTGCCAGTTCTTCTGGCATATGTCCGCGAAGTGATCTATACATTGCCACTGTAACTCCTTTATATTCCTTTATCAGTTCTGCTCCTGATCCAAGTAGTTCTACCTGGCATCCCGTTATTCCGCTACAAACGGACTGTGATGTTGCTTTAATCATTTGACTAATTTCCTTTCTTCTCATATAATATAGTTGACTAATTTTCTGAGCGCCCGAAGCTTGCCGGCTTATACGGGTGCTCTTCTTATTTCCACGTCAGATCAAAAATCTGTCTTAACTGATCCGGCGTATAGATTTTTGCTGATGGCACCGTCACACAGCTGATCAGGTAGTTTCTTCGCACTTCTACGGTATTTGAATCCTTGCTGATTGCATCTAAGTGCTCCTGGATTCTTTCCAGTTCTTTCTGGAATTCATGATCATCCATCAGTCTTGGTATCTCTTGCAATGTCCTCACCCCTTTCACTTTGCAAACAACCAGATAAATAACACTGCATCGAATGCAAGTCCGATTACTCCGCCAATCAGCAGCTCAAACACCACTTCCCGGACGATTCTCTGCCATTTTGTTCTTGGTCCTCTTCTTTTCATGCTTGTCCACCTCCCCTACCGCCTAAGCGGTTTTCTCTTTCTGGTATCCCAGATATCCAACAGCTACACGATTCAACTCATTCACGATCTTTGCTCGCTCCTCTGCGGATAATGTAGCCATATCTCTCTCTACTCCATCAATGATCACGATGTTAATATGTTTCAAAACTGCATCACCTCTTTATAGGTTATGTATTATGGTTTGTACTTGTTGCGGTTCTTTGGTATAATTTTCTTATCAAATGATGAAAGGAAATAAATATGGATTATTCAAAAATCACTCTTATTTTTCGAGAACGTGCCAAACTCTTTACAATGCGTTTTATTCACCCTGTTTCTGCTAAATTCATTGGACAAGATTGTTATAACTTAAGTCATGTGTATAAGTTCATCTATTCCCCTTACGAATTTACAGATACATTAAAGAATAAACATCCGCAACCTTGTGTCTATTACCTTACTGACAATTACCGGCGTTACCGTACATGGAAACGGAAACAATTTTACGATACTAAGGTCTGGCAATTAATTATTTCTATTATTGCTGCTGTTATCGCTTCTTTAATTACGAACTCTTTACTTAAGTAGTAGTATCGCTATGATTCCAAGTAACACTGCAATAATTATCCGATAGCACAAGACCGTTCTATCAAAATAACGATACAGCTCTGCCAGTTCCGGTTGGATTCCATGAAAATCAAACCACTTGCGTTCATCTTCACTCTTCATTTACTCCCTCCCTTCTTCTGAACCCGAATCATCTGTTGCAAATAAGTAAGCATTACGCAGCCTGTTCAATCACCGGAACATATCCACGCTTCTTTAATTCCTCATATAAGAAAAGTCTGCCTTTCTGTGTCCATTCGGTCTGCATTGCGACATCTGCTCTGCCATCAGTTCTTGTAATATCAATGGTTCGGCTATGTACATATCCACCATTCTGATATTTTGAGTACAGCACCCATTGTCCGCCGACCTTATACTGAATCTTCAATTCTTTAAGAATCTTGTTCAGTTTTCTTCCGCTCATTCCATAGTCTTTTGCGATCTGCGTAATAGTTACCAACGACTTTGACTGTAGAATCATATCCACATAATTGGCTTTTGGTTGCAGTTCTGTGATAATCTGCTGTTGTTCAACTACCTGTTCGCCAAGGAATTTACATCTGTCTTTCAAGGACTCGATCGAATGGTTCGCCATCTTTAATGCTCTTGCCATAATCTGCTCCGGCGTGTTCCAGGCTTTCTCAAGATCTATGAAATACTGGCGAATCTGTTTTCCTTCCGGTGATCTCTGGATCATACAAATCTGTTTTGCCATGTCAATGGAAATGTCCGCATCTTTTGAAGGTCTTCCCCCTTTTGAAGAGGTTTCGCTCATTTTTGAGCAAAAGTCTTTTCCTTCCTCAAAACCATATTCGCACATTCTTGGAAACCAGTCCTTAAAAGCTGTCTTGATATTTAACTGTTCGTGTAGATCTCTTGCCGATACTGTTGGCTGTTCTGTTTCATAATTAATTTTTAATACTTCGTTCATGTGTCCTCCTTTTGTTACGTTCAGTTCAGTTCAATTAAATTGAACTTTTTGTTTAAAAAAATAATCTGGTATATCATTAACTGTTAGTTTAAGTAATCTAACAGCCTTGAAAATATCCGGTTGTTTCCAATCCCTGCTCCCACTCATTTTCAATGACAACGTGCGCTCTGACCAGCCCATAGCTTCTGCAAATTTATACCTCGTCCCAAAGATTTCCACAATCCGTCCAGACAGTTTACTATAATCATACAAATTTTGCACCTCCTTTGCTCAATTTCTTTGAACATCTTCACTTTAGCATATGCCTTTTAATCTGTCAATCGTTTTGCTCAATTATTTTGAATTTTTCTCATTTTTATATTGAACTTTTGTTTAATATCTTATATAATGTACCTTACAAAGCGAGGTGATCAAATGAAGAAACAAACTACTTCAAATAGATTAAAACAAATAATGTCAGATAGAAATTTAAGACAAGTAGATATACTTGAAATGTGTAAACCATATTGCAATAAGTACAATATAAAACTCGGTCGAAATGATTTGAGTCAATATGTTACGGGAAAAGTTGAGCCAGGGCAAAAAAAGCTTACCGTTTTGGGAATGGCACTTAATGTAAGCGAGGCATGGTTAATGGGATTTGATGTTCCTATGGAACGAATGGCTTTTAAAGATGCACCCAAAAACTTTCACTCTTCTTTTGATAATATAGAAAATTTTAAAGTTGCCTATGACAAAAGTAAATTACGCAGTAATAAATTGCTTAATTCAATAATGGAAAATGCTGAGCAGCTCAACAATGATAACAGAAAGAGCTTATTTGAATACTCGCAAAATTTATTATCAAATCAACGCATGGAAGAAGCTCTTCAAACAGATGCTGCACAGGCGCGTACAGATATCACTGTTTCCAAAGGCACAGATACATCCGATGACGATATCATGGATGCTGAAGATTTCTAAGTCTTTTTTATCGGACAGGTGAATTATTATAATTATCTTGGAGGTGTTTACGATGAATGCTTATGAAGCACTTTTAGATGAAGCCTGCGATACGGGACTTACAGTTAAGGAAAAACCATTAAAATATAACAACGGACGTATCAAAGGTAACCGGATAGCAATCCGACAAGACATTGATACAGAAAAAGAAAAAGCCTGTGTACTGGCTGAAGAACTAGGACATTATTATACATCGGTTGGAAACATTCTCGATATGACTGTTCCAGAAAACCGAAAACAAGAGCGCCAGGCGCGGCTCTGGGGATACAACCGCAGTATCGGATTATTCGGTCTGATCAGAGCCTATGAACACGACTGTAAGAGCCGGTACGAAATTGCAGACTATCTGGATGTTACAGAAGAATATCTGGAAGAATGCATCGAATGTTACCGGGATAAATATGGAATATATAAAGAAATAGATAATTATGTGATATATTTCATTCCACATTTAACGATATTTAAGAAAATATAAAATACAGGAGGTGGTTTTGTGGGATTTTTTGATAGATTCAAAGGAATAAACATACAAACATCTTCCAACTTGCTCGATCGAAGATCTATTCCTTCCGAACAAATAGATAATATGCAACAAATAAATGCAAGTAACTCATATTGCAAAAGAATTTGGAAGATGTTTTATAAAGATTATCCTGAAAAACCTTTTGTTTCTAAAGATCGTGAAATAAATACAAATTGGATTGAACAAGCTGAAATGTTTCCTAATCAATCGCTCGTATCTGAAACTATGATGAAGCGTTATCCCGATGGTTTATTGCCGGGACATGTTTATATGTTGTATTGGCTCAATAAATATAATAACAAGAAAGTGCCTTCATACTTTGAATATGAATATGGAATTAATTTTAAAGATGAAAAAGACTATCTTATAAAAAATGAATATCTTGACAGTTCACTCAAACCAACACTCAAAGGACTTGAAGCGGTAAAGAATCACATAGCGGTTATTGAGAAAAGGCATCCATCCCCTAAGTATTCTGGCAATCCGAGTATAACTTCTCCCATTATGGTTTCTGTGGGAAGAATTATTCCAACCAACTTAAAACAGGGAATTTTAAGTGTCCCCTCCTCTGATCGGACATTAATTGACGCAGAATTTAAACAAATAAATACATTTATTGCTTTTGCATTAAAGCTTGCGCATTTAAAGGAAAATTTAAATATCGACACACGTGAATTTTCATATTCTGATAATTTGACTTTTTATAAAGCACAACCGTATACGCAAACAGGTCGACCTGCTAAATACCCTTTGGTCTTACAATATGCATATTCTACTCACAATGATTTAAACTTAGCACGAGACTATTTCGGATCACTCTCTTATACGCAGGACGGAAACATTGGTAAAGCACGATTAATCTTTTGGAAACAAAAAAGGGGATATATGATTCATCTTGCAATGGTAGATAATCAGTTGACTGTTAAAAAGATTGAAAAAAGCGCTCCTTCTAACTGGGAGACTATTTACAAGCTGTAAATATATTTTGTGATATAAATCACATCAGCCAAAAGCTAAAAATGTATTAAATAAAAACCGTCCCTGCTACCAACAGGAACGGCCTAATGAATACTATACAGTGCCAAGGCACGATATAACATTCCGTGAACAAGAGTATTATATCACATTTCCCTGGCACCTGCATAGGTGTTATTTTTATACCCATTTTTGTGCGACATCGCACATATAATTACAGGAAGGTGATACAATGAGCGTAAAATATGCATACGGCTATATCCGGGTATCCACACACGATCAGGAAGAAATCTCTCCGGACTCCCAGGAGCATCTCCTCCGGGACTATGCAGCCAAGAACAATATTGTAATCCTGAAGATCTTCACGGACCTAGGTATCTCCGGAAGAAAAGCCAACAAGCGTCCCGGCTTTCAGGAGATGATCGGACTTGCCAAAGGTGATGATCATCCGGTTGATCTGATCCTTGTATGGAAGTTTTCCAGATTTGCCCGGAATCAGGAAGAATCCATCGTCTATAAATCTCTATTAAAAAAGCAACATAATGTAGATGTTGTGAGTGTATCTGAGCCACTCTCCGATGATCCATTTGGCAGCCTGATCGAGCGTATCATCGAGTGGATGGACGAATATTATTCTATCCGGTTATCTGGCGAAGTTCTCCGCGGCATGAAAGAAAATGCAGCTCGTGGAGCTTTTCAGGGAGTTGCACCATTTGGTTATAAGACGGTTAATAAAACACTTGCTATTGATCCGGAAAAAGCAGATATCGTCCGGCACGTATTTAACATGTATGTAAATGAAAAATTAAGTGTATTTGACATTGCCCGGTATCTGAACAACTTGGGATTCCGGACAATTCGTGGAAATCTCTTCGAACGGCGCACAGTCGAATACATGCTGAAGAATCCAACCTATTGTGGAATGATCCATTGGAATAAGACGGAAAACGCAACACACAGTATTAAAAATAAGGATGAATGGATTGTAAGCCAGGGGCAGCACTCCGCTATCATTTCACAGGAATTATTTGATGCCACACAGGAACGGCTGAAAGCAACCCGCCGACCATCCCGACGGCGAGAACGTCCATCCTCTACATATAAGCACTGGCTTTCTGGGCTTATGAAATGCCCTGCTTGTGGAAAAACATTATCTGCCTGCACTCAAAAAAGAGTCAATGGCGAAAAGTACGCCTACTTCTCTTGCTATGGATATGCTCACGGACAATGTGATAAAGCTCACGGTGTGAGTTCATTGGTGCTGGAACCGGAAGTTTTAGCCAGTATCAAAGAGGTCCTGGATACCGGAAATATTTCCTATGAATTACACGATTATCAGCCAACAGAAGCCGTTGACGAACGAAGTATTATAAGAGATCGTTTAAACAGTTTAACAAGCAAAGAGGAACGAATAAAGGCTTCCTACAGGGAGGGAATCGACACTTTGGAGGAATATAAAAGCAATAAAGCAATTCTTCAAAAAGAACGGGATAATTTGGAAGAACAATTAAAAGAACTGGAAGGACAAAATCCGGAACCAGATCGGGATCCGACCGGCAATATGCTATTGAAAGTTCGAAACGTCTATGATATTCTGATCTCAGATAGTTATACATATGTTCAGAAGAACGAAGCTCTGAAACAGATCGTTGATAAGATTATTTATGATAAAGAGTCAGATTCTTTGAAAATTTATTTTTTTCTATGTCGTTAAGAATGCCCGCAAACCCAGTAAAATCAAGGGTTTGCGGGCACTTTATACGTTATTGAAGTTCGGTGGACCGGATGGAGAATTAGGAGCTTCTTTGAGATATTTTTCTCAGAGATATACCATGCCTTATAATGAAGTAATTGGCACACTAACAGACATTGCTACCGAAGAATTTGCCCATATGGAAATCGTATGCGCCATTGTACACCAGCTCACACGCAATCTGACTCCGGAACAGCTTGAAAAATCCGGTTTTGATAAATATTATGTTGACCATACACTTGCTCTTTGGCCACAGGCTGCCAGTGGAACTCCTTGGAGTGCTACAACTTTCCAGTCTAAAGGTGACCCTATCACAGATCTTCATGAAGATATGGCTGCCGATGGTGCGATTGTGTAAAGACAACATTTAATGTTTTAAAGATAGTTCCCGAACATCTGGCATACTGGTTGCCAGATGTGAGAACCTTAGAAATTCCAATGTATTTCAATAGGTACATTTTTTGTTACAGGGTCTTTTTTTCCAACCAATATGTAATCAATCAGTTTATCAACAATTTCCCTGTCTAAATGTTCAAGATTTGTATATTGCTCAATTAACTGGCGTCGATTATCACCAGCTTGAATTTTTCTTTCAATAACATCAAGCTTTTTCTGCGAATCAATTACCAGTTTTTCAAGCCTTTCTTTTTCTGTCGAGAAGTCTTTGGATAATTCTAAGAAGTCAGTTTCGGATAATATTCCCTTTACTTTGTCTAAATACAACTCACGGATTCCTTTTGTATATTCAGAAATCTTTTTTTGATAGGCAACTATTTCCATATTTACTTCTTCTTGCTGTTCCCGTAAATTATTATTAAACTGAACATTTTCTATAAGTTCGTCTTTATTAAGGTACTCAGCAGATAATTTATTGATTTCATCAATTACTGCTTTTTCCAATTTGGGAACAGAAATAAATGAACCAATACAGGAATCTTTTGCAACGTGTCTGGTTGGACACTGTAAATAACGTCGTCCATCTCGTTGCTTATTTGTGCGTAACGTATAACCACAATTCATGCACCGAGCTTTTCTGGCGAATAAACCTATTTGTCCAACTGTAAACGGTTTGGCTTTTTGAGCTATCAATGCCTGCACATTATCCCATAATTCTCTATCTATAATAGGTTCATGTGTTCCCTCTACTCTATACCATTGGTCTTTAGGTCTTGGCTTATTTTGTTTAGTTTTGTATGAAACACTTCCATATTTTCCTTGAACCATATTACCAATATATATTTCGTTGATGAGCATATCTGATATAGCAAAATATTTCCATAAGGTACTGTTTTGAGTCCTAGGTTGCTTATATCGTAAATCATGAAGTCGTTTATATTCTGTTGGATTGGGAATTCCTCTGTCATTCAACATACGTGCAATCGCTGTCTTTCCATATCCCTGTGAAAATAATGTAAAAACTTCTCTGACGACTTTGGCGGCTTCTTCATCAATAATCAAATGTCCCTTTTGATCGGGGTCTTTCTTGTATCCATATAAAGCAAATGCCCCGATATGATATCCATTTTTTCTCCTGTCAGTCAGAACACTTTTTATATTCTCTGACATATCCTCTAAATACCATTCATTCACCAGACCGTTAATCTGTCTTGATTTTTTATTTCCCTTATTAGCAGTGTCCGCATTATCTACAATACTGATAAACCGAATCCCCCACACAGGGAAAAGACCGTGGATATATTTTTCCACCAATTCAAGCTCTCTGGTAAATCTTGATTGTGTCTTACAAAGGACTATATCAAATTTATGATTTTCAGCGTCATTTAACAGTCGATTAAATTCCGGACGCCGTCTATCAGAGCCAGTGTAATCATCATCACTATATATATTGTAGACTTCCCAGCCTTGCTCTAATGAGTATTGGAGTAACATTGATTTTTGATTCTGAATACTGTTACTGTCGTCTGTTTCTGATTGTTTGTTTCTATCTTCTTCTGATAATCGGCAATAAATAGCAACTCTTAATTTTGATGTTGTCATAAGTCTTTCTCCTTTTTCCAGAGAAGACAAAACAAACTATCTCTACATGATGTCATTATAACATCTAGCAGGATAGTTTGTCTATTATCTGGCAGGTGTTGCCTTTCTGTTGCTTTTTTCATATTGGTTGATAAGTTCAACCCATTTCAAAGTAAATGCTGTTGCTAATGCCGTCTTATCACAATTTTTAAAAACATTTTTGCAAACTATATTTGTGTCATTCGCCATTGAATCACCTCACTTGCGTATATTTAAGACTATGCAAAAATGCTTGTACGTTATGAAAGATTGTTTATATATAATAAGGTAACAATCAGATGGCTCTGGCAAGCTCCACTGGTGTTTCAACCATTCCCATTCTGATGGGCGAACCGTACTTCTACGGGTGTATCATTATTCAGATATACAGGTCATGGCAATAGCTTTTCCAAAAGCTATCCGTGGGACATTGAAATAATCGCTCATCAAATCACCCCTTTCACTGTCATGGCGGTTCAATCCACTGGCTCGTTGTATATCAAACGTATCTGACTGTTATATTCAGTTTTCAAGGTGCGATTTGTGCCTTAAACTACCTCAACTTCAAATTTCAAAATCATTTCCATAAGAGCGGTTCTGATTCTGCCTTTGAGTTCTGTGTCTACTGCTATGTAAATATTCCCGTATTCGTCATACAATGGACGTAAGCTGGCTTTTGAAATGTATGCGTCATAATGTTTCAGCACTTTTTCTATTGCCTGTACATCACCATCTGCCGAAAGAGATATAACAGTAAAAGACGGGCATTTGTCTGTGGATTTCATCATTCGTCCTCCTGTAAATACTTTTTGATTTCTTCCAATGAACTTCTACGGTTGCGGAAAGAAGTGCTACGGTCAATCTGTAACAAATCAGCAATTTCAGCGTCCGACATTTCCAGAAAATAAAACATCAGTAAAATGTCCAGTTTCTTTTCTGGTAAAATCTTTAATGCGTCTGCTAACTGTTCATTATTAACCTTTACCTTTGTTCCCAATACCTCGAAGCAAGAATAATCGCTATCGTAATCGTCTGTAATACCTACATGACTTAATTCCTGCTCCGGCAATTCAGAGAAAGCTATCTCGTGTGTTGCCCGTCTGGACAGCTCTCTTTGATAATCTTTTACGGTCGTGTCAATAACACGCTTTACAAGACAATCAAATTGAAGTCGAATAGCTGTCTGGAAAGAAGAGGGTTTCATGTTCTCACCCCCTTTCTGGCTAAATTGAAAGGGGATAAGAACTTCTTGTCCCTTTTCGCACTAACACTCGTCTGGCGAGTGTGATTTGTTGCACGAAAAGCAAAGAATTTATAAAATTCTTTAAAATAACAAAAAAGCACTAAGGCAATACAGATGTACTGACTTTGTGCTTTCTGAATATTTCCTACTGTGTGATGTAAAAAACCACATTCAAGGGTGTAATTCGTTACTGCATAAGCTGGAATTTTTTTAGCTGTAAGACAAATAGATATTTACAGTTTTGTTGCAATGCAGTTACCTCCGAGAACCGCAAAACAAAACCTTTTGTTGGAAATAAAAAAGCGGTTTTGACCGCTAAGAAATGAATAAATATTGAGACATTCAAAAAAGAACACTACTTATAGCGGTTTTTTTATTAACCTCACAAGTAGTATTTTGTTTCAAAACGCAAAATATGAACTCACAAACCTACATATACGTTTTTTAATACCTGTTGATTTGCAAACAGGAACTGTAAAATGTAGTGAGGTGATTACATATGCGTAAAAAAGAAGATAAGTACGATTTTAGAGCGTTTGGTCTGGCAATCAAACAAGCTCGGATAAAGCAGGGTCTGACCCGTGAGCAGGTGGGAGCTATGATTGAAATTGACCCACGCTATTTAACAAATATCGAAAACAAAGGACAGCACCCAAGCTTACAGGTGTTTTATGACCTTGTTCATTTACTTAATATATCTGCCGATGAATTTTTCTTACCTGCCTCTGATCTGGTAAAAAGCACCAGAAGACGGCAGTTAGAAAAGCAACTTGATACTATGTCCGAAAAGGACTTAATCATCATTGAAAGTGTTGCTGATGGAATTATTAAGTCAAAGGAAGTGGAGGACGAGTAATCCTCCACCTTGCATATTCAATAAAATAAGCCGATAACCCAAGAAATTCTTAATCTGCGGTGGTCGGGCTTTTTTTGATAAGCTGAAATGTGTCGTACTTTGTCGATACGCTATATATATCATGGCAACTACCTCCATTAGTCGTCGAAATTTAGGAATGGCGCGTGAAAATACCTCTGTTCTACGACGGCTTTTTTTCTTTTGCCGTCGTCCGGCAGATTGTAGTTCTATTCTTTACCTATATGCTATATGGAAAGTTTGTAGATTTCATAAAGAT
>OGJJ01001599.1_pt1 | contig 16671 bp, 15 predicted proteins | sample 1572081 | NCBI WGS metagenome assembly OGJJ01 (sample SAMEA2582122, study PRJEB24529) | metagenome | biome: Human gut stool | place: China | collected 2011
CGCTTCCTTTTGAACTGAGCAGCATCGGCTTGCGATGTCTTTTTACTTCTTCTATGGGAGCAGGAGGCCGCGAGCTTGAGTCTCGCCACTCTGACCGCAATAAAAGCCACGATGAAACGTCACAATATGAACATTCGTCGTGGCTTTTCCTACTGCTTTTTCCTTAGAAGAAGGATTCATCCTCTGTCTCATTGGTTTCCAGATTTACCCTGCGCAGATAGCTGCGGCTTTCCTCCAGAATCTCCTCCAGTCGCTCATCGGACAATTCTTCCTCACACAAGACGTTCATCATGAATGTCATGTTGACGCCGCTGACCAGACGCGTGTTCGGCTTCTGGAGATATGGATACATTGACTGATTGACGCTGCCTCCATACAGATCGCTGCAAAGCAGGACTTGATCCTCAGCAGAAACGGTTTTGTAGAAATCATCCAGATGCTCCTGCACGGTATCGTTGTCTACATAGGCATCAAAAACCGTCAGATTTTGTTGCGCTCCCAGAAGGATCTCGCAGGAACTCCTGATGCCGCTGGCAAAGCGGCCATGAGAGGACAGAAAAATCTTTAACATGAATCGGCATTCCTTTCTTCCGTACTGTCGGAGACGATCCGAAAGCATTTTTTACTTTTGAAACGGAACAGACACACAAAAACCTTGATGATCCAGTCCAGTTTCATGCAGACATATACGACAAATGCCGGCAACTTCAAGACAACACCGGTGAGCCATCCAAGTGGAATGGAAATCAGCCAAAGAAATGTGGCATCAATCATCATGCAGAACCGTGTGTCTCCACCGCCCCGCAGGATACCCTTTGTCAGCACGGACTGCAGTGCCTGAAATACAATGATAAAGCTGATCGCGTCCAGGAGCTGCATGGCAATGTCATGTGTTTCAGCGGAAAGGTTGTAGGCATTGACCACAAACGGCCCGATGATCATTAAAATGAGGCTGGTTCCCAGGCTAAACAACACGGTCAAGATGATCATGGTTGTGCTTTCCCGGTAAGCCTTGTCCAATTTGCCGCTTCCCACATTGTTTCCGGTGATCACGGCCGCGGCCTGTCCGATGCCTTGTGTCATGACTGTGCAAAGGCGCTGGATCATGGCAACGATGGAATTGGCTGCTACAAACGATGTTCCGATGTGGCCGATGATGACCGAGACCATGCTGTTGCCGATACCCAGAAGCATGTCAGAGCACAGAACCGGAATGCAGTATTTGCAGTATGTACCCAGCAGATCTCCGACCGGCATCCAAAGATCCCGGATGCGGAAGCGCAACTGCTTTTCCTGGAAGAAGAAGTGTCCGCCGATCACGATCAGCTCAAACAGACGGGCAAGAACGGTTCCGATTGCGGCACCGGCAATCTGCATCTGTGGCACACCAAAGTGACCAAAAATAAAGACCCAGTTAAAAAAGATGTTGACGAAGAAACTGCCAATCGATGCGTAGAGCGGGATCTTTACATCATGAATAGACCGCAGAATCAAGGTCAGGGTCATTGTTATGGCCATCATTACAAAAGAAGCTGTGCTGTACCGGAGATAAATTGCACCCTTTTCGATCACAGCAGTGTCGGCTGTATAGATCCGGAGAAGCTCCTCCGGGAAAAACAACGAGATCACCATGCAGACGACGGCCACAGAGAGAATTACACGCAGCATGATCGCAACCGTCTTTTTCACATTGTTGTAGTCGCCTTTGCCATAAAACTGCGCACTGAGAACGGATGCACCGCCACCGACGCCCATACAGGCGATCTGGAACAGGTTGATAAAATCATTTGCCAGCGAAGAACCGGAAAGCTGTATCTCACCAAAGCTGCCCAGCATCACAGTGTCCATAATGTTCACGCCCACCGTGATCATATTCTGGATGATCACAGGAAGCGCAAGCATCAGCATCAGCCTGTAAAAGCCTGGTTCCTTTACCAATAGTGTCTTTTTTTCCATTTTGTCATCATATGCTCCATTTTTTCCAGTGGCGCATATCCCTTTATGCGTTTTAAGCGCAGATGCGCGGTGGTTTATTTCGCGTGCTCTGCCAGATACTGATCAAAGCTGATCAGCTCAATGCCGTTTGCCTTGACCCATTCCTTGATCTTCGGCGAGCAGAGCGCTTCGAGTTCTCTGCCGCGGATGACGGAAAAAGTCGACATGTTTTGCAATTCACCATCGCAGTAACCGCAGTGGGTTGCAAGCATCGCATACGGTGCATTGAAGTCGAACTCACAGCCGCCAGAAAGAATATGCCAGATGACATCCGTTGCACCCTGTTCAGCCAGACCGTAAGATGGCTTGCGGTCATTCGGGTCGACCTTCATGTTTTTATAGTACCAGCGTGTGCCGACCGGCAGATCCTTCAGACCAAAGCAGTTCAGCAGTACGCCATATTCCTCTGCAATATCCACCATGGCCTGCTCGACTTCCGGTGTGGAAAGCGAATGCCCTGCAAAGTAGCACGGCTTGCGGCCCACAATTTCGATGAAATTTTCGACCTGCTGTTTCATTTCACGGTAGATCTGGTCGTAAGGAATCTCATACAGATTTTCCAGTTTGCGGCGGGTCGAAGAAATAAAAATGCCGTTTTCATCCACCAGTGCAGGGATGTCCTTCGGGTCGCTGGCGGGCAGCCCGGACACAAGATTCAGGTCCTGACCAACCGAAACATGCGGATACTTTTTCAACTCGTTCACCGCATAGCGGGCCTGTGCAGCATTGTTTGTCATCAGGCCCACATCGGTCAGAATCCCGCAGCGGGCTGCGCGCAGGCAGCCGTCGGTGATGCTGTCGGTCATGGCATAATCGGCGCCTCGTACAATCAGTTTCATCTGTTTCTCCTTTCTTATTTCAGGTCACGGTATGTGATCAGCTCAACGTTGTTGCGGAGGATCCAGTTCTTCACAAAGTCCGAGGTGAATACTTCGTGATCTTTGCAGCGGATGACCGAATAGGTCGTGTAACGGAACAGATCTGCATCCACAAAGCCGACATGACCGCCCAAAAGGACGTATTCGTGCCCCAGTGCCTCATCCAGATGTTCCCGGACATACGCCAGTGCATCGGTTTCCAGCTGCTTTTCCACCGTGAAAGGCTTGGTATTGTAACCGTTGGCAGCCCAGTACATATTCACCTTTTTGTGGCAGTCTGCGCTGTACGGAACGCCGCTTTCTTCCGACAGGGTCCGGATCGCCCGGATATAGGCCGGGCTGCTGCGGCTGATGGAGTGTCCGTGCAGATATTCCGGCGGCTGCCCTGCAAGACGGACAAAGTGCTTCAGCTGTGCCCGCAGTTCGGTCAGCACCTGTTCGTAGGGCCACAGCTCTTCCTTACCAAAGCGCGGATCTGCCATTTTGACGGTGGAACGGATAAAATGTCCGTCCTGATCCACCAGGTCCGGGAGCAGTTCCGGGTCAGAGACCGGATCTCCGGAGACAATATTGAAGTCGATGCCAAAGCACACCTGCGGATAATCTTGGATAAAGGATGCGGCGTGCTCGCTTTCCGGCATATTTACAAACAACCCGGTATTCCGGACGACACCGTTTTCAATTGCATCCAGAATGCCACAGGTCACACCACGGGTAAATCCGTAGTCGTCCGATTGCGTCAGCAGTTTCATTTCGACCTCTCCCTTCTCAACATAAAAACCAGGGAAGGAAGGTGCTTTGCGAGCCTTCCTTCCCCGTCACAATTTTACAGAATACCAACCAGCGAGAGCAGAATGCATCCACCCATAATGATGAAGATCAGTTTGACTGGGGTCAGGCCCTTCTGCAGAGCCTTATAGCTACCCCACCAGAGAACAAGGCTGAGCAGACCAGGCATCACATTGTCCAGAATGCCCTGAATGTTGATTTCTGCGCCGTTGACCACCGGTGCCAGAGCAATGTTGATCTTGATATTGGAAGCAATCAGAACACCGACCATCATGGCACCCAGAATGCCGGCAACTTCCATCAGCATAGAAATAATGCCGGATTCCGAAGCCTGATCGATCAAAGAGGTGCCGGTGCGGTAACCGGTCATGAACAGCACATACTTGAGTGCAAGAAGACCGAAGCCGAACAGTGCTACAAACAGCAGTGGTCCAAGAAGATTGCCGTCGGCTGCAATTCCGATGGCGATGCCGGCTACGATAACACGGACACAGTTGAAGAAGAACGAGTCACCAATACCGGCCAGGGGGCCCATCAGGGATGCAATGACACTGGTGATCGTGCCGGGTTCCACGTTGCCCTTTTCTGCGCGTTCCTTTTCCATTGCACAGGCAATGCCTGCCAACAGACCATACATGGTCTGGTTTGTGTTGATGTACTCTGAAGCGTGGCGGGTAAGCGCTTCTTTTTTGGCTTCGTCATCCTGATAATATTTTTCAATAACCGGTGCCGTGGACAGCACCATGGCACGTCCCTGACCAACCACATTGCTGGTGGTGCGCATGCAGGACAGAGAGCCCCAATAGCATTTGTTCAGGATCTTTTTTTCTTCCGGCGAAATCGTATTCTGCTTATTAGGCATAGAAATCGTCACCTCCAACCGTATTTTCAACCTGCTTCAGAGCACGAGAACGATCAAAGACCATGTAGGCACAGACAAAGCCGAGGATTGCCACGGAGAGCACCGGCATTGCCAGATATTTGGTCAGAACAAAGCCAACCAGAACGAACGGTACGGTGTACTTCGAGAAAATGGCCTGGGTCGTCAGCGCCAGGCCGACGACCACCAGCATGCCGCCGGATGCCGACAGACCATTCATCAGCCAGGCGGGGATCGCATCGAATGTGGTCGTGATCACGGTGGATCCGAAGTAGCAGCACAGGAAGATGACGGCAGTATCCAGCAGGTGCTGGAGCACGATGGCCTGGAACCAGACCAGACGGTTGTACTTTTTGACATCGCCCTGCTTGGCGGCGTTCATCAGGGGCACTTCCATCAGGTTGCCAACCATTGTGGTGACCGGCATCAGGCCAAGGCACAGAGCACCGATCGGAACTGCGATTGCAATGCCCTCCTCCATGGAGATCCCGGACAGAATCGCGAGGCCCACGCCAACTGCCGTACCCGAACGATAATCGGCTGCGAGAGAGCCGCCGATGCCGGAAATGCCCATATAAACAGCTTCCAGCGAGGCACCCATTATAACGCCGGTCTTCAGGTCACCGCAGAGCAAACCGATCACTGTGCCCAGCACGATCGGGCGGGTCATGGTCTGCCATCCCAGAATGCCGTCAATCAGCCATGTGATCCAGTAAGCAAACGCTACAAGCAATGCAGGAACTAACATACTGTGTTTCCTCCTTTTTTATTTCCATTCAGCCTTTTCCGCTGCTGCAACAAAGGCCTTCAGGGACGTTTTTTCGGTCGAGGGCAGGCTTTGGACATAAGCGTCCGCAACACGTTCGCTGATCTCCTTCAATGCACCAAGATCGTCCCGATCCAACTGCACATACATAGAAACGCTTGCGGTATGTTCTGCCTTGCGGTTGTGGTAATTACCCAAGTTGACATTTTTCAGTCCCAGCGCCGAAACCAGTTTCAGCGCATCCTTGGGGTTGTCCGTCAGCAAAAAAATCTTCATGCGTTCTGCGCGCGGATCCTGCAGAAGTCCGATCACCTCGTCCACGCTGCGAACATGGGTCTTTTTGCCCGGCGGCGCTGCAATCAGCAGCATTTTCTTTTTGAGCGGGTTCTGGGCCGCTTCGTCGCTTGCACATACGATGGTGTCGATGTCCAATGCCTTTGACCAGCTGGTTGCAACCTGACCATGGATCAGACGTTCATCAATTCTGAGCAAAGCAATCATTGTGTGTCCTCCTTTTTTGATGTGGATCACTTTCCGGAAAAGTTTCTGAGTGTATTATAACAAGTCTGCCACAGACTTTCCTTGTCTGATTTTTTCGAGCACTTTACATAAAAAATTGCATCATTGTACAAATTTGACAAGCTCATATGCTTGCTTTTGACAAAGTGCACAAAAAACACCACACAGGATCCCACGCTCCCTCAGAGAGAGCAGGAATTCTATGCGGTGTTGTCGTTTTTTCAAAAGGGCAGCATCATTTGAGCAGCCGGTTGATCTGATTGTTCAGCGTTTCCGGGCAGGGGCAGCTGGTAAGCGTAGCCCAGAACAGCGGGTCCTGTATCAGCTCGTAGAGCAGCAAACTGATGATCCGGATGTTTTGGGCATTTACACGTCCGGAAAGCAGCAGATAACGGGAGACTCGCTTGTCACCGACCCGGAGCCGACTTTTCAATTTCCCGAACTGCAGCAGACTGTGTGGCGCCGTCTGTTGCGTGAGAAGCAGAACCAGACAGTCATTCACACAGATCGTTTTCTTCTGGATTTCTTCCACCGTGAAAGCAGCAACGGGAAAGGCACGGCTCTCTGCCAGAAGCTCTTCGGCCCACCCATCACTCAGCTTCAGCTCCTGGGTGCGGATATCTTCTTTTTTCAGGTCATTTCCAAACAGGTCCCGCAGCATCTGAAGATAGGCATTGATGTTGTTGAGATCGTTCCGGATCTCTGCATATGAAAAAAACAGCGGATCGTTGGACAGGCGTTCATCGCACAGGATCAGATCATACTTTTTCCGAGCCTCCGGGATGTTTTCCAGCATGTCAACATAGGTACAGCATTCCACCGAGCTGTAATACCGCGGGTTCAGCTTTGCAAGGAGAAGGTTCCGGATCATTTCGGGAGCATAAATGTCGGAACGGGCGGTGATCCCGATGCGGAGCCGCGGCGCAGCATAATCCATCCCCTGAATATAAAAGGCAATCAGTTCACACAGCGGAGCACAGCAGATTCCGGCCGCCTCGTTTCCATAGCGTTCCGCAAGGAGCTGCTGGATGTTCTGGTAGAGAAGCATCACCAGCGGATAGTCTGAGATCATCTGTGCCCGGCTTTCAGAGTGCCCTGCATGTTCGGACAGCAAACCCATCTGATGGTGAATGATCAGGCGGTAGAGCGTTGTCCGGAGAATGGAACTGTACAGGCCGGTGATGGAGAAGCCGTAACTTCGCAGCAGATAGCCATCCACCATGCGGTACAGGTCGTTGGCTTCCTCGGGAAAGGTTGCTTCCACAAAGGCGCAGAACTCCTCCGGTTCGTCATACATTTCAAACAACATCATGGCAACCGATAAAATCTCCTGTTCGGAAAATGCTTCCCCGCCAAAACAGGACCGGGTAATGTCCGCACTGATCTTCATCAGCCGTTCGGAGCTGCGGACATAGCCGATGATGGCCGGATGGATGTTTTCAAAACCGGAAAATATCCTTCCCTGCCGGATGCGCAGGTGCTGGAAGAAGATATAATATGTCAGCCGCCGGACCTGTGCCTGGGAATAATTGCAGCTATTATGCAGCAGCGCTTCATACACTTTCTCCCGAAGCACGGGGTAGTGCGGATTGCTGAGCCCTTCCGCGATCTCAGGATAATCTTCTTCCGGAATAACGTTCACGTCCAGCAGACTATAGATCGCCATCAGACAGCGCCGGATGTTCCATTCGTTGCCCATAGGGTACACTCCGTAATGGGGCGCGTTTTCCAGCCGGATGTTATAACTTTGCAAAAAGGTGCGGCAAAGTTTGATTGCATTGCGCAGATTGCTGCGGGAAAATCCCATTGTTTCTGACACAGCATCCAAATCCGTATGGTCATTGGCAAGAAGAATCTTTCTGGCAATATAAAGCCCTCTGACCAGTTCGCTCCGGTTTGTAAGGTTTCTGCGGTGGCGATTGTAGAAGGACCACATCCCCTTATAGTGCTGCTGAAACTGTTTCTCATCGGTGACGGTCCAATGGATCCGGTTTTCTTCAAAATGATACTCGATCCCATAGAACTTTTGCAGTTCTTTCAGACGCTGCTGACAGATGCTGTACTCATAGCGGCTCATTCCAAAATGCCGGATAAAGTATTCCGGAGTTAGATCTGGCCGCAGGATGATATAACATGCCTTTTTGTAATCGTCAATCGAATAATCCTGAAACATATTGCGCATCCCCTTTTGCCCGAACACCGTAAAGATTCCCTGTGCCTGACACCCACTGAATTTCCGGTTCTGCTGTGTAGCTTGTCGGCAGTTGTCATAAGTGTACTACATCGTTTTGCACTTTACAAGAACTGCCCGGTGTGATTTTCTCAGATGCATGGATTCTGGAGCACTTACGCCGCCATGCTTTCAATAAAAAGTCAAGAAATATGAAATAACATTGGCTCGACAAATTATGAACAATCATCCGCGAAAGAAGCACTTGGGAAAAAGAAGGTCGACATACGACAAAAGCCGCCCGGAAGCGTCTGAGAACGTTTCCGGGCGGCTTTCTGTTTGTTTTAAAGGACGGAGTTACTTGGGCTGACGGCCGATGTAAGCCAGGATGCCGCCATCGGCGTACAGGATCTGGCCGTTGACGAAGTCAGAAGCATGGCTGGCTAGGAACACGCAGGGGCCCACCATGTCCTCGGGGTCGCCCCAGCGGCCGGACGGGGTCTTAGCGCAGATGAATGTGTCGAAGGGGTGACGGCTGCCGTCCGGCTGGGTCTCGCGCAGGGGAGCGGTCTGGAGCGCATGGCAAAGGTCGTTACTACCATTCATGACCTGGTGGGTGATTAAGGTCAACCGTACATACGTTATCAACGAGGAACAGGCTGCAACCATACGAATGGTTTTCACGCTCTATTCTCAGGGCTACGGGGAAAAGGCGATCGTCAATGAACTTTCCCGGCTGGGTCGTAAGGATGGGCACGGAAACGTCAGTTGGTCCTGTACAAAAATCAGCCGCATCCTTCGTAACGCAACGTATATGGGCTATGTCTGCTACAACAAGTCCAAGGTCAACAACTATCTTGAAAAGAAACGCATCAACAATCTGGACGAAACTTCCTTCGTCTATGTAAAAGGCAACTTTGAGCCGATTGTATCAGAAGCCCTCTGGCATGAATGTGAGCGCATCCGTAAAAGCCGTATTGTCAATCTGCGTCTTCCTGATGGAGAAACACGACGCAAGGGCATTGACAGCACCAAATATTTATGGGTCGCAAAACTTCGTTGCTGCTGCGGTTCTTCCTACCGCATTTTCAACTGGCGTAAACTGAAGGACGGAACGCCGGTCTTTGGCTACCAGTGCAATATGCGAACCGTCAACCCGACCCGTTCCTTCGTTCTGGAGCACAACATGACCCAGCAGCTCAGTTGTGACGCCATTTCCATCCCGGAGTGGAAGCTGGAACTGATGGCGAAGAAGATCTTTGAAAAGGTCTGGGGCAATCAGAACAAAGCCATCCTTCGAGCCTGTAAGATGATTGAAAGCTGCCAGAACGGAAAAGCTACAGCACGAATGTCCGCTGCGCCGATTCAGAGCAAGATTGAAAAAATCAAAAAGCGCAAGCTGAACTACGCTGCCATGCGTGCAGACGGCGAACTGCCAAGAGAGGAATACCAAGCTCTTTGCAAACAGGCTGATAACGAGGTCGCCCGCTTGGAGCAGGAGCTGAAAGCCCTCTCCCCTGCGCCCGAACCGCAGACGGTTTCCTCGGACATGAAAGCGATCTACGATTTTCTCTCTCAGAAGGTCGATGTACACGGTGCCTGTCTTGCGCCCGAATTGATTGAGCAGTTCGTTGAAGTGGTCACCCCCATTGCCGATTACTCCTACCGCTGGAAGCTGAACACCGGCTGCAAGAAGTCCAAAGAGGAGCGCACCGATCTGATGGCTGTATCGGAAAAGCCCATCCTCACCTTCACCATCAACTTTGAGACCGCCAAGCGTTACCGGGAATCCAACAAAATGCCCCACCAGTTCCGCCGTGCAGCGTGGACCGACCTGACCGTGGAGGTATATCTGTGATGCTTCTAGAAAGCGGCCCTGTGTTAAACGCAATTCACCTCATACATGAGCAAGCAAATAAGGTCCACCGCCAAAATTGACAGTGATCCTTATTTTACGCTTGATTTTCAACGATAATTCGCTATAAGATTCTTATGCTCTCGGATTTTCAATTGCAGCCTGAGCGGGTGCCAAAATTACAGGGCGTTCGAATTTACGATAATACGTCATTTGAAAATTTTCAGTTGATTCCAAGCTCTTTCATCAACTCCGCACGGCTCTTTTCATCTTCAGAAGCCCTCTTTACATCGTCAATGCGATTCTGGTCAAGAAGCTTCTTCACCAACAGAGCCATTTTGTTTTCACCACGGCTTTCGCCTTTCACGATGCCTTTTTCAATGCCTCTGCTTTCCACTTTATCAAGCACATCACACATATTGCGTGGGCCTCCTTTCTGGCCATCGGTATTTGTATTGTACGCTTCCTCAAACCGATTATCATTCGTCATAATACTTAGCAGCTGAAGCGTTTCCTGCACATGGGTCAAATCCTGCGAACTCGGAATGTAGTCGCCGTTTTCCCGCTTCTGCACGAAGTAGTCTGCAACAACCTTAAAATCGCTCTGGAAAAGTTCTACCTGCTCGTGGGTCAGATATGCAATCTGGAACAGATTGATCTTATAGTCGTTGACATACGGCTCAAACTCTTTGGGAATATTCAGTCGCTCTTTCAGGGAAAGCGGCCCATTCCACGGTTTATCATGGCCGAAGTAGAGCACCAGCGTCACGACCGGATAGAGATTTTCGCTATCGCCAAGTAACTGCGCCCGGTACTCTGCGCCATCGTAACCCATGACACGGAGCGGCATATTGGGATCAGAAGCGGTCTGGTTTTCAAAACCGATACAGGCCACGCGAATATTTCCGTTCTTCCAGCGTTTGGCAACATCTCGCTCAATTTCACGAATCTTGCCATCTGCCTTGTAGTAGGAGCGTGGAGCCTGATCTTCCAGTTCATCTGCAGACAGAACCTGTTTGCCGTTGAACAGAAGCACGTTCACAATGTCCGAAAAGACATCGTTATAGGATTCCAGAATTTTTTCAGATGTATCCTTTTGCGCCATCCTATCACCTTCTTTTCTCTTGTTATTATAGTAGCATACAGATGTGAAATTTACAAGCATTTGCCTTATGCTACGTTCAATCTGGTGGCTTTACTCATCTCCTTCAATCAATTCCTCTATTGATACATCCAGTGCTTGTGATATTTTGTAAAAGGTATCCCATCCTATATACACATTGCCAGTTTCAATTTTCGATATTCGTTTCTGGTCAGTTTCAATTTTATTCGCCAAAGTAGCTTGCGACCATTTTTTTGTTCACGATAATCTTTGATATGTATACCAAGCTTATATGCGGGACTTCCTACGCCTTTCTTTTTCATGTCAAAAAACTCCCTTAATTCGTTTGTATTTTGACATGGCCATGTCATTGACTGTATTATATCAGTTCACCTTTCAGAAAATAATGGCAGTTCAAATTTAATTATTTCAGCTTACAGTCGTTGTTTTTTCTACATTCTAGCCTCATTCATAATTTATACATTATTTAGAGAATAAAGCAGAAGGAGCTGAGCCATTTCGGAAAAGGCTCAGCTCCTTCTGCTTTATTCTCTATTATCCATTTTAATTTACATCTTTTGATAACATTTCAAGATCAATTTTATATTCATCATGCATTTTGTATAAGTTCGTTTTATTGCCTTCTTCCCGAATTTCAAAGTCTAGTTCTTCTAGTTGCAAGGCAATTCTCTCATCCAAAAGTTTTACTATATCATTCGTACAATTGACACTACATTCTCTTCGTATTATAGCTATCTCATCTTCCAACGACGTTGGTATCACTGATTTTTCTCTGCTATCATCCAATACTCCTACTTCTACAGCTTGTAGCCAAACATTTATTATGCATTTCTTCCAACAACATCCTACTATTAAGTCAAACCACTCTTCATCAAATTCATCCCCTGCCATTTTCTTCCGATCTTCTATATATGCCCACGTCAGATTTAATGATTCTAATGCATCTTTGGTTTTGGCTAATTCTCCTTCAAATAATTCCTTCCATCGCCTTTCAACAGTTTTTTGTTTTATTCCTATTGCAGGGTTCTCAATCAATGAATCAAAGCCGTCTCTAATCAAATTTTTCAGCCATTCACTTGCTTCATAATTCCTTTCGTTCTTTATTAACCACAAAATATCGTCATTGTCGGCTCTATCTTCATTGCACCAAAGCAAATACATAAAAAATTCCGCATTTGCTGAAGTCACATAAAATCGTCCTTTTGATTGACTTTTTTGTCTGAGCAGCTCATGTGCATTGATACTTTCGATTTCATTGGAATTGGTCCAACGACTGTGTCAATTGCATAATAAAGACGCTTTCGAAGCGATCTCATAAATTCCGTTTCATCTGTTTCTTCTAATACACCTCGATTGTCTAGATAATTCATTACCATTTCGCATGTTATTAATTTACTTTTTTCTTCACTTTTACCTACTATTTTTCTGGATTTTTCATCAGAAATATCATAATCATCCACAATCCACTGTAATATTGCTTGGTCAAGTGATATATCGTTCCTTGAACCGCTTTTTTTCTTTCCTTTATTTTCCATAATCTTTCTTCTACAATCTGCAAAAAACAAAACCCTCCCCGGCAAAACCATTCAGTTTCACCGGGGAGGGTTATCATACGCTTATCTTCCCATGTTTTGCAGGATTAGTGCATCTTGATGCAACAATCTTACTTTCTGGGATTTTTGATAGCAGCCTGTTCTGCACTTTATAAACAGAGAGCACAAGAAAGCACACATTTACGATATTTATTTTTTCAGGCATTCGATTTTTCGTCCACATTGTAATATTTTCAGGAAATAACACATTTTTGGCTTTGAAGTTTTTGGAACAAACTACAACGCATTTTTTCATCAATTTTCATATCCATTTTTTCTCAAAAATTGAACTTCAAAAAATTTCCATATCACAAAGAGGAGGTGTTTTTCCACATGAGCACACCCATACAGTTGAAAATCCGAGGTCACACCAAATGACGCTGGACTACTTTTATGGGCAGTCGGGCGAGTTGTTCTCCTACTTCCGCATCCCGAAAGCACTGTTCCAAGACCACCGTTTCCGGAAGATCTCCACCGATGCCCGGACACTGTACGGCATCCTGCTGGACCGCATGAGCCTGTCGGTCAAGAACGGCTGGCTGGACGAGCAGGGGCGAGTGTATATCATTTACACCGTCCGGGAAGTGCAGGAATCTCTCTGCTGTGCCGAACACAAAGCGGTCAAGCTGTTCCGGGAACTGGAGGACATGGACCTCATCGAGCGTAAACGCCGTGGTCTGGGCAGACCCAGCCTGATTTACGTCAAGGACTTTTCCTCTGGCTTGCCAAAAGCGCAAGTACAGAATTGCCCAAACAGCAATTCAGGTGCTGCCGAAAGCGCAATTCTGGAGCAGCCAAAACCGCAAGCAAATAAGACTGATAAGAATAAGACAGAGTGGAGCGATCCTGACCCTATCTATTCCGAGAGCATCCGGGAGCAGTTTGAGGATTATTTTTATCAGGCATTGGAGGTCGAACTGCTGCTCCGGCTTTGCCCGGATGATGAGGACACCATCTATCAAATTGTGGACTTGCTTGTGGACACCTGCTCCACCAAACGCAAGATGTTGAGGATTGCCGGGGATGATAAGCCCACCGAAGTGGTGCGCAGTCGGCTGAAAAAGCTGAACGCAGACCATATCCGCTTCGTGCTAGGCTGTCTGGCAGAGAACACTTCCCCAGTGCGAAACATGAAGCAATATTTGTTGGCAGCACTGTTCAATGCGCCCACGACCATGAATCTCTATTATCAGAACAAAACGAACCACGACTTTGCGCGTGGCTCTCCGAAAGCGGGGTGATGTTATCGCAAAGAAAGCTACCACAATCGCCATCGTAAACCAAAAAGGCGGCACGGCCAAGACCACTACCTGTGAAAATCTTGGTATCGGTCTGGCAATGGAGGGCAAAAAGGTTCTGCTGGTGGATGTTGACCCGCAGGGTTCACTTACCATCAGTATGGGCTGGCAGCAGCCGGATGAGCTGTCCACCACATTGTCCACCCTTATGCAGAAAGCCATGAACGACCAGCCCATCCAGCCCGGTGATGGTATCCTGCACCATGCAGAGGGTGTTGACCTTATCCCGGCCAACATTGAATTGGCAGGAATGGAAGTCGCCCTTGTGAACAGTATGAACCGGGAAAAGATGCTCAAGCAGGTGTTGGACAGTGCTAAACGCGAGTACGATTATATTCTGCTGGATTGCACTCCCTCATTGGGGATGCTTACCATCAACGCACTGGCAGCGGCAGACACGACACTGATTCCGATGCAAGCACAGTACCTTTCAGCAAAAGGTCTGGAACAGCTTTTGCAGACGATTGGCAAAGTTCGGCGGCAGATAAATCCAAAACTGAAAATCGAGGGCATTTTGCTGACCATGACGGACAGCCGCACCACCTATGGTAAGCAGATTGACAATTTAATCCGACAAGGCTACGGTCGGAAGATCCATGTGTTCGAGCAGACGATTCCCCATTCTGTTCGTGCTGCTGAAATCAGCACAACGGGAGAAAGCATTTACCAGCATGACCCGAAAGGCAAGGTGGCCGCAGCCTACCAATCTTTAACGAGGGAGGTGTTGGCAAATGCCGAAAAACAACGGAAACTTAGCTCTGAAAGGATTAGATGAGCTGCTATTTTCCACCGAGGAGCAACGGCAGGAAGAAAAAAGAGAGCAGGTACAGCAAATCCCCATTGATGAGCTGCATCCGTTCACCAACCATCCTTTCAAAGTTGTGGACGATGAAGCCATGACCCGAACAGTGGAAAGCATTGCTCAGTTTGGTGTGCTGGCTCCGCTTATCGCAAGGCCGCGCCCGGATGGTGACGGCTACGAGATTATCTCCGGCCACCGCCGCCAGTTCGCCGCAAAGATGGCCGGACTGGAAACTCTGCCTGTCATCGTGCGTGATATGGACGATGATGCCGCCACGATTCTGATGGTTGATTCCAACTTGCAGCGAGAACACATCTCACCCAGCGAAAGAGCGTTCGCGTACAAAATGAAGCTGGATGCTCTAAAAAATCAAGGTGCTAGGTCGGATTTAACTTCCCGACAAGTTGTCGGGAAGTTGGAGGCTGCTGACGTGATAGGAAAAGCCACCGATGAAAGCGGCAGACAAGTACAGCGGTATGTCCGACTTACGAACCTTATTCCTGAACTGCTCAATATGGTGGACGAAAAAATGATTTCATTCAATCCTGCCGTAGAGCTGTCTTATCTCTCGCCTGAGCAACAGCAGGAAATGATAAAGGCGATGGACGATACGCAAAACGCACCTTCCGTTTCACAGGCAAAGCGCATCAAAGAACTGGCACAGAAAGGTCAATTCACCTCTGATGCCGTTGTTGCCATTATGGGAGAAGAAAAGAAAGGCGAACTGGACACAGTAACTATCAAAAACGACATCCTGCGAAAATACTTTCCGCGCAGTTACACGCCCCGGCAAATGGAAGAAAAAATCATACAGCTTCTGGATGCGTGGCAGAAAAAGCGTCAGCGTAGCAATGAGCGTTGACAGCGCATGAACCGATAAGACCCGATTGGGTCTTTTATTTTGAAAAAAATTAGGAGACTAACTATTAAAAGTCAAGCCCCAAAATGAAAAAATCCGTCTGCCGACCGCTGCCCCTGACAAACAGCATTCAAATGCCATAATCAATGCAGCGAGGGCGACGGAGAGAATAGCAAAGCAAGCCCGGCCAACCCTCGCAGAAACAGAATAGCATTTGAATGCTTCGGTTTGTCAAGGGTTCGCTGCGCCAGCTAAGTTGTTCTTGGATTTGGCTCAGGCTCTGGAGAGAATCAGGCAGCTACAAGATATGCTTTGCCAGATTTCTGCAAGGCATAGATTAGCCGCACAAGTTTCTTCGTGGCATGGGATAAGGCAACATTGTAGTGCTTTCCTTCAGCACGTTTCTTGGCAAGATATTCAGCAAAGACGGGATTCCAGTGGCAGACGTACTTGGTTGCGTTGTAGAGGGCATATCGCAAATAACGAGAACCACGCTTCTCCATGTGAGCGTAACAGTTTGTAAGTTTTCCGGACTGGTATGTAGATGGAGAGCAGCCAGCGTAAGCAAGGATTTTGTCAGGAGATTCAAAGTTGGAAAAATCACCGATTTCAGCAAGAATCATGGCTGCTGACTGGATACCGACACCGGGAATAGAAAGAATCGGTGGATTCAGTTCATCCATGATTTTCTGAATAGAAACTTCAATTTCATCAATCTCGGAGGTGAGTTCCCGAATGAGTTTAATGGTATGCTTCAGTTCCAGAAATTTAGCAGGCATAACGGAACCAATGGAAGTTCTGGCAGCATCTCGAATCTGGATAGCCTTATCTTTGCCATAACGACCCTTGGATGCTGTCGCAAGAAGGTTTGTCAGCTTGGTGAGATGAATTTCTGAAATCTGTTTTGCACCGGGATATTCACTGAGGAGCGCATAAACCGAAGCAATATGGAGAGAGGGAACGAGCTTCTCCAGTTCTGGAAACAGAATCGTGACCAGTCTGGACACTGACTGCTTCAGCTTGGCTCTTTCACGAACCTTATCGAATCGGTATCTTGTTAGTGACTTTAACTCTTCGTTATGGTATGCTGTATCCGTGTAGGACTTGAGGTCTACATCGGACAATAGCATAGTTGCAATCGTTCT
>OGJJ01001602.1_pt1 | contig 16627 bp, 17 predicted proteins | sample 1572081 | NCBI WGS metagenome assembly OGJJ01 (sample SAMEA2582122, study PRJEB24529) | metagenome | biome: Human gut stool | place: China | collected 2011
TGTTCAGCATGACGTCCGTCACAACCGGTACGGATATGAGCCTCAACGGTCTCATCAAACTTTGCAGTAGCGGTTTTCTTTACCAGTCCAATTGCCTCGGCCGGATCATATGCGGTTGCACGGTCAACCAATTTGGCAGCCTCAACATACTTCTTACCATGTTTCATTATAAATTCCTCCTATAGGTGGTATTATGCAGTCGTGTCTGCTAACGACAAATTCTTGTCTCCCACCGAATCATATTATTAGTCTTCTACAGTGATACCCATACTTCTTGCAGTACCAGCGATCATGCTCATAGCAGCCTCAACGCTTGCTGCATTTAAGTCAGGCATCTTGGTCTCAGCGATTTCCTGTAATTTAGCCTTGGAAATAGTTGCAACCTTCTGCTTGTTCGGAACTCCGGAACCAGACTTGATATTGCAGGCTTTCTTTAACATAACTGCTGCAGGCGGAGTCTTTGTAACAAAACTGAAGCTTCTGTCCGCATAAACAGTGATGATAACAGGGACAATGGTGTCACCCATATCTGCTGTCTTTGCGTTGAACTGCTTCGTAAACTCAACGATGTTTACACCGTGCTGTCCAAGTGCAGGACCAACCGGGGGAGCTGGTGTAGCTTTACCAGCAGGGATCTGTAACTTAATGTATCCTTCTACTTTCTTTGCCATTTTAGGCACCTCCTAAATAAAATGTGGTGATTGGCGCAGCTTATGCTGCTCCCACTCTATACTCAACCGCCCGAAGGCATTTGCGTATATACTACATCAAACGGACTTCTTCAAATCCGATCTCGACAGGGGTCTCTCTGCCGAACATTTCCACGTTGATGGTGGCTGTCTGTTTATTGTAGTCCAGTTTCTGAACCACACCAACAGTGTCTTTCCATGCACCCGCCACAACAACAATGGTGTCACCTTCCTGAAAATCTACGGAAATATTTTCCATATGGATTCCCAGAGGTTTCATTTCTGCCTCAGTCAGAGGAACAGGCTTGCTTCCCGGTCCTACGAATCCGGTCACACCACGGGTGTTACGAACCACATACCAGGAATCATCATTCATTACCATATTGATCAGAACATAACCCGGAAACATCTTCTTCTGAACGGTTTTTCTGGTACCATTCTTCACTTCCGTTACATCCTCCAAAGGAACGCGTACCTCAAGGATCTCGTCCTCCAGATGTCTGTTCTCTATTGTCTTCTCAATATTGGCTTTTACTTTATTCTCATATCCGGAATAGGTATGCACCACATACCACTTTGCTTCTGATTCTGCCATGCCACTACCTCACTTATAAACTTGTGATGAAGTTCACGCCCCACTGAATCAGGAAGTCCAGCGCAGCAATGACAGCACCAAGCACAACGGAAATGACGACAACAGCCACAGACTGTTTGCCCAGGGATTGTTTGTCAGGCCAAATAATCTTTTTGAATTCCGCCTGAACGCCTTTAAAAAAGTTACCTCCCATAGGAACTCCTTTCACACCTTGAACTATTTGGTCTCTTTGTGCAGTGTATGGGTCTTGCAGAATCTGCAATACTTCTTGGTTTCCATTCTGTCAGGATGAGTCTTCTTATCCTTTGTAGTATTGTAGTTACGCTGTTTGCACTCTGTACATGCCAATGTAATCTTTGTACGCATGTGATCCACCTCCATCTATTCTTATTCTTTTCGATTTTTGAGCATAAAAAAAAGACCTAAATCTCATCTCGTAGACTTACGATAACACAGGATAAGCCCCGCGTCAATCATTTTATCGTAATTTTGCCCATTTTTTAATATTTTTCAGCTTCGTCTCTTGACTTGAAATTCACATGAGCTATACTAAATATATGAAAGTAGGTAATTATACCTTTTAACCGCCATTGATTATTACACGGACGTAATGAAAGGAGAAAGGAGGCTCCCATGGCATCCGCTTTGAATGCAATCTATAATTATTATCTGACTACATACTCGCCGAAGGGAAGTTCTCCTTTTGATTCTCACAAAAGAGACGAGCTTAAAACGGTATGTAATAATATTACCAAATTAAATAAGGAAGCGCCGCTCTATCTGATCAAGGATGTTCGTGAAGCTTCTGCTTTTGCCGTGCACATGAAAGAAAGTGCCCGGGAGTTAGGGAATACCATCTCTTCCCTGAGCGGTTTGGAGGATGGAGAGCTTCTTAATAAAAAAGCTGCCTTTTCCAGCGACGAGTCTTTGGCTACTGCATCTTTCATAGGAAGTAATGCCGAAGCTGCTGCATCTGCATCTTTTGATCTCAAGGTACAGTCTCTGGCTTCTTCCCAGGTCAACATGGGATATTTCCTGCCGGAGGGTAAAGTGGGCATAGAACCTGACACCTACTCCTTTGATATTCTGATTAATGATTTAAACTACGAATTTCAATACAACATTAATGAGGGCGAAACAAACAAGGATATCCAGAACCGACTGGCACGCCTGGTAAACAATGCCAATATCGGTTTGAAAGCAGATGTTGTGGAAAACGATGAAGGTGCTACCTCTCTGCGGTTAACGTCCAACGCCACCGGTGTTCCCTCCGACGGCGGGTTCCAGTTCCGGATCAGTGATACCAATACCAGCAAACGTAACGGTTCCGTCGAATATTTGGGCATTGATTATACCATCCGTCCAGCTGCCAACGCTGTTTTCACCTTAAATGGAGAACCTCGGACTTCTGCCAGCAACAGTTTTGTGGTCGGTAATCAATTTGAGGTAACCCTGCACAATACAAGTAATGATGACAAGGAAACGCATATTGGTTTAAAGACCGATGTGGAATCGCTCACAGACAATATTTCTTCTCTGATCCAGGGATACAATTCTTTTCTGCAGGCGGCCAATGAACACCTTGCCACCGCAAGCGGCAGCCATCGGTTGATTCAGGAAATGAACAGTTTATCTTCCCATTACGGAAGCGACTTGGAACTTGCCGGATTACATATCAATGAAGATGGCTCCATTGATGTGGATAGGGAGCAGTTAAAGGAAGCTGCTCTGGATGAAAATTCGGAGGAATCTTTTCAGGGAATCCGAAACTTTACCAATTCCCTGATGCGAAAGGCCGGTCAGATTTCCTTAAATCCCATGCAATACACGGATCGAACGGTTGTAGCATATAAAAATCCGGGACATAATTTCACCAATCCTTATGTAACCAGTCCCTACACAGGTATGATGTTCAACAGCTACTGCTAAAAAAGGCACTCCGGATGCGGAGTGCTTTTTTTATGTTTCTCTATAGACCTTTCTCAGGCTTCTTTATCTACTGCCGCCAAAGCTGCTGCAATAACTTTATCCATATCATAATACTGGTACTGTCCCAGTCGTCCTCCGAAGATTACGTTCTTCTCCTGTGCTGCCAGTTCTTTATACTGTGCTGCCAAAGCATTGTTTTTCTCATTATTTACCGGATAATAGGGTTCATCTCCCGGTTTCCACTCTGCCGGATATTCCCTTGTAATCACAGTACCGGAGCCTTTTCCAAAGGTAAAATGTTTGTGCTCAATGATCCGGGTATAGGGAACTTCTCTCTCTGTATAATTAACGACTGCATTTCCCTGATAGTTATCCTCTTCCTGCAGTTCCTCTTCTTCGAAACGCAGAGAACGATATTCCAGATGCCCCAGGGCATAATCGAAATATTCATCCACAGGTCCCGTATACACCAGCTTATCCCAGGTAATGGCATCCGTTTCTCCCAGTTCACACACCTGTCCCGGGAACGCACATCCTTCGCATCGTTTCCGCTCTACGATAAGAGGTTTGGCAAACTTACAGTTCAAGCGCACTTCCACGCCTTCCAGCATTCGTTCCACCATCTTCGTGTATCCGTCTACCGGAATTCCCTGATAAGGATCATTGAAATAGTTATTATCATAGGTAAAACGCACAGGAAGTCTGCGGATGATAAAGGAAGGAAGCTCCGTGCAGGAACGCCCCCACTGTTTCTCCGTGTAGCCTTTTACCAGCTTTTCATAAATATCCTTCCCTACTAAAGTCAGCGCCTGTTCTTCCAGATTCTTCGGTTCAATATCCGCATATTCCGCTTTCTGTTCCTCAATCTTTGCCTTCGCCTGTGCCGGTGTCACCACTCCCCACATTTTGCTGAAGGTATTCATATTAAAGGGAAGATTATATAACTCATTTTTATAGCGGGCAATGGGGGAATTTATATAATGATTGAATTCCGCAAACTGCTGTACATACTCCCAAATCTTTCGATCAGATGTGTGGAAAATATGTGCACCGTACTTGTGTACCTGAATTCCCAGTTGTTCCTTTGTATAAACATTACCTGCGATATGATCTCTTTTGTCAATAACCAGGCAGACTTTCCCCTTTTGCTTCATCTCATGGGCAAAAACGGCACCGAACAGTCCCGCCCCCACAATCAGATAATCGTAATGCATGATGGTCTCCTCACTCTTATTTTTTACGATCCATAAACTGTGGATCAACGAAATTAAGCTGACTCATATTGGTAGCATAGCTCTGCATCACTCTTCTTTTATTCTGCATAGCTCTCAGCTTTCCGTTTTCACGCTTGATCACGCTCTCCAATGCAGCCTTGTTCCGTTGTTCGCCCACTTGAATGGACACGCTTTTCTCTGAAATCTGACGGATCAAATCCTGCAATCTGGCAATTTCATCATGGAATTCCTCCGTATGTGCCGGTAAGAATTCCCTTACCTGCTCATAAAGATTATCAAATCCCTCATCCAGGCCATCCAGTTTTTCAATCTGTGCACCCTTCCTATCCATTGTCCTGTCAAAGGCTTCCTGATCAAAGGGTTCTGCCTTAAGCAATGCACTCTGCTGTACATTTGCTTCCTGTATTTCTTCCAAAACCGTCAATTTTTTCTCAAGGCTTTCGATCATCATGTTTAGATATCGTTTCATGAGCGGATGTCCTTTCTCTCGTAATCTCAAACTGCGGGTAATCTTCACAGATACCCGCAGTCTCATTCTAACACGTTTATTCTGTTTTGTCTAAGACTTAGGAAACCTTTGCCTGCTGCATTACCTGTTTCCAGGTATCCCGCATGCTGCGCAGGTGTTCCAGAATCTCATTGATAATGTCAATGTCCTTTTTTACATTGGCATCCTGCAGTCTTTTAAGCAGATAGCAGTAAACCCGGTCAAAATCCTCAGCTACCGGATAGTCACGGTTCAGGGTGGACCGGAATTCCTCAATAATCTTCTCTACCTTCACAATATTGGTGTGGGCTGCGGGAATATCTTTTTTCTCAATCGCCACAATAGCGAGATTACAGAACTTGATGGCTCCGTCATAAAGCAGTAAGGTCAGTTCTGCAGGGGATGCCGTCAGAATCCTGCTTCTGTTGTATTGCTGCATCATTTGTTCCTGTGGTGTCATAAACGAACCTCCATGTTTGTTTTATTAACCGTTATTAACCTAACATATTGGTAATGGCGTTGGTCTTTGAGTTCAGCTTGGAAAGTGCCACCTCCATATCAGAGAACTTTTTGTACCATTTATCCGTATAATCATTCAGCTTCTTCTGCGCTTCTTTAATCTTGGTATCGTATCCGGACAACTCTGTAGCCATCTGCTTATCGTTGTACAGCTTATAAGCGGAACTGTAATCGGTACGAGCCATCAAATCGCCTAGCTTGTCATAAACGGCATTGGCCAACTTATTAAAGAACTCCTGTACCATACTGGGATCTTCCCCAAGCAGGGTTCTTAAATCGTTGTTCTTCGCCTTGATGTTGGCATCTTCTTCGTCATCATCGCCGTTGATGTGAAGCAGTGCCTTTTCATTATCTCCTGCAGTGAAATAAGACATGGTTCCAATTCCCAGATTGCTGAGATACATGGTAAAGGTCTTGCCATTTTTATCAGTTACGGTGTAGCCATCCATCATCCTGCTCTTCATTTCGGAGGCAACGGTATTCAAGGTACTGTCACGGCGGAGCAGGGAATCTTTAATCTTCTTCTCCCATTCCTCTACCTCGGTATCGGACATGGCATCCTTTTCCTCGCTGGACAGCGGCTCATACTTGGAGGCGTTGGCCGCATTATAAAGGGTATCCATCTCCTTGATCAGGTCATTGTACTCTTTGATGAATTTCTTCACCGTGTCATAAATGCCGCTGGTATCGGTTTCTGTGGTAAGCGTTACCGCAGTGTCATCGGAGTCCTTGCCCGACGGGTCAGTTACCTGATTGATAGTGAAGGTCAGACCGTTGATGTCAAAGGTGTTGCTGTCGAAAGTAAACGCAGCACCGTTTAAGTGAATCTTAGCATCCTGCCCATCAATCTTTGTGGCACGGGCTTCGCCTTGCCCATCCTTTGATAACCCCAACACCTCCAAGGCACTCTTGCTGTCAGCATCCGCGTTCTCCAGGGTAAAGTCAGATGCTGCGCCGGATTTCGCGGCACTGATGAAAAATCTTCCGTTAGTGGCATCAAAGCTGGCATTTAATCCTGCGTCCTTGAGAGATGAAACCAAATCACTGATTTTCGCATCTGCTTTAAATTCCAGCTCCTTGGTCTCACTGCCGATAGTAAGCTTGAACTTCGCACTATTCCCGGCAAATCCCAAATCCTTCAGGGTCGTATCTGCAGTTACACTCTTGCCGGCGTCTTTCGCAGTTACTTTACCACCGGTAAGGTAGGCCGTCTTTGCCAGCTGGGTAATGTTCAGCTTCTGTGTCCCGTTCATGGCAGAGCCATTGGTTACAACACTTACTGCACCGGAATTGGACACTCTGGTGGTTTTCTTGGAGAAGGCTCCCTCTAACCGTAAATCACTCAGGGTATTGGTGTAAAAGTTATAAATTTTGGTATTCAGATTTTTCCATGCGTCAATTTTCCAGGATAACTTTGTCTGTGCCTTCTGTAAGGAAGTCACTTTCTGGCTTCTGGCACTGGCCAGTTCATTAATAATGGTCTCCGTATCAAGACCGGAATTCATACCTGTAATTCTGATTGTCATACTATATCCTCATACTTATCGTTTTTCATCTACCATGATACCTGCCATCTCCCAGACCTTCGCAATCATATCAAGGGTCTTCTCGGGAGGAAGTTCCTTGATGACTTTCTTAGTATCTTTATCTACAATCTTAATGGTTACCCGGTTGGTGCCCTCATGAATTCCGAAAATTGCTTCGGAGTTATTCATGTTTTTATTCATCTGCTCAACTGCTTTTTTGATTTTATCCTGATTCTGTTCAAAGGTCTGGATATAATCATTTCCGCTGTTTTGACTATTTCCGGTCTGTCCGTCGGAATTTTTCTGCTGTGGCTGTGTCTCTGCCACACCTGCAGTCGTAGCATCCACAAGTTTTGCTGCTTCAGTGGAGACTGCATCCGTGCTTTCTACCTGCTGAGGACGTGCTTCAGACTGTGTCTTTACATTCATCTGATTTTGTAAACTCATTACTGATCCTAATGGTTCTATTGCCATTGTTGTCACCTCCATGTGAAAATCTGTTGATCTGGATTGCTTTCTGTATTTAATATCGGTTAATTTCTTCGGAAATTAAGGGGAATATGCAAAAAAAGATGGCAAACAGCTCCCTGTCAGAAGATTGTTACAGGAAATTGTTTTACCATCTTTTTCTCCTTCTACTTTGGTTCTAGGAAAGCAACGCATCTAGTTCTGCAATGCCTTCCGTGTTGGTTGCCTCCTCATTGGCTTTCTGGATCTGCAGATAGACTTCCTTTCGATAGATTGGTACATTTTTGGGCGCATTGATACCGATCTTCACCTGCTCTCCCTTGATTTCCAACACGGTGATCTCAATGTCATTGTTAATCACCAGTGCTTCATTTTTCTTTCTGGATAACGCTAACATTTCGCACCTGCCTCCTGTTTTTTTGCATTCAGTTTCTCATAGATAGGATATTTCACTGCATACTGGTCACTTTCAAGAATGATCTGGCAAGCAAGACGGTTTTCGGAATTAATCACAATAGGTGCTCTGAGATTAACGCTCATCGCTTTTACATCCTTGGGTACCGTCAGGGTCACAAGCACCAGCATTTCCTCGGGATTTAATTCTCCTAAGGGTTTCAGCAGTTCATACTCTACCTCGGGATTGTAGGTTTCCTCCACCAGAAGAGGATCCAATACCGGCATGGCAAACGCAGGCTCATCAAGAGATTGCAGCCAATGCACACTGTTCACCTTATCCTTCTCTTCATTGTGAATCAATGTAAAGCTCTTCAAGTCCGGGAATCCTACAATTCCTCCTGGGAAAGTAATAATTTTGTCATCATCAATGACAACTTCTCCGAAATTCTTGGTAGTGATCTTCATCGTTTTCCTCGTTTCTGCGCGGCTTACGCGCACTTAAAGTTTATGTCTGTATACTCCTGCACAGTACCGATTTACAGATAATTAAGCAAGGTTGTCTGAAGAATCTTACTGGTGGCAAGAAGGGCTGCTTCGTAGGAAAGCTGCACACTCTTTAACTGTACCGTCACTTCTGTGGCATCACTGTCCTCGTTTTCAGACTGCAGGCTTTCGTAGGTGGTTTTCTGTTCCATGAGACGGTTTTTCGCCAAATCCAGGCGGGCACTTCGGGTGCCGCTGCTGGTGATTGCCAGGTCTGCCTCATCCAGATAGCCCTGTTTCTTGGTCACGGCATGTTCAAACCGTTTCTGCACATCGTCACGAATGTAGCCATATGCCTTCTCAGCTGCCGCAATCTGTCTGGTGAGCATCTTATACTCATCGGTGCCTTCCTCGTACTTGGTGCGGTACTCTTTCAGATTTGCCACGGTGTTTTCGATATTTTCCAGCTGGTCGATGGCATCCCGTAAATCGTTAATATCCTGCTGCATATTGGGGTCAAAGCACTCGTAGGCATTGGTGTTGACCTGTACCTTCTGATTGTAGCCGATATCGTACTCGATTTTCTGGTCGGCAACCGTATTTTCACCGTTAGCACCGGTATTGTATACAATCTTCGCCGGATCACCGTTTGGAACCGTTTTCGTGCAGGCAAAATAATGTTCCGGGTTCAAATCACCTTTTGCCCACTGGGATTTATCATAGTTTACCCGGAGCGTATCATCGGATTCCATCATTGCCTTGTATACATGATCCCCCAGGAGAAGTTCGCCTGTTTCCGGGATAAAACGGATTTCGTTATCCCCCAGCGGTGCATAGGCTGCATCTTTGCCCGCCGCATTAATGGAAACCATCGTCTGAGTCACCGTTGCATTCTGGGTCTTGTCTATCATGTTACCATGACCATCATCCACTTTTTCTGTCCAAGTAATATCTGTGAGGGGATTTCCTCCCAATGACAGAGTCGGTGCAGTGTCATTGATATTGTCGTAGGACAACCGGATGCGATGCAGGGTATTTTCTACAATACTGTCTGTTTTTCCCTCTAAGTCATCCAATGTATCATAATTCATGAAGTTCTCAGAGGTAATTTTATCCAGATCATGGAGACCGGTATACTTAATCTCATCCATTGAGTCCTTCGCAGTCAGATCTTCGTTAATGTTAAACTGCGCCTGGGTCTGCTCCTGGAAAGTCAACGGCGTATCCGTGCGATATCCGGTAAAGATAAAGCGGCCTGCGTAATCCGTATTACCGATGGAATAATACTCCTGGGTCAGGGAATCCATTTCCTCCAGAATAACCTTTAAGTCGGAGCTTTGCATCCCCTTCTTGGCACCTTTTCCCACCTGCTCATACAGATTGTTAATGATGTCCGTCAGATTTGACATAGCATCCTGTGTCGTCTTCATCCAACTTTCCGCATCGGAGGAGTTGTAGGTATAGTACTGCTTAACCTCAGTCACGTTGGTGTGCAGGCGCAGGGCACGGATTGCCACCACCGGATCATCGGAGGGCTTGCTTACCTTTTTACCGGTGGACATCTGGCTGCTTAATTTATCCTCTGCCACTTTGTTGTTGTTAATGTTATACAGTGTATTGTTTTGCATGATACTATTGGTAATTCTCATGACAATTCCTCCGTTATACGCCGGTCTCCAGAATCAGGCGGTCATAAACCTCTGACAACACCTGGATCATTTTAGAAGCCAGATTGTAATTATATTGGAAACGTACCAGTTGTACGCCTTCTTCCTCCTCGTCCACCCCCATGACGGAAAGGCGCTGGTTATCCACGCTTTTCTTAATTCCCTCATAGGTATTGGTAAAGGTTTCTGCGCTGCTGGCATTCAATGCCACGTCAGAAAGCAGGCAGTCCAGGAATTCTCCCGCCGAGCCTCCCCGGAAGGACATGCCGCTTTTATCTGTCATCAGCTTGATTAGGCTGGTGATGACATCATAGGCATCCACACCCAGGCTGGAATCTGTTTTGGTTGCCAGCTTGGACGGGTCATCAATCAGCTCCTGGTTGATCTGGAAATTAAATGCGGTAATCTGATAGTATTTATTCTTATCAATCTCACCGTTGGCACCCAGTCCCATCTCAAACTGTCCACCCTCGGTTTTGCCCCCGGTAAAAATCCAGGTTCCTTTCTGTCCGGATGAGGTATAGCCATCCTGTAAAATCTTATTAAAGTTCTGGGTAAAGCTTCGCAGGAATTCATTCATCTGTTCCATGTAGTAAGGAATGCCCTGGTAATCATAGCTGTCTCCTACCTGTGCTTTCAAACCTACCGCATTGGCACCAATGGTAGAATCACATTTGGCATCATCAATGGTAAAGGTGTAAGTACCATCCACCTCGTTAAACTCCCAGTCGGTGTAAGCATAGGATTTATTGCCCAGATTGATGGTTCCGGTTTTCGGTAATGTGGATTTGTTCAAATCCAGAAGATTTTCGTCAGTCACCTGTACAGTCAGGGAATGATACCCCGGATTTCCAGGTTGTACATCCGTGACTTTCCCATTGAAATAATAGTTGTTATTACTGTCACGCATCTCAATCAGTCCCTGAAGTTTACCGCCGATGGAGGGATTGGTCATGGTAAAGGTATTGCCATTGGTCCAGCTGATGTCATACAAGCCGTCTGCGTCGGACTGGTTCACTCTGCAGTCCCGGACATTACACTCCAGCTGCTGATAACTGGAGCCGTCCACCAGAGTCTGGCCTCCGGCGATTTTTACCAGGTAACGGGTTCCTCCCGTCTCTCTGCCAGGGTCGTTGGGATCCATAATGGGACTTTCCTGGGTTTCCACATGCACCAGTTCGGATAACTGGTCAATCAGTAAATCTCTTTTATCCCGTAAGGTATTGGCAGTGGTTCCCGTCATCTCGATGACATTAATCTGCTGATTCAGCGTCGCAATGGAGCTGGCAATGGAATTGATGGAATCAGTGGTCAGCTTGATTTCGTCGTTGATATCCTTCTGAATCTTGTTCAAATCCGCTGCCATGGTATTAAAATACTCTGCCATGCTGGATAGGGAAGAAATAAAGTCTTTCTTCACCGGATTGGAATCCGCACCATTGGTAATAATGTTCTGCAGTGCATTGCTGATATTGCCATACAAGGTGGAGAAGCCGGTTTTTCCGTCATCCTTCAGATATTGCTGTACCTGCATCTGGTAGTATTGCTTAATCTCATAAATGCCAAGTCTGGTATTGTTAGAGCGATACTTGGCATCGTAAAACTCACTGCGGTTTCTCTCGATTGCAATGGTTTCCACACCGGCACCGGCACATCCGTATTTTACAAAAGTCCGAAGCGGAGCGTTTGCTTCCTGCACCACGGTCTGTCGGCTATAGCCCTCCGTGTTTGCATTCGCGATATTATTGTTTGTTGTATTTAACGCCGCATTGGCGGAGCGAAGTCCGCTGCCGGCTATCATTAGTCCGAAAAACTGGGAAGGCATCGTGCCACCTCCTTATTATGCCATGGAGTTTAATAAATGCTCCAGCATGCTGTCTACTACGTTGATGTAACGGCTGGATGCATTGTACGCATTCTGAAACATCACCATAAACTGTAATTCCTCATCGGTGGAAACTCCGGCAATCTGTTGTCTCGCCTCCTCGATGGAGCTTACGGTGTTCTGCTGGCTTTCCGTCAGTGCATTGTATACATAGCCGGAGTTTGCCACCTGGGTTACCAGGCTGTTGTAATACTGAACGAAATTAACCTTGGTTGCCACATTCGGATTCAATGTCCATTTCTCATCCTGAAAGGCTTCTGCCAGTTTCGCTGCTGTCTCATAGTCTGCTTTATCATCTGCTTTCATAAATCCCAGATTGGAAGGCGAATCCTTGTACCAGGGATTTACAATTAGATTGGTGGTAGTGAAGCCTTCTGTGGCATCTACCGCCATAAACAAAGGCTGATACCCTGCACTTTCCAGTACATCGTTGATCGTAGTGGTCAGGCGATTCATCATCTGATCGAATTCTGCCTCTACATTCATAATGACAGACTGGGATATATCCCGGTTATAGGTGTCCAAATCCTCCATATCCTCGTAGGTAGCATGGCGGTCACCTCTTGCCAAAAGCACTGCCTTCAGCTGTCCGATATCAGAGTTCATTGCAGTGGAAATCTCATTGGTCAGATCAAACACCTTCGCATTGGAAATATCCAGATAATCCTTTCCATCGTCATCCGTACGCATCTTCGCGCCAAATTTCCAGTAGGGCGTAACGAAACCGGTGGTGCCGTCCGTGGCAAGTCCTATCTCATAGACCTGATCACCCTTGAGGAAATCCGTTCCTTCTATCTGAATACTCACATAGCCTTGCGCGTTTTCCGTGTAGGTCATATTCACCAGCTTGCCCAGTTCATCCAGGAGCAAATCTCTCTGGTCACGCAGATCATTGGGGGTCTCCACCCCGCCTGCCTCGATATGTACGATCTGGTCATTTAAAGTAGCAATCTGATGTCCATAGCTGTTAATGGTTTCCGTCAGGCTGGTCACTGTGGTATTTAATTTATTCTGGTAGTCTACCATACCGTCATACACAGCCTTCGCACGCTCCGTAAGCTGTGATGCACGTTGCACAAACAATCCCTGGATAGTGGAGCTGGTAGGATCTTTCACCAATTCCTGAATCGATTTCCAGAAATTGGCAATGCCTTCCGAAAATTCCTCACCGCTGAATTCACCAAGTAAGGTTTCCACTTCACTTAATGCATCTGTCGAGGTCTGGTAAAACATGCTTCTTCCGGATTCTTTCCGGTATGTTTTATCAAGGAAAACATCTCTGACTGCTCTTGTTTTGGAATACTGGACACCAAGTCCAACCTGTTCATTGGAAATCTTGGCTGTAGATTTAAGAAGAGTATTATATCGACGGGTATTATACAGAATCTGTTGTCTGGTGTACCCGGTTGTATCTGTATTCGTAATATTATGACCAGTCGTATTCAAAGAGTTCTGACTGGCCTGTAATCCGGAAGTTCCGACATAAAGGGAGCCCATTAACGGCATTGCTATCACCTCAACTTACTATTGTTTCGCGTCGAAGCCGCCCTCTCCCATATCGAATGTGGTACCTGTGTTATACGCACCTCTATTATAGTTGGCAGTTTCCGGCGCTTTTCTGGCTGCCTGCAGAAGGTTCAAATCAAACTCTACCATTTCCAGTGCATTGGCAATCAGTTCTCTGTTCTGATTGTTAATCCTCTCCACATGGTGTACGGTCTGCTTTAATTTGTCATAGACTTCCGCCAGCTGCTTCTGTGCCTCAGGCCGCCTCTCCAAAATGCGGATAATATCCGGCAGCCTAATCGTGGTAACATCCCTGTTAATGACTGCTGCAATCTCTTCCATCGTCTTCTGTCGTTCCTTCTCCAGTTTCTGAATCCGATTGACAACAATCTGCTCATCTTCCGTGATCTGCTCTAACTCCTGTGGCTTCCCTGCCACAATAATCGGAGTTTTTTTGAGAGAATATCCCAATAGTTGTTCATATTCGCTATTTTCCTGTTCCAAAACAGAAACAAGATTTTCAATAATGCTTGCCACCGGGATATCCTCTCCTTATCTCTTTTATGCTTCTTCCATATGCCGGATCAGTTTATCCGCAAAGGACTCACTGCTCACCTGATAGGTCCCGTTCTGAATCAGTGCCTTATACTTTGCAACCAGATCCTCCCGGACATCCGGACTGTTCTGTACTGCCTGTTTGGCAACCTGCATATCCCTTCCCATACTGGAAAGTTCGAGCTGATCAGAGAAGCTTACGTTCGAAGCTTTCTGAGCCTTGTTGGTTTTGCGGGTATTATATATCTGCTGTACCTGGGTATAAGCCTCAATACGCATATCTACTCCTCCTTCTGTTTATCATTGATATTATAAATATCGGAACAATCGGAAGAAACTTTATACCCCCACGAAAAAAAGTGGCCGATCTTTAAAGACCATCTTTAAAGATCTGCCACTTTTTATGTTTCCTTTCATCTCTTACAGTTTGAAAGTTGCAATTGCATTCTGTAGCTGTTCCATGTTATCACGCAATCTTTCTGTTTCCGACTGAAGCAAAGCCGCGGACTCCTGCTGCTTCTCCAGCACGCGGTTTACCTCTTCCGTGGATCTCACCGTATTCTCTGAGGATTCACTGATCGCATGTACTTCTTTGAGTACCTGATGACGACTGCCGTTCATTTCATCCACTTCACCGGACACCGTCTGCATATTGCCAAGAAGTTTCTCCATCACTTCGTTAATGCTGTTGAAAGCTTCAATCGTACGCTGTGCGCTCTCCACCTGATTTTCTGAAATAGAAGTTGCAGTAAGAACCTTTTCTACCGCATTGGTAGAATATGTGGAAACTTCTTCAATCATCTTATGAATTTCCGTAGCCGTGCTTCCGGAAGTATCAGCCAGTTTACGGATTTCCTCTGCAACGACAGAGAATCCTCTTCCTTGTTCACCGGCTCTTGCTGCCTCAATGGATGCATTGAGGGAAAGCAGATTGGTCTGTTCTGCAATATCCTGAATCATATTGACGCATTTCGAGATCTGATCCAGTTTTTCTCCCAGCTTCTCTACGTGCTCGCGAACCTCTTTGGTTGCGGTTGCAGTATCCTCAGACTGATGAACCATCTGCTCCACAGTCTGCATGCCATTGTCGATCTGCTCTTTGGAATTTTCCACCTGCTCAATGGTATCCATCAGACTACTGCTGACACTCTTGATCCGTACAGACAATTGTTCCATCTGTTCGTTACAGCCTGTAATCTCATCATTCTGATTCCCAACGATATTGTTAATCTCTTCCATTTTCTCGCTGACGCTCTCAATCATGGAATTCAACTCATCGCTGCTGTTCTTAACTTTCTCACCGGAAGCTAAAACTTCATCTTTCATCCGTGCCACCGTGAGAATCAAATCCCTCATTTTATTAATGGTGTTGCCTAATGCCTTGTGCAGTTTACCGAATTCATTGTGGGAAGCCGTTTCTCTGTCTATCAGTGCAATCAATTCACCTTCCGAAACCTTATTCAGTTTCGCAACATTCTTCTGAATATTCTTGGTAATGCCCATGGTGATGATGGCACCAAGTCCCACTGCTACCATGCAGGCAACCAATACAAGACCTACCGTAATATTACGGATTGCCTTCGTACCGGATGTAATATAGGACTTGGGTACAAATACCTTTAACCTGCCACCCGTTACCTCACTGTCTGCAGTCATATAGAAATAAGATTTACCGCCAATATTTACGTATGTATCGCTTGCCGTCTCATCACTTACGGAAGTTGTGTCGATCTCATTGCCGATATTAATGGCTCTTCCATCTGCTGTGACAAAGGATACCAGACTGTCCTCTCCAAAATCCAGTCCCTCCAGAAGGCTTCTTACCCCTTCATAGCTGACATCTATCACGACAAGTCCCTGTCTATCACCACTCTTGAAAGCCTTGCTGCAATACAAAATATATTCGTCAGGTTCAATCTCCATATACTTATCTACACAGGGATGGCTGCTGCCCCAATGTACAAAGCTGTCAGCAAGCATGCCGGCATCTTCGGAGTCTGCCAGGGTTTCAATGAAGCTGTTGATAGACGCCGAGCTTAAGGTTCTGGTAGTAACTACCTTCGTTCCGGCAATAGGAACAATTTCAATTCCGGAAAGAAGCTTACTGGATGTTTCCTTTACATTCAGATTATCACGAATGGTATTCTCTGCCAGTGTCTTCTTGGAGCTGCTGGTATCAAAGCCTCCCAGGGAATAAGAAGTGACCGTATTGTCCTGGGCAAGTTCCATGGTGACAGAATTCACCGTCTGCATGGAAGCATCCAGGGAACTCATGGTCATCTCCACTGCTGTATAGGCAGATGATTCATAATTATCCGTCAGACCATTATAAGACTTCACATAGGAAATCCATCCGATAAGGATCATAAAAACAATGGGAAGTGCAAATCCCATGATCAGCTGTGTCCGAATAGAAAAAGCGATTTTTGTTGGTTTTTTGAAAGAAATTTTTTTCTTTTCCTTCTTGTCTGTTTTCTCTTTTTCGTTTTTTTCTTTTTTCTCTTTTTCTTTTTTCTCTTTTTTCTTTTTTTCTTTCGGAGTCTTTTCTTTCTTCTCCTTCGTTTTTTTCCCGCTGCTTTTCTCTTTTTCTGTCTTCTGTTCCGCAGGTTGTTCTATTTCAGGCTGCTTGCTGTCCTGTACTTCCCTATCCTGTTCTTCCCAATTCTGTTCTGAAGTTTCCGCCATCG
>OGJJ01001604.1_pt1 | contig 16621 bp, 15 predicted proteins | sample 1572081 | NCBI WGS metagenome assembly OGJJ01 (sample SAMEA2582122, study PRJEB24529) | metagenome | biome: Human gut stool | place: China | collected 2011
AATCAAGTGTGAGCAGCCCGCCTTTTGCGGAGCAAAACTTTAATTAGGGCTGCGAATCGTTACTGGAACGAGGCACGAGTGAACAGTAACAAATAGAAAGGAAATTCTATGAGATTAAAGAACGTACCCGGTGCCCGTGAGGCAATTGCCGACAGTGTTTATTGTATCCACGACCCGGAGGAACAGAAAAGCCTGAAAGGACATTGGCACACACTTTTTGGAAACGATCATCCGTTACATATCGAAATCGGTATGGGAAAAGGACAATTTATTTATGGAATGGCTGCAGCTCACCCGGAAATCAACTATATCGGAATTGAAAAATATTCCAGTGTGTTGATTCGCGCCATTCAGAAAATGGAGGAAGCACCTCTCCCCAATCTTCGCTTCATTCGTATGGATGCGGAGGAAATCTGTGATGTATTCGGTTCCGGTGAAGTGGATCGGATTTATCTGAATTTTTCGGATCCCTGGCCAAAAGACCGCCACGCAAAGCGCAGACTTCCCTCCAGACAGTTTCTGGCACGGTATGATGCGATTTTGAAAAAAGAGGGACAACTGGAATTTAAGACGGATAATCAAGGATTGTTTGACTTTGCCCTGGAGGAGCTGGAGCCTGCCGGCTGGAAATCCATAGTCGTTACCAGAAATCTGCATGCAGACCCGGAGCTCTCTCAGGGAAATATTATGACCGAATATGAAGAGAAGTTTTCTTCCATGGGAAATCCCATTTATAAGTATATTATTGAGCGCTAAGACTATTTTCTTATCTTATTTCTTCCGCGGAAGGTGTTGAAAATGTCCGGATTCCATACAGGGTTAATGTCCTTGGTGATGTCCTGTACAGAAATTTCCGCGTCATCGTTGTCAATGTCGATGATGGTGTAGCGGTCATTGCCCATGCCCAGTTCCTTCATATAAGAAAGCTGCCGCAAGCCGTGACGGGTTTCCACACGCTCCACCATGGCTTTTCCACTTCCATCGGGAAGATTATAAATCACATCAATGCAGGCATTATCCACTGCCAGAATATCATAGCTTGCCAGAATTCCCACATCGGGAGTTACTACCGGCTCTGCCTCGCAGCCTTCACAGTCACAGGATACGGACATGTTTCTCATCACGTTAATATAGGAAATGTGTCCGGCAAAGTGGTCGATGGTGGCTTTGGTGGACTCGGTCATTCTCTCCATAAATTCTTCGTTGGCGATACTCCACATATTGTCGGAACCTGGCACGGTATGAATCTCTGCCTTGCCGATGCGTCCGTCTGCACAGCCAATGCCCAGGTTCTTGTTGGAACCGCCGAAACCACCCATGGTATGTCCCTTAAAGTGGGTCAGTGCCAACAGGGAGTCATAGTTTAACAGATTTTTTCCTACGTGCATCTCGTCAAACCACTTGCCGCCTTTTACCGGAAGGGTCGCTGTCCCATCCTCGTCCAGAATGTCCACGGGGCAAAATGTCCAGCCGTTGGTTTCCAGCGTTTTGCGATGCTCCTCGGTGGTATAACGGCTGCCCTCGTAGTAGGTATTGGTTTCCACGATGGTTGCCTGAGGAAGTTTGTCGGTATACAATTCCTTGACCCAGGGACGGGGAATGATATTAGGACCTTCCGCCTCGCCGGTGTGGAGCTTGATGGCTACCTTGCCCTCCATTCCTTTGGAGACTTTGTCATAAATTTTCTTCAATCCTTCCGGGGATAAATCTCTGGTAAAATAAACGACGGATTTCTCACCCTCACGTTTCTCATAGGGAACATACAGATTTCCGTTGATTCCCGGTACTGCATTTTTATTTGACATACAATCCTCCTTGTTTGCGGAGCAAATGCGACTGCCTCTGCAGGAGCAGAGGATTTTCCTCCTTGTTTTTCGCTATCTTTATTTTATCATACTGCCCCGAAATTACAACCGGGCGATGTCCGCAACCAGGGCGTCCACTTCCTCCTGGGTTGTTGCCCAGCTTGTGCAGAAACGCGCGACAGTGCCCTGGGGCATTACCCCACCTTCTTCAAAATAGTAGTTCTGTGCCAGCGTATTTTTTTGCTGGTCGGACAGGATGACAAACTGCTGGTTGGTGAAACTTTCCACCCAGAAGGGAATCCCCTTCGCCTGGAACGCCTCCTTGATCTGCATGGCAAGTTCATCGGCGCGCTTTGTCTTTTCAAGGTATTCGCCGCTCTCCAGCATAAGAGCAAACTGCAGTCCCATCAGCCAGCCCTTTGCCAGCACCGCACCGTTTTGTTTCATGTAGGCTTTGAACCGGTATTTCAGTGCCGATGCCGTAATGACCAGCGCCTCTCCGAACAAGGCTCCGCACTTGGTTCCTCCGATGTAGAACACATCCGTCAGTTCCGCAAAGTCTTTCAGCGTCAAATCATTTTTCATGGAACCCAGACCGTAGCCCATTCTGGCGCCATCCACAAAGAGATACATCCCGTATCTGGTACACACCTGATGGATGTCACTGAGTTCCTTTTTGGAATACAGGGTTCCCTTCTCTGTGGGAAAAGACAGGTATACCATCTTCGGCTCTGTCAGATACTCCGGGGCATCCTGGTCATAATATTCAGACGCGCAGGCGGCAACCTGCTCGGCGGTGATTTTGCCGTCAGTATTGGGAAGTTCCAGGATTTTATGCCCGGTGTTTTCGATGGAGGCTGCCTCATGGCAGTTAATGTGTCCCGTATCCGCAGCAATCACGCTTTGAACCGGGGACAAAGCCGCCGCAATGACAACGAGATTTGCCTGGGTCGCACCGGGAACAAATTTTATGAGGGCATCATCTTTTTCAATCATCTTTTTAATCGCGGTTTCCGCTCTCCCGCACCATTCGTCCTCGCCGTAGCCCGCATAGCTTGTGGTGTTGGTCGCTGTCAGTTCTTTTAATATGGAGTCAAATGCTCCGTGGTTATAGTCGTTGTTAAATCTTATCATGTTCATCATTCTGCCTTTCTCATGGATTTCTCCCAATCATATCTAACTATAGCAGATATTACCAGACATTGCATTAACATTACTGTTACTTCACTCGTGCCTCGTTCCAGCAACAGACTTTAAAGAAAATAGGTTTTCAAATAGGGCTTAATCTTCTTGAATAGGTTGTATTTATCCTAAAATTTGTATATGCTATAGTAAATAAATCGCGGGGGAATCAAATGACTATCGATACAAAAACAATGGTTTCTATTTCAGATGCTAACCAGAATTTTTCTAAAGTAGCAAGGCTGGTGGACGAATACGGTTCAGCAGTAATTTTGAAGAATAATGTACCAAGATATCTTGTTATAGACTTTAGTAAAGCAGATAAGGATTTTACTGCATCTGATGAAGATGTGTTAAGTATTTCAAAACAGCTCATGGAGCAGAATAAGGAAACGTATGAGGTACTGGCTTAATGAAAAATTGAGGTAGAATATGAATACCTATTGCAATGGATTCTTAATCATCAAAACTAAATAGTGTAACTGGAAAAGACCGTTCAGAGATAAACTGTTCGGTCTTTTGTTGTGCGCCTTCCGGCGCACAATAAAGAAGTCCAGAGCTGGCACTCCGGACTTCTTTATTTCCTAGTGGAAATATAATCGCATCTTTAGCTATCTTCATAATACGCTTTTATTTCAGAAAAAGCAACCCCAATCTTGATTCGAACATATTTTCGTGTTATGATTTACCTGCTGTCGACTCTTTCCAGCAGGAAGGAGGTGTTTCCAGTGGAATACATAATCGCATTTTTTATCTCTGTAGCGGCATCTGTAGTTGGCTACTACATTTGCAAATGGCTAGACAGAGACGAATGACAGCACTAGCCTAATGGAGTAGTTCTCCACAATGAACTTGGGAACCTTGAGGCTGGCACTTCAAGGTTCTTTAACTAAGTAGAATAAAAAATTACAACACATCCTTCGCCGCTACCATCACATAAATCAGTATCGTCACGATGCAGTAGAGGGAGTTGGTGGTGGAAACATAGGCATTTCCTTCCTCTTTTTTCAAAAAGGTCTGCATGCTGAAAGGTGCCGGCGCTGACATGTAGATGATGATGGCGATGTCCACAAGCTGGCTTGTGCCAATGAGCCGGTGTACCGTAAAGAGGATGCCCGTTACCATGACCGCCTGAATACAGAGTCTGATTAAAATGGTCTGGAGGCAGGGCTTTAGCAGTTCCTGTTTCATTTCCATGCCGTAGCCTACCACCAGAAGAATGATTGCCGTCACCGCTGTGGTGAGAAAAAGAAAGCAGTACCATCACCAGCATAATGAGAACCAGTTTCCCTTTTCTGCATGCCATGCCCAGTACCAACATAACAAACACAGGCAGGACAATTTCCATCCTGTGGATTTTCCTGGTCAGAAGATTACTTCAAAATAAATTTGTCCACCATTTCGTGAAGCTTTTCAACAAAAGTGCGGCATTCTTTCACGGTATCGAAGGATTCTGCGCTCTTCTCCACCATGGTGCTGGTTTTCTCCGCAATGTCCGTAACACCAATCGTCGATTCGTGAACGGTCTCATTGATGCCGGATATGGAGTCCACGATCAGATCGACAGACTGACCCAGAGAATCAATGGCATCCTTCACACCACCCATGCTTTCTTTAAATACATTGGCATCCTGATGATATTGTACACTGACATCTTTAAACTCATTGTACTCCTGTAATACGGTTTCCTCCAGAAAGACCGTGGTTTCCGTCAGGCATTCGGACATGTTAGTTACCGCCACATTCACTTCCTGTACGATATTGTTAATATCTGCTACCGCCTGAGAGGTCTGGTTTGCCAGGTTTCCGATTTCTGTAGCCACCACAGCAAAGCCCTTTCCGGCTTCTCCGGCTCTTGCTGCCTCAATGCTGGCATTTAAAGCTAACAGACTGGTCTGGGAAGAGATAGACATAATCGTACCGGTGAGTTCGTTAATCTTCTCTACCGCTTTGGACTCTTCGATTGCTTTATCGGATTTGTCCTTTACATCCTCATACATCTTCTGTGTTTTTTCGCTGGCTGTTAAGGTTTTTTGCTGCAGGGTCTGTGCGCGCTTCATAATCTCATCAGAAGTGGTATTTCCTTCCTCTGCCAGTTTCACAATTTCGTCCGCGCCATTCTTGATTGTACTGATATGACCATTGATTGTCTCTGTGGTTGCAGCGGTCTCCTGCATACCTGCTGCAAGTTCCTGTGTGGTTGCAGAGTTTTCAGAACACATGCCATCCACTACACCGGTTACTTCCTGTAAGTGCCCGATATTATTGGTCAGCTGGTCACTGGTATTCTCAATATTAGCTACCATTTCACGCAGGTTCTTCCGCATGTTATGGATTGCTCTTGCCATAATTCCGGTCTCATCCTTTTTCTTGCGAAGCTTCTGCGCTGCAGGATTGGAACGGAAATCAAATTCTGCCGTCTGGGTAATCACTTCCGTAAGCATACGAATCGGTTTGCAGATGGCACGACTTACCAGAAAGCCAATCGCCATACAGAAAATCAGGCTGATTAAGGCAACGCGGAATACAGCAATATACATGCTGTTATATGCGCCCAGAACATCACTCTGATCAGCAGATAAAACTAAAATCTTATTATCTGCAGTCAAGGCGTAGGCGGCATACTTTGCCACTCCTTTGTAGTCATAAAGAACCACATCATTAGCGGGCTTATTTCCTGCCTTAAGTTGCTCTACAACTTCGGAAATCTTTCTATTTTCTACCGGCTTTCCTACTTTTTCCGTTACAGGATGATAAAGCATGGTTCCATCCGTGTCAACCAGATAAGCGTAGGCAGACGGAACATGCTCGATTATGATGCCTGACAAAAATTTCTCGTTGGCAATCGTCTCCTCTTCACTTTCCTGTGCCATCAGATCCAATGTCTGGACACTCATTTCTGCCAGACTTAACAGATATTTCCCATTGGTCTCCGTGGAAATCTGTCTGGTTCTGGGAATCATACATGCCAGTAAGCCGATCATCGTCAGAATAATAATGGCAAATACCAGCCAGCACACATGCGCTGATATCGAATGCATAATGTTAATTTTTTCCCGTTTTGTTTTTTTATCCTGCATAACAGATTGTCCTTTCTCTTAGGTTTCATTTCATTGCTTCTATTATAGCGTAATTCCTTCTAAATTCCCACTGTTTTCTCTGGATTTTTATGTTCTGATTGTTCTCCTTTTTCTGCAAGGAACCGCACTGCCTTTGCCAGTCTTTTTCCGGAATCAGCGAAATGACCGCCAGAATTTAATTCATATTTAACATGATTTTTCTGCTTTAGAATTTTATATGCCTGCTCGGTGCATTCTCCCACCGTCGCCATAAGAGGATCTCCGGTTTTTGCTTCCTTCCCACCCAGGCTCAGATAAATACGCTTTCCAGAAAAAGCGGTGTGGGTGTTCATATAAGAGATAAAATCCGGATACCACAAGGAGCCGGAACAACTAGCTGCCCCGGCAAAAAGATCCGTCTGATAAAGACACCAAAGAGCAAAGAGTCCCGCCAGGGAATATCCAATAATATAAAAGCTACGCTGTGTACCATATTTTGCTCTTAGCGAGGGGATCAGTTCTTCCAACAGATCATGCAATGTGTCCTCGCCACCGCCGGAAAAGGAAGCATCCAGCACTTCTGTTTTCCAGGGTGAAAATTCCCGGTTCCAGTCCGACACCTGAAATGCAATCAGAGTGTAGGGCATTTCGCACCCACACTCTGCTAATGTCTGCTTCATATGTTCCAGTTCATCTTTCCGATGGAGAGTCATTCCCCACAGAATCACCGGACCGGAGTCACTTTCTGCCACAAGATGTGTCAACATGACATTTCCTCCTTATTCATGCCATATTGGGTTTTGATAAAATCACAGTCCACAAGCAATACATAAAAGACTGCTCCATAGTGATTGCTCTCCACCAGTCGTCCGAAATCCAGAACGGGTTTGTAGCCTCCATCCTTGGTGGCAAGCCGGTATTGTACATAATCATTGGTGGCATCTTCGCTGGAGGTAATCTGTTCCCAAATGCTTTCCTCCACCGCATCCAGTTCATCGGGATGTACCAGATTACTGAATTTCTGATGGGTAAACTGCAGAAAATCGTCCAGATTATCGCAGCCTGTGAGCCGGATCATTTCTTTGTTGGCAAAAAGAATGCGCTCATCATCCCTTTGCGCCTTGTAGATGAAAAAGGCTCCCGGCAGGTTCAAAGACACATCATTCAGTGCAAAACCCAGCTGGGTTCTGTTGGAAGTATGGACATCGCTTGTATACATGAACACACTGTGTTTTCCCCGCAGCTTCACCTCATACAATGCCATATCCGCATAACGCAGCAGATCCGCACCTCTTCCTGCATGGGTGGGATATTCAGCGTAGCCCACCGAAATACTATAGCTTTCTTCTTTGCCCTTATATTGGAAGGTTCTGTGTTCCATGGTAAAGGCTTCAATCTGCGACGCTGCCTGTTCGGCACTGCAGTGTTTCAGCAGAATACAGAATTCATCCCCACCATTACGCCCAATCACTGCATTTTTGTAAAAAGTCTGTTCCATGGCTCTGGCAAGCTGGTACAATACCTGGTCACCAATCGCATGACCATATACATCATTGATCAATTTAAAGTTGTCTACATCCAACAGGATGCCTACACATTTCTCTTTCCTGCTCCCTTCCAGATAATGATCCATCTGTTCATCAAAACCGGTACGGTTCAGCAGACCGGTCAGACCATCTGTCACAGACAGTTTTTTGAATCTCTTTCCCTGTTCTTCCAGAATCAGGAGAGCAAAGACCACCCCCTCCAGAAGAAGGATCGTTGCGCCTCCGCAGAGAATAATCACCCACATATCCGTTTTCTGTTTCCAGCAATCGGTGGGCATTACTTCAATTTTCCAGGTACAGCCGCCTAATTCAAAGTTTCGTGCTACCGGATCCACCAATTCCACCCCGGAACTATCGATTACCATAAGCTCTGTAGTGAGAGGGGAGCGGGTTTTGGAAAGAACATATTGGTAACCAAAGCCATTCAATGCATCCACGGAATGGGAAAAGATCTCCGGTACACGGATAATGGCAATGGTAAGTCCCCAGAACTTCTTTTCCCCAGTCTCTGTCTGCAAAAAGACCGGATTGCGGATGGCAATTCCCTGTCCTCCCTGCTTCAGTTCAAAAGGTCCCTGCATAATGACCATATCATGTTCGATTCCGTAATTCACAACCGGTCCACGCTTTTCATCATGAATCAGGTCGATCTTCCCCGCTTCATTTCCCTTTTCCGGGTAAATCTCCGTCACAACGCCGCCCGGAGCCAACTGGATACTCTGGACATAGTCCGCCATCATGCTTTCGGCAACGGTGTCAAATTTTCCTACTTCGCCATCCTCACTAATCAGGATTTGTTCCAGGGCGTTGGTGATGTTGATTCCGCCATTCAGATCCTCAATCATACGATCTGCATAGGTCACGGCATTTAGTTCCGCTTTCGTTCTGATCTGATCCATATCCCGCTGCTGTATGGCATGGGCAATCCCATATAATACGCTCCCACTGATAAGTAATACGAACAGCGGGAGCATCCATTTTTCTTTTAAAAATTTTAATACGCTTTGTTTCTGTTTCATACTGACGGTAATTCCTAGACTTAGACTGACACTTATGCTATACCTATTTTCATTCTGATCCTATAGGGATGTTATAGTTCATAGGTACTATTATTATAGCATATTGTGATCTTTTGTCCAGATTAAGAATTCCCGTATAGCCTTAAAAGTTCATTGATATTCCCGTTTTAAAACCCAAGGTTATCATTTACCAGAATGACATGCATTCTTCCGGCATGTTTGGAACATCTTGTAATCAGGAACTGACAGCAGATCGTGTCAGGAGATTTGCAGTCAAAGCACTTTCCGGTTTCCTTGCAGGGTGTTTTCACATTAAATCTCTGCGCATTAGTGGGCGCGGCTACATTTCTGGCACGCTTCATGGCACTGTCAAGATCCGAGCATATTTTATTCATGCCAACAATAAATATGACTTTTTTCGGTCCCTGGGCAATGCAGGAAACACGATTGGCATTTCCATCAATATTGATCATAATACCGTCATTAGTGATTGCATTTGCACTGGAAAGAAAGAAATCTGCATCATAGGCTGCCATAAGCCCCTCTCTGGCGCCCATTTTGTCACGATCAATGTAATTATAATTTCCGTCCTCCAAAGCTTTGATCAATCCGATCTCATGGGCACTGGCGCAGCCACCCATAGCAATGGTGCTTCCTTCCGGAATCAGCTCCAGTGCCTGTTTTAATGCATCTTCTTTGCTCGATGCATAATATCCTGAAATATTACGGGACTCTAAGCCTTTGATTACGGATTCTGCCAGAAGTTCATTTCTTTTTGTGATGTTTGGATTCATAGGTTCGTCCTCCCTTTTATCTTCGCCGGGGTCCTCACCCCTGCATCGTCACTATTGATTGTCCTTATTTTATCAAAAAAATTTCTCATTAACAATCATAAAGCCATACCTTCCGGTAACTCAGAAGGAGGTCCGCCTAGGCATGGAATTTTTCTGGTTTCAGTGTTATGTAAATCTTTGTGGGCAAAATACTGATATTATTCATTTTTTGCCCCGCTGATTTAACTATTACAACCTTTTTTCTGCTATTCATTTGTATTATGTAAACCATTTGGGCACAATAGCATTGTGTTGTCCTTTTTTGCCCAATTTCCAGAGCTGTGACCGGGCAAAAATTTCATCCTTGACTTTGTTTTGCCCGTTGTACGCGTATTTACTTTGGAAAACGCTTGAATTCTCCTATATTTCAATAGGTGGTTGGGCAAAATCGGAGTTTCTGAAACTATATGCCCGTTTGGTTTTAAAAAAAAAGTCTATCTTACCAGACCAGCATCTTTTCTATATTCTTCATTTAATTGGCGAAGTTCCTTTTCCCCATTGATATAGGGTTCATAAAATGCGTCTACAGAACCACCGCCTAAATTATCACAGCCGTTGCAGAAATCGCATGCACCGCCGCACTGATTCAGTCCCTCCTGTACGATACGGATCCGTTCTTCTCTTGTGGTATCCTTAATCAGTAAACTTTTGATTTCCATGATGATCCTCCCTTTCGTTTATAGGGACAACATTTTCCTAATATTTCTATTGGTATCCCGATATATTTAAATATACCCCAAAAATATCAGGTACTTAATTAGTTTTTCAAGTTAGGTCTTAAAAACTATTCCTGATTAAAGGTTTTCTACAAACAAATCCTTCAATGTCACTACTGACTGCACACATTCAGAATAGGAATTGGGAACAAGTCCGTAGGTGGTAATGAGTGTAGGATGAATTGCATACTTTGTGCCTGTAAGCAGCATGAGGTCATGGATTTTGTTTCGAATACCTCTCTCCACCTTTTCCGTAATGGTATATTCAGAGCCGGAATATTTCATTTCACACAAATTGATTACCTGATCCTTACGGGCAATCAACATGTCTATCTGTGAGCCGAAAACGCCCTTATCCGGATCCGGTTTGCAATACCAGGAGTTTATGTCCGTCAGAACCCCGGAAATACCAAGTTTCTGCTTGATTTGATCGGTATGCATCATACATACTCTTTCAAAGGAAAGCCCCATCCAATTATTCACCTTCGGCGTATTAATCTGGTTGGACCAATAGTGTTCGTCCGTAGGTGCATTCTTCAGAAATTGGAAATAGAATAAGGTAAAGCAGTCCATCAGCTGATACACGGCATTTTTCTTCTTCATGCCAAAGGCATAATATTTACGGATAAAGCCGCAGCTCTCCAGTTCTTCCAATTTCAATGTTAAATCTCCGGAATTTGTAATTTGAGAGGCTTGAATGAGATCCTCTCTTGTCATTCCCACTCTTTTCGTTCCAAGGGCTTCTATCAGCTTTACATAGACTTCCGGATGTTTGAAAACCGATGCATATAGATATTTGAATTCTTCTGCCAGTGGAGCATCCTTTGCAAACAGAATCGCATCCACATTCTGAGACAGGCTGAGTCCCTTTTTCAAGAATCCCCAATAATAAGGAACGCCACCAAAAATCATGTAATACTGCAGAATCTGCTCCCGATTCATAACAAGCCCTGCTGCCTGGACGTATTCCTCACATTCTTTCAGTGTGAAAGTCTGTAAGTGAATTTGTTCCGTCAGACGATTGTACAAACCTCCTTTGTTATGCACTACCTTTGAGAGCATCCATGAGGTCGCCGATGCACAAATAATCAGTACTACATCTTTTCTTGCCGATGCAAATCCATTCCAGAAATTCTCCAATGCCACCATCAAATCACTTCTCGGCGTATCCATCCATGATAATTCATCAATGAAAATCACTTTTTTCTTTTCATCCGACTGACGAACTACATCCTTTAACAGTTCAAATGCCTCTAACCAGTTTTTGGGGCTGTCAGTCGTTTTGCATCCTGCATCTTTTAAAGAGGAAGTAAATGCAAACAACTGATCTTTCATCGTTCCTTCCGATAAACCGGCATGTTGGAAGGTAAACCGGTAGCCATAAGTTTCACGGATTAAAAAAGTTTTTCCCACCCGTCTTCTTCCATACAATGCGATAAAATGAGATTGCTCATCCCGCAACACTGTCTGTAACAATTCCACTTCCTTTTTTCTTCCTATCAACATGGCATTTCCTCTTCTTTCACAAATTATAATTTACTTAATCTCTGTATTTTTATTGGATTAAGTAAATTATAATCGTATTTTCTCCGATTTTCAAGGAAATATGTATTTATAATTTACTTAATCTTATTTTAAAAAGCACTTTAAGTAAATTATAAGTGCTGTCTGTGATGTTTTCAAATAAGCCTCCACCTAATAAAACAGCAATGCCACTGCGAAATCATAAAAGTCGTGAAGTGCTACCACCGACCAGATGCTCTTTGATTTCTCATAAATCCAGCCGTAAAGTAGTGCCCGCAGAAATCGCGGTTTATCCCATTGTTTTGTCGTGTTTTACACAACTATACAAAGTCTTCCATCTGTGGCTTTAAAATCTGGTTATCGCTTTCCCATTCCCGGAAGATTGTGTTAAATTTCAGGCACTTTTTATGTAGGGATTCATCTCTTGCCGCCGTTTTTCTTTTGGCATCCGGATATGTGCTAGCCAGAAGCAGGGCAGGGGCATAAGATGCCAGTTCGAAGATACACTTTTCCTGCTTTCCGCTTTTTCTCTACCGGAAATTATAGCTGGTTCATTCAGGAATTACAAATTGTCATGCAACATATTATAATTAATTATATTGTTTGTTTTTTACAATAAATCTTTAGAAATCAATAAACTTAGGAGGGGTTCTAATGGGAAATGAACAGTTTTTTTATGAAAATGACAGGAAAGTCAACGGAAAGGTATGCCGCATCTTATTGTGGTTAAGTCTTGTCTTTCCGGCATTATTTTTACTATCTTATCTGCATGTATTCCGGCTATCCATCCGGGAATTGTGTCTGATTACACCCATCGGACTTTTATGTACCATCATGCCAACCCTGCTTAGGCGTTTTAACATTTCTGTGCAGGCACTGAAATATATCAGTATTATCTCCCTTTCTCTTGTAATCGCTATCATGGGAAGCAATGCCAATATCGGCATTTATATCACTTACATTCTGGCACTGGCGATCAGTTGTATGTATTTCGATGCGAAGTTCACCAGAAATATGGCGATTCTCGGATATGTCTGCCTCGTCGTTGCCGTTTTCTTCCGGTCGCAGAATGTAACACTTGTTGCAGGCGACACGCCTATGAAGTGGTTCCGGGGATATGTGATGGGCTTTACCATCGAGTATATTGCTCTGTCCGCTGTCTGTATCGCCATCAGCAAGGCTACACGCAATCTTCTGGAAAATGTGCAGGATAGGGATAAGATCCAGGCCGTCCTGGGAAGCTGTGAAAATGCTTCCGGAAATCTTTTGGAGTCCGTGGAGCGGTTACATAATTCTCTGGATGAAAGCCGAAACGGAAATGCAGTTGTCGCCGATTTTGCCGAAAAAACAATGACGGATTGCATGAGCAATCAGGAGTATGTTCACGATACCGTGGAAGAAATTCAGAAGATGGCCGGTTCCATTGATACTATCATTCAGAAAACCAATAATATGAAAGAGGTAGCTACCCAGACTTACGAAAGTACTCATTCTTATATTCAGGTCATGAACGATGCCGTGTCCAGTATGGATGTCATAAGCCATTCCACCAATGATACCTTGCATACGATTCAAATTCTGGAGGATCGTGTCCAGCATATTGAAGAGTTGACCAATACGATTATTGCCATTGCCAATCAGACCAGTCTTTTGTCCTTAAATGCCTCTATTGAAGCTGCCCGTGCCGGCGAAAACGGGCGTGGCTTTGCAGTCGTTGCGGAAGAAGTTCGTAAGCTTGCCGAGCAGTCTCATGATGCTGTCGGCAGTATCACAAGTCATGTGGAGAGCATCCGAAAAAGTGTTGCTGATGCCAGTGCATCTATTACCAATGGCAGCCAGTCTGTTGAGACCGGTCTTGAAAAGATTCGTGTAGCAAAAGCCGAGGCAGAAAAGCTGGGAAGCATTCAGGAGACATCCCTGCAAGCCGCAGAGGATATTTTTGGAAGTGGCCAGGAAACAAAGGATTCCGTGAACGATGTGGTAGAAAAAGCTCACCGCATGACCGCACTCATGGGGCACTCCTCCGAAATGGTTCAGGATATCCGTAACCGACTGGATGATCAGGATGCTTTGCTGCAGGATATGGAACAGGTATTTCATCAGGTAAGCGATGTGTCCAGACAGCTAAAGGATATCGTTGCAGATAAGGAAGCAAGTGGCGACACAGGCATGGAATAGTGTTTTGTTTTATGTAAACCATTCATGGTATCTTAGTTAGGCAGTTGGGCATATAGCCAGAGGAATGGCTATTTTGCCCAACTGTTTCTTATTATGACTGCATTTTTCCGGTTCTAATTAGCATTATGTAAACCGCGAGGGCAAAATAGAACTTTTTTTCAATTTTTGCCCTGCTTTGCAGCTTCTTCCCGGGCAAAAATAAATTTTTTCCTCCTGTTTTGCCCGCAGGCATTCAATTCGTTTCTGAAAACACACGAATTTCTCCCTTTTTCAATGGGCTGTCGGGCAAGAATGGAAATTTTGAAGCTATATGCCCAAATGGCGGTCTTATGTTGTGAAACCTTACGGCAAAATATGACCTGCTGCCAGATACAGTTCATACCATTCTTCTCTGGTCAGTTCGATGTCACAGGCTGCACATATTTCATCGATTCTTTTTTCTTTCATAGAGCCGGCGATTATCTGCATCTGTGCCGGATGGCGGAGAATCCAGGCCGTTGCAATGGTCGTGTCGGAAACACTGTATTTTTCTCCGATTCGTTTGATCACTTCATTCAGTTTCGCATACTTTTCATTTCCCAGGAATACGCCTTCAAACATCCCGTACTGGAAGGGCGACCAGACTTGAACCGTGATTTCCTTCCATCGGCAGTAATCCAGTACCCGGCCATCTCTGTCCGCTGCACCATCGGTTTCCATATTGACTTCCAGTCCGCTGCGAACCATGTTGGAATTGGTGATGCTGAATTGCAGCTGGTCTGTGAGCAGAGGCTGTTTCACGTATTTCTGTAAAAGTTCCATCTGCATGGAGCTATGATTGGATACGCCAAAATTCCTGACCTTACCTTGTTCGTGGAGTTTATCAAAAGCCTCTGCCACTTCTTCCGGCTCTACCAGCGCGTCGGGTCTGTGAATCAGAAGCATATCCAGATAATCCGTTCCTAAACGCTTCAGGATACCTTCTGTAGCAGAAATGATGTATTCCCGGGAATTGTCATAGCATTTTCCCGGTATAATCCCGCATTTAGACTGGAGAATCATTTTTTCCCGCATGCCGGGATTTTTCTTTAACACGTCTCCGAATATTTCCTCGCAGCTGCCACCGCCATAGATATCTGCATGGTCAAAATGGTTAATCCCCTTATCCAGCGCATGTTTTACAAGGCTTTCTGCTTCTCCGGCTGCCATGCCGCCCATACGCATACAGCCCACGGCAATTCTGGACACCTCAATTTCACTTTTCCCCAATTTCTGGTATTTCATTTTTAACCTCATTTCTGCGCATGTTTTTTGCGCATGACGAGTTTGTGTCAAGCACACGCGGACACAAATCTCGCAATTGAAAAATTTATTTTTATATATACTGATCCTTCTTCGATGCACGATTTACCAATGCAAAGGATACGATAAATAAAATCATCACAAAACCGGCAAAATACCAGCCACCCACCACGGATTCCATAGAGGCAATGAAGTCGTATGCCCCATGCAGAAGGGCGGGCATGAGGATGCAGAAAATCCGCATGATTTTGGATACCGCAGGGTAACCATAATTCCTGTATTTTCTCGCCAGACCATAAAAAATGCCCATAAAGACGCCGAAGCAGGCGTGTCCGGGAATGGCAGTCAATGCTCTCACAATCGCTGTGGAAAAGCCGTAGGAAAGAACATAGTTGATATTCTCCCACAGGGCAAAGCCCAACGAAACAAATACCGCATACACAATTCCATCATACTGGCAGTTAAATTCCTCATTATCCCAGGTTTTCCTTTTTAACAGGATATACTTGGAGCTTTCTTCGGAAAAAGCCACAATACCAAAATAAAGTATAATCTGATACAGGAGGGAATTGGGCTCCACAAAGCAGGACAATATCCATTCTCCTACCCTTTCTTCAATTAAAGCAAGCAGTGTGGCAATAATTCCCGCCGTCACTAACTGACGCAGCAGGTATCCGCTTTCTTTCTCGATTCTGTCAGACTTGTATACCTTAATCATAAGAAAAATCGCCGGAATGATGGCGGCCAGTATCAGCACCCAGTTGTACATCAGGATAGGTTCCACTAAAAAGTAAAACATGTGTCATTCTCCTTCGTCTATTCTTCGTCAATATCCTCCAGGTAGTTCTCTGCAGGGGACAGATACTTTCCGATGATCTGTTCCGTTGTTCCATCTTTTTGCATATCGACAAGCACTTCCGTCAGTTTTGTATGTAGGCCTCTCGCGTCATTCCGGTCAAAAGCAACACCCAGGTCAACGGATTGCAGAGGTTGTTCCAGAATGCGGAATTTTAAGCCGGTATCTGCAGTAAACTGATCCACAGAAGTATCATGGGCCGCCAGAGCATCTACATAGCCTTTACTCAAAAGAATGAAAATCAGGTCCCTTTTCTGTACGGAAATCACTTTCTTTTTATACATATAAATACGCATGTCTTTCCATAACCTGCAACTTTTGAGGTTCTACAGCAAGTATAACATATCTAACGAGGTGGGTATATATCCATTACGTAATCTCATGCCCTATTGCCGTTTCGTTCCGACTAAGGCAACGTAATTCGACACATTTCCCTTATCGTCTTTTTCATCTGTTCAATATCAAGAGGTTTCGATAAATGCGCGTTCATGCCGGCTGCAAAGCATTTCTCTGCGTCCTCTTTAAAGGCATTTGCAGTCATGGCGATAATGGGAATCTTTTTGGCATCCTCACGCTCCATATTCCGGATCGCTCTGGTTGCTTCCAGACCATCCATAACCG
>OGJJ01001608.1_pt1 | contig 16600 bp, 15 predicted proteins | sample 1572081 | NCBI WGS metagenome assembly OGJJ01 (sample SAMEA2582122, study PRJEB24529) | metagenome | biome: Human gut stool | place: China | collected 2011
AGATGCCGCTCTGGGCCGGGTAGAACATCCCGCCGGGCCGGAGGGTCTGCTTGCCCCGGGCCTGCACGCCGGTGCCGGTGGGGTCCTGCACGGCCACCCAGAGCCGGTCATGGCCGGCAGGGTTCAGCGCATCGGTGATATCCAGCGCAAAGGGCCAGTAGCCGCCCCGGTGGCCCCCCACCAGATGGCCGTTGACCTGCACGGCGCAGGCATAGTCCACGGCCCCGAAGTGGAGCAGCACCCGCCCGCCGGTGCCCGCCGGGGGCACAAAGCTCCGGTGGTAGTGGAGCCACGCCCCGGGCTGCAGGGTGCACCCCACGCCGGAGGCTTTCGTCTCCGGGGAGTAGGGCACCAGAATGTCGCCGTCCCACTTTGCGGGCAGCCCGGCAGAGCCGGTGATGGCGTACTGCCACAGGCCGTTCAGGTTCTCGTAACTGTCCCGCCGCAGGGCCGGGCGGGGGTATTCGGGCAGAGGATGATGCTGCATACTGTCACCGCCTTTTCTGCTCCCATTGTAGCACAGGCCAACCGCCTTGTATAGGCGCAAAAAGCCCCCGCCGCCGGGGTTCCGGGGCAGGGGCTTTGATGCAGCGCTTATGCCAGTTTTGCTTCCAGCCGGGTGCGGATGGCCTGGATGAATTCCTCGCTGTTCACCTGAGTGGGGGTAATCCCCTCTGCCAGGCCGCAGAGGTCTTTGGTCATAATGCCGTCATTGAGGGTCTGCAGGCTGGCGGCCTCCAGCGCCTCTCCAAACCGGACCAGCGCGGGCAGGCTGTCCAGCTCGCCGCGCTTTTTCAGGGCACCGCTCCAGGCAAAAATGGTGGCCATGGGGTTGGTGGAGGTGGCCTCGCCCTTGAGGTACTTGTAGTAGTGGCGGGTCACGGTGCCGTGGGCGGCCTCGTACTCATAGTTGCCGTCCGGGCTGACCAGAACGCTGGTCATCATGGCCAGCGAGCCAAAGGCGGTGGAGACCATATCACTCATCACGTCGCCGTCGTAGTTCTTGCAGGCCCAGACAAAGCCGCCCTCGCTGCGGATGACACGGGCCACGATGTCATCGATCAGGCTGTAGAAATAGGTGATGCCTGCGGCCTCGAACTTTTCCCGGTACTCGGCATCGTACACCTCCTGGAAGATGTCCTTGAAGGTGTGGTCATACTTCTTGGAAATGGTGTCCTTGGCACCGAACCAGAGATCCTGTTTGCTTTCCAGCGCGTAGTTGAAGCAGCTGCGGGCAAAGCTGTAAATGGAGGTGTCCTTGTTGTACTGGCCCTGCAGGACACCGGCACACTCGAAGTTGTAGACCGTGGCGGCCTGCCGGGAGCCGTCGTCGCCGGTGTAGATCAGCTCCGCCCTGCCGGGGCCGGGGATGCGGAACTCGGTGCACTTGTACACGTCGCCGTAGGCGTGGCGGGCAATGGTGATGGGCTTTGTCCAGTTCCTGACCACCGGTTTGATGCTGTCGATCATGATCGGCGCGCGGAACACGGTGCCGTCCAGCACGGCGCGGATGGTGCCGTTGGGGCTTTTCCACATCTGGTGCAGGTGGTATTCCTCCACGCGCTGGGCGTTGGGGGTGATGGTAGCGCACTTGACTGCCACGCCATACTTCTTGTTGGCAAGGGCGGCATCCATGGTCACCTGATCCTGGGTGGCATCCCGGTTGGGCAGGCCCAGATCGTAGTACTCGGTCTTCAGATCCACAAAGGGCAGGATGAGCTCCTCCTTGATGATCTTCCAGAGCACACGGGTCATCTCGTCGCCATCCATCTCCACCAGCGGCGTGGTCATCTTGATCTTTTCCATAACAGTTTCCCTTTCCTCTGTTTCAAAAAATACTGTGACCCCCGGCGGCACTGCCAGATGCTCTGCCGGGAGGTTCGGCTTTATCGATACGCGGCCGCCAGCTTTTCCAGCGCGGGCAGGCTGCGCTTTACCTTTTCGGTGTCGATGCAGTAGGCAAGGCGGACATAGCCCGTTACGCCAAAGGTATCGCTGGGCACCAGCAGCAGGTCAAATTCCCGGGCCCTGCGGCAGAAGGCGTTGGCATCCTCCTCCAGCGCCTTGGGGAAGAGATAGAAGGTGCCGCCGGGCCGCTCCACCTCAAAGCCCAGCGCTTTCAGCTTGTTGTAAAGCAGATCCATATTGGTCTCGTAGACGCTCAGGTCGCTGGTCACATCCAGGCAGCGGCTCACGGCGCGCTGGATGATGCTGGGCGGGCAGTTGTGGCCGGTAAAGCGGGAGATCTGGGCCATCATATCCACCAGCACCTCCTCCCCCTCACAGCCGGGGCGCACGGCCACATAGCCCAGGCGCTCGCCGGGCAGGCTCAGGCTCTTGGAGAAGGAGAAGCAGGTCAGGGTGTGGGGGTAGAACGCTGCCGGGTAGGGCACGGCCCTGCCGTCAAAGGCGATATCCCGGTAGGGCTCGTCGCTGACAAGGAAGATGTTGTGGCCGTAGGCCCTGCTCTTCTCCGTCAGGATCTCCGCCAGCCGGGTCAGGGTGTCGGCAGAGTAGACCACGCCAGTGGGGTTGTTGGGGGTGTTGATGAGGACGCAGGTGACCTTCTCGGTCAGCATCTGCTCAAAGGCCTCCAGATTGGGCTGGAAGGCCGGGGCCTGGGGCGGCACCACCCTGAGATGGGCACCGGTGCCCTCCACATAGGGGCCGTACTCCGGGAAGTAGGGGGCAAAGGTCAGCACCTCATCCCCGGGCCGGGTCACGGCGCGCACAGCGTGGGCAATGGCACCCGCCGCGCCCGTGGTGGGAAAGATATCCTTCTGCGCATAGGGCAGGCCGAAGGTCCTGTTCAGGTGGGCCGCCACGGCGGTGCGGAACTCCGGGTCGCCCTGGCTGGGGCAGTAGCCATGCAGGGCCACCGGGTCCTCCTGTGCCAGCAGCTCCTGCATGGCGGCGGTGAACCGCTCCGGGCAGGGCACGCTGGGGTTGCCCAGCGAGTAATCAAACACGTTCTCGTAACCGATCTGGGCCGCGCGCTGCTTGCCGTACATAAAAGTCTCGCGGATGACGCTCTTGTGGGCCAGCATCCCGCGGTAAGTTTCGTTCAGCATAAGTTCCTTCCCCTCTAAAACACAAATTTATTTTTCGTGGGCAGCAGACGCATAGCTCTGCTCTACTTTCACCACACAGCTGTATTTCGGGTCCTGCTCATGGACGAACTGGCACATGGCGGCCAGCATCTCGTCCTTGTTCCCGGTATAGCCCGCCGGGAACTCCAGATCGAACAGGACATTCGTATGGGTATCACCCGGCACGATGCGCAGGTCGTGGATCGAAAGGCAGGGGTCGAGCTGGCGGGCCTTTTCCATCAGGCGGGTGCGCAGCACGCCCACCGCCGCATCGGTGGTGACGATGGGGTCATAGTGGATGGTCACCTGCAGGCCGTCCCGCTTTATAAAATCGTTCTCGATGTTGTCGATGACATCGTGGGCCTTGAGCGGGTCGGTCTCTGCCGGAAACTCGATGTGGAGGGATGCGAACTGATGCCCCGGGCCGTAATCGTGCACCATGAGGTCGTGCATCCCCAGCACGCCGGGGTAGCCCATGACCGTCTGCTCAATGTGCTCCACCAGCTCCGGGCTGGGGCTCTCGCCCAGCAGGGGGCTCAGGGTGTCCATGACCAGCCCCCAGCCCGACCAGAGGATGAAGGCTGCCACGGCCACGCCCATGATGCCGTCCAGCCGCGCCCAGCCCGTCAGGCTGCAGACCACGGTGGAGATCAGCACCGCGCCGGTGGTCAGCACGTCATTGCGGCTGTCGGCGGCGGTGGCCATCAGGGTCTCGGAGCCGATGGTGCGGCCGATGGTGCGGTTGAAGCCGCTCATCCAGAGCTTGACGAGGATGGATGCGGCCAGCACGCCCACGCTCAGCCAGCTGAACGCCACGGGGGTGGGGTGGAACGCCTTGACCACAGATTCCTTGAGCAGGGAAAAGCCGATGCCCAGGATGGTCACACTGACCACCAGACCGGCCAGATATTCATAGCGGGCGTGGCCGTAGGGATGCTCGGCATCCGGGGCCTTGGCGGCCAGCCGGAAACCGATGAGGCTGACCACGTTGGACGAAGCGTCCGAGAGGTTGTTCAAAGCATCCGCCATGATGGCGATGGAGCCGAACAGGGTGCCTGCCAGCAGCTTGCCCAGGCAGAGCAGCAGGTTGCAGGCCATGCCCACACCGCTGGCAAGGTTGCCGTAGGCCGTGCGGGTGGCGGGGTCCTGGGGATCATTGGGATGCCGGATGAACCGGCGGATCAGGAATTGCGTCATATCTATCTTTCATCTCCAGAAGTGCGTTCAAAAAATACGACTTAGATATAGTATAGCACCCAGCTTTACCGTTGTGAAGCGTTCACCCATGAAACTGCGGCTTGTCAGGCGGCAGTTTTGTGAATTTGCTTCTTGTTGCAATCAAAAAAGAGCTGCCGCGCGCCTCTTTGCCAACACTCTGGTTGGCAGAGAGCGCCGCAGCAGCCCCTTTTACGGTTCCTTCAGGGGAACTCAGACATTCTTGGCAGAGGGCTTGCTCAGATCCACGCCGCGGATGATCTTGCGCACGGGCAGGATGCTCTTGGCGTTCATGGACAGCTCGTCCACACCCATCCGCAGGAAGGTCTCGGTGAGAGCGGTATCCGCGCCCAGCTCACCGCAGATGCCCACCCAGATGCCGTGGCGGTGGCCCGCCTCAATGGTCATCCGGATGGCCTTCAGCACAGCGGGGTGGTGGGGATCAAAGAAGGGCTCCAGCTTGGCGTTCTGGCGGTCCAGCGCGCAGGTGTACTGGGTCAGGTCGTTGGTGCCGATGGAGAAGAAATCGCACTCCTGGGCCAGATCGTCCGCCACCAGAACTGCGGCGGGGGTCTCGATCATGGTGCCCACCTCGATCTTGTCGCTGAACTTCTTGCCCTCGGCGGTCAGCTCTGCCTTGCACTCCTCCAGCACGGCCTTGGCATCCTGCAGCTCCCGCAGGCTGGTGATCATGGGGAACATAATGCTCATGTTGCCGTAGGCAGAAGCGCGCAGCAGGGCCCGCAGCTGGGTCTTGAAGAAATCCCTGCGGGTCAGGCAGATGCGGATGGCGCGGTAGCCCAGCGCGGGGTTTGCCTCGTGGTCCAGCTTCATGTAGTCCACGGTCTTGTCCGCGCCGATATCACAGGTGCGCACGACCACCTTTTTGGGGGCCAGGCTCTCCAACACCTGCTTGTAGGCCTCGAACTGGTATTCCTCGGTGGGGTAATCCGTGCAGTTCAGGTAGACGAATTCGGTGCGGAACAGGCCCACGCCGCCCGCGTCGTTCTGCTGGACCGCGCCCACATCGCTCATGCCGCCGATGTTGGCAAAGACCTGCACGGTCTTGCCGTCCAGCGTGGTGTTGGGCTTGCCCTTGAGCTCGGCCAGCAGGGCCAGCTTCTTCTGGTCCTCCTGCTGGCGCTTTTTCAGGCTCTCCAGCAGATCGGGGGTGGGGTCCACATACACGCAGGCGTTGTAGCCGTCCACCACAGCCATCTTGCCGTCCCAATCTTCCTGGATCTCCTTGCACTGGATCAGGGCGGGGATGTTCATGCTGCGGGCCAGAATGGCGGTGTGGCTGTTGGAGCTGCCCTCCCGGGTGATGAAGCCCAGCAGCAGGCTCTTGTCCATCCGCACCGTCTCCGAGGGTGCCAGATCTTCTGCCACCAGGATGCTGGGCTCCGTGCCCTGCAGGGTGGCATTGTCCACGCCCTGCAGGATGTCCAGCATGGCCTGTGCAATGTCGATGACATCGGCGCTGCGGGCCTGTAAATAGGGGTCGTCCATGGCGGCAAACACGGCGGCCTGGTTGTCGCCCGCTTTCTTGACGGCATACTCCGCACACATGTGCTGGCCGTTGATGATCTCCTTGATGGCATCCACAAAGTCATCGTCATCCAGCATCATGGCATGGATGTTGAACACCTCGGCAATGTCCTCGCCTGCCTCGGCCAGTGCCTTTTCATACAGGGCAGTCTGCTGATCAATGGCTTTGGCCCGGGCCTCTTCAAAGCGGGCTTCCTCTGCCGCCGTGTCCGCGACCTGGGCGGTGGAGATCACGGTATCTTTTTTCTTGTAGATCTTCAGTTTGCCGATGGCAATGCCGTTCAGAATGCTTTTACCGGTTCCTACCTGCATCGTTCTCTCTCCTTTGTTGAGAATTTAGTGCGAAAAAGCCCCCGCAGGGTCTCCCGCAAGGGCTTTTGTCCGCAGATTCAAAGATCAGACGTTCTCGGTCAGGAACTTCTGAATGGCCTCGGCAGCGGCGGCCTCATCGTCGCCCTCCACCTTCACGGTCACGGTGTCGCCCTGCTTGACACCCATGCCCATCAGAGCCATCAGTTTGCGCAGGTCGCAGCTCTTGCCGTCCTTTTCCAGGGTAGCGGTGCTGGCAAAGCCCTTGGCCACCTTCACGAGCAGACCGGCCGGACGAGCGTGGATGCCGCATGCATCCTTAACAGTATACTGGAATTCCTTCATGATCATTTTCTCCTTACTTCATCCCGTTTCAGATCCGGACGGTCCTGCCACTCCGGACGCAGCCGATTTTGCTGCGGGATGCTACTATTATTATAAACCCGCTTCGTTATTTTTTCATCATTTCATATTGCTGATTTTTGGCCAAAAATTTTGGTGCTATTGAACAGAAGTTTTGCTATCATTTTTCCACCGGATTCATTCGACAGGATACCCCTCGGCATCCAGGGGCAGGTCGGTGTACTGCGCCTCCTCGGGCACCACGGAGTCCGGCTCCCCGCTGGTCTGCTGGCTCTGCCCGGCCGCGCCCAGCTCCTCATCATGGCGCTCTCCCCAGTCGCCGCTGTAATCCTCACCGGACACCTGCTGGGCATCCTGCTGCTCGGCCTGCGCCATTGCGGTCTGGGCATCCTTCAGGCCGATCACCGTGCCCGACGGCTTTTCCAGCAGGTAGGCCCCCACGGCCTTTTTGCGGTAGACCAGCAGCACGCCATAGCGGCTGGTCTCTCCGCTGCTGGCCGCCGGGATCAGGGCGGTCCACTTTTCCACGGTTTTCCCTTTGTAGCGGGTAAGATCCATTCCGCTTTGCTGCACCACCCCGTTGAAGGCCGAAAAGCTGTCGTCCCACTTGCGGGGGATCTTGACCTTATCCGCCGTGATGGACGTGCCGTCCACATCCAGCCCATAGCCCGTGAACCAGGTCTGGATGTCCTGTGCGCTCTCGATCCGGTTCACCCCGGCCGCTGCCGCCACCGTGCGGGTGCTGATGTACCGCCCCAGAAAGGCGCTGAAGATCACCAGCGCACAGCAGAGCGCACCGGCCCCCACCTTTTTCAAGCTCGTCTTGTTCAGCGTTACCACAAACATGCCGTTCCCTCCCACCCGTTTTGTTCTGAAAAGAATATATGGGGCGGGCAGAGGAATTATAACCGCGCTGCGGCAGATCCACTTTCCTGCGCAGGAGTCATTTGAAAAAGTTGTTTCTTCTGTTAAAAAGTCGCTTAAAAAAGTTGCAGTCCTCACAAAGAAGTCCCTTGAAAAAGTTATCTTTATCTTTTATAATAGATGCAGCATCATTTATTTTCGGGAGAGTGAAACGGTATGTTAAGGCGAAAGATCACAGACCAGCTGCTTGCATGGAAAAACACGCCCGGCCGGAAGCCGCTTATCATCAAGGGCTGCCGTCAGTGCGGCAAGACCTTTTCTGTATTGGAATTTGCCAGAAAGAATTACAAACACACAGTGTACCTCAACTTCTTCGAGAATCCGGATTATGCTTCTGTCTTTTCCGGTTCTCTGGAGATCGACAACATCGTGATGATGCTCTCTGCCCTTCTTGGCAAGGATGCCGTTTTTGAGCCGGGCCAGACGATCCTGATCCTGGACGAGATCCAGGATTGCCCGGAAGCCCGGACGGCCCTGAAATTTTTCCGCATCGACGGCCGCTATGACGTGATCGGCACCGGCTCCCTGTTGGGCGTAAAGGGCTACGGCAAAGAACCAAGATCCGTTCCTGTCGGATCGGAGACGATTCTTGAAATGTACCCACTGGATTTTGAAGAATTCTTATGGGCCAATGATATCACCGAACCTGTCATTGCGCTACTGCAAAGGTCTCTGGACTCCGGTTCCCCTGTGCCGGAAGCGCTGCACAACCGGATGCGGCAGCTTTTGCTCCAATATACCGTTGTGGGAGGAATGCCGGATGCTGTCCAGACCTTTGTGACCAGCAGGCAGATGGATGAGGTCCTGCGTATCCAGCGGGACATCGTTCGTTCCTATGAGGACGACATGGTAAAGTACGCGGAGAAAAAGGATAAGTCCCGCATCAAGGAGTGTTTCCAGTCCATTCCCCGCCAGCTTGCCAAGGAAAACAAGAAATTCCAGTATTCCGTTGTAAAAAAAGGCTCCACCTCCGCAAAATATGCCGGAAGCCTGCAATGGATCGAGGATGCCGGCATCATCACACGGTGCCACAATCTGTCCATTACCGAGCTGCCTCTGGATGGGAACGCGGAAGAGGATACCTTTAAGGTCTATATGTGCGACACCGGCCTGTTCGTCAGCATGCTGGAGGACGGAACGCAGTTTGACATCCTGCAAGGCGACCTCTATGGCTACAAAGGTGCTATCTTTGAAAACCTGATCGCCGATATCTTCACCAAGATGGGGCGCAAGCTCTACTATTTCCACAAGGATTCCGGCCTCGAGGTGGATTTTGTGATCCGTTATCAGGGAGAATGCACCCTTGTAGAGGTAAAGGCCCGCTCCGGAAATGTCAAAAGCACAAAGACGATCCTCAACCACCCTGAAAAATATCATGTATCCCATGCGATCAAGCTCGGAGACTATAATATCGGGAAAAATGGGCCGCTCCTGACCCTTCCCCTCTATATGGCCTTTCTGCTGCGCAGCTGCTGACCTGTACAGCACCAAAAGAGCCCCCGCCGGAATAGACCGGCGGGGGCTCTTTCTCATAGCGGTAAGTTCAGGATCACTCGATCAGGCCGTTCAGCAGGGCCAGGCACTTGCGGCTGTGCAGCTTGCGGATGGCCTTGGCCTCGATCTGGCGGACACGCTCACGGGTGACACCGAAGTCGCGGCCCACCTCCTCCAGCGTGCGGGGGCGGCCATCGTCCAGACCAAAGCGCAGGCGGATGACCTTTTCCTCACGGGGGGTCAGGCTCTTGAGGGCCTGATTGATCTGCTGGGCCACCATGGCACGGTCTGCTGCCTTGCCGGGGGCCTCGGCGTTCTCGTCGGCCACGAAATCGCCCAGGGAGGAATCTTCTTCCTCGCCCACGGGGCTTTCCAGGCTGGCGGGCTCCTGCGCCATGCGCTGGATCTCCCGCACGCGCTCCACGCTCATATCCATGGCCTTTGCCAGCTCCTCGGGGGTGGGCTCGTGGCCGTTCTGGTAGACCAGCTGGTTGGTGGCCTGACGCATCCGGTTGATGGTCTCGACCATGTGCACCGGGATGCGGATGGTGCGGGCCTGATCCGCAATGGCGCGGGTGATGGCCTGACGGATCCACCAGGTGGCGTAGGTGGAGAAGCGGAAGCCGCGGTCACAGTCAAACTTCTCGGCGGCCTTGATCAGGCCGATGTTGCCCTCCTGGATCAGATCCAGGAACGCCAGGTTGTGGCCGACATGCTTCTTGGCGATGGAGACCACCAGACGCAGGTTGGCCTCGCTCAGGCTGCGGCGGGCGTTCAGGCCGTCGCGGCGGATCTTGAGCAGCTCCTGGCGGCGCTCCTCCGTCAGAGGGCCGTTCTCCACGGCCTCCATGGCCTCCTCTTCGGCAGCCTTTTCCTCGTCATCCTCGCTGGACTTGGTGTTGCCTTCCTCGTCCAGATCCTCGGTATAGCTCCGGCTGTTCTCATCCTCCTCGAACGAGAAGCGGGCGCTGTTCTTTTTGATGTACTCAGGCGCGCCGTACTTCTGGCGGTCGGCCTGAAGGATGTGGGCAGCCTCGGCACCGGCGTGGATGCGCTTGCTCAGGTCCACTTCCTGCTCCGCGCTCAGCAGCGGGATCTGGCCGATCTGCTTGAGGTAGTTCTTCACAGGGTCATCCAGCAGCTCATCCATGGCAGCCTTCAGGTCTGCGGGGTTCTCCTCTGCCGGGTCGTCCTCATTTTCATCGCCCAGGCCCAGCTCATCGCTGTTTGCCTCGGCACTTTCCACCTCTGCCATGATGCCTTCCACATCCAGGCTGGTGTCACCGTCGGCCTCGTCATCCAGAATTTTGATGCCGCGCTCCTCCAGAAGCGTGTAAAGCGTTTCCACATCCATCCGGCACTGGGAAGCCAGTGTCTTGGCCTCGCCCGCCGTCAGGGTGCCTTCGCCCTTCGTCAACAGTTCCTTCAAAGTCATGCCCATTTCGCTCTCTCCTTTTCACCGCGGCGCTGGCTGCGCCGTAAGTGATATCGTATCATAAGTTTTGCCGCTGCGGGATGGTTCAAATCACCAGGCCGCCGTTCACACCGAACACCTGCCCGGTGATGTAACCGGCGCTTTCGCCTGCCAGGAACACCAGCAGCTGCGCCACCTCGTCCGCGCTGCCCAGGCGGCCCACGGGGGTCTCCTCGGCCAGCGCAGCCTTATCCTCTGCCGTAAAGGCAGCCATCATATCGGTGTCGATGACACCCGGAGCCACGCAGTTCACGGTGATGCCGCTGGGCCCCTCCTCTTTGGCAAGGGCCTTGGTCAGGCCGATCAGGCCCGCCTTGGCAGCGGAGTAATGCACCTCGCAGCTGCCGCCGGTCTGGCCCCACATGCTGCTCACGGTCAGGATGCGGCCCGCCTTGCGGCGGATCATGCCCGGCAGGGCCAGCTGGCACAGGTGGAACGCGCCGCTCAGGTTCACGTCCAGCATGTGCTGCCACTCCTCCGGGGTGATATCGGTGAACAGCTTCTGCTGGGCAATGCCCGCGTTGCTCACCAGCACATCCACATGGCCCACGGCCTGCTCCACGGTGTGGAACGCCACCTCACAGCTGGCGCGGGAGGCCACGTCGCACTGGACCGCCAGCAGGCCCGGCAGCGCCTTTTCCAGCGCCGCCGCCGCCTCGGCGTGGGTGTGGTAGAGCACCGCCACCCGGTAGCCCGCCTGCCAGAAGGCGCGGGCCGCCGCGGCTCCAATGCCCCGGTCGCCGCCCGAGATCAGCACGCAGCGCCCGTTGGCCGCAGGGACTGCCGGTTCCGGTACAGCCTCCACCGGCGGTTCCGCTTCCGCGGCCGGTTCCGGCGCAGCTTCCTGCACCGGCTCCTGTTCCGGCGCAGGGGCCCGGGATGCCTCGTCCGCATCGCTCAGGTCAAAGGTCAATTCAAATTCATCATCGTACAAGAGTCAGCCCTCCTGCCGTTTGTTCTCTGCCTGCAAAAAATCCCGCAGGCAGGAAGGTCCTGCCCTCCACCGCACCCATGGGCTGCGCTCTGCTCCTCTTTCTGGTCAAGGCCGGTCCTGCGGCGAGCCCGCTGGTCTGTGCGAGTGGTTTCGACAAGTTACCATTAAATAATATAACACAATTCGACGAAAAAAGAAAGTGGGAACCGCCGTCTTTTCACGCAGTTCCCACTTTTTTTCACGTTCTCAGGGGGTCACGGGCGGTTTCCAGCGGGGCTTTGCGGCCCGCTGCTCCCGCAGCCGGAGGAAAAACGCCTGCAGCAGCGCCTGCGCCTCCTCCGCCCGCAGACCGCGTTCCACCACCGGATGGTGATTGAAGGGCAGGGCGAACAGGTCGGTCACGCTGCCGCAGCACCCGGCCTTGGTATCCGCCGCGCCGTACACCACCCGCCTGATCCGGCTGTTGATGATGCCGCCGCTGCACATGGGGCAGGGCTCCAGCGTAACGAACAGCTCACACTGCCACAGCCGCCAGCCGCCCAGCTTTTTGCAGGCCGCGTCGATGGCCAGCAGCTCAGCGTGGTGGAGAGCGTTTTTCTCTGTCTCGCGGGTGTTGTGGGCGGCAGAGATGATCTCTCCGCCCTTCGCCACTACCGCGCCCACCGGCACTTCGCCCAGCGCAGCGGCTTTCCGGGCCTCTTCCAGCGCCGCGCCCATCAGCTCAAAATCGGTCATCCCATTCCCCTTTCTGCCAGCCGTGCGGCAAACACGAGGCAGTTATTTATAATATGTAACGCGCTGCCGGGCCATACGCTCTTCGCTTTCCGGGCCGCCCAGCCGAAGATGAGCCCCATGCCCAGCGCATAGGCCCGGGTCGTCCAGCTACCGTGCAGAGCCGCAAAAATCACCGCCTGCACTACCACAGCCCCCGCGCCGCCCAGCGGCTGCAAAAGATAGAGCGCCCCGCCCCGAAAGGCAAGCTCTTCCGCCAGAGGGGTCACAAGGCAGATGCGCAGCGCAGCCCACGCGAGGGCCGCGCCCTCGGGCAGAGCCGTCTTTTCCGCCGGGAGCAGCAGCTGTGCTCCCGCCGCCAGCAGCGCCCAGAGCACTGCCGCCTCGGCCAGGACCCGGCACTGAGCCGGAAAAGACGGCTTTTCCGTTTCCCTTATCAGTCTTTTCACGGCGCACCCTCCTGTCGGCGGACATTGTACCATACTGCCGCCCCGTTTTGCAAGCAGTTCTTCGTTCATTCGAAGAAATTTCACTCAAAAGATTGACATTCCGCCCGGCGTTCTGGTATACTTTGTACGACTTTTTTATAGATTTGTCGTTTTACCAAAGACACACGATGAACGCACCCATGGAGGTACGAACTATATGATACGCATTCTTACCGATTCCGCATCCGACATCCTGCCCGCCGAGGCCGTACAGCTGGGTGTGGACGTCATCCCCCTCAACGTCACCCTCGAGGACGGCACCGTCATCCGGGACGGCGTGGACCTGACTCCCAGCGAGTACTACGAGCACATGGCCAGCTGCAAAAAGCTGCCCACCACCAGCCAGCCCAGCCCTGAGCTGTTCGAAAAGTTCTACGCCGAGGCTGCTGCCGCCGGAGACGAGGTCGTGGGCATCTTCCTGTCCCATGAGCTGTCCGGCACCTATCAGTGTGCGAAGCTGGCCGCAGACCTGGCCAACGTGGACAACGTCCTCTTCGTGGACAGCACCAATGTCTGCCTCGGCGAGGGTCTGCTGGTGCGTCTGGCCGCACACCTGCGGGATGAAGGCAAGTCTGCCGTCCAGATCGCCGCCACCCTCGAGCACGCCAAGGAGCACCTGCACCTCGTTGCCGCCATCGACGACCTGAAGTATCTGCGCAAGGGCGGCCGTCTGCCCGCCGCCGTCGCCGTGGCCGGCGGGATGCTGGGCATCAAGCCCCTCATCACCATCAAGGAGGGCAAAGTCGCCATGGCCGGCAAGGCCCGGGGTCTGCCCGGCGCATACGTCGCCCTCTTCAAGAAGATAGAGGAGCTGGGCGGCGTCAATCCCCGTTTCCCCTCTCTGGCCGGTTACACCATCAGCACCCGCGAGGTGAACCCCATCCAGACCTATCTGGTGGACAATCTCGGCCTTCCCGAGCCGCTGGTGCGCCAGATCGGCTGCGTCATCGGCACCCACGCCGGTCCCGGTGCGTTTGGTCTGGCCTTCTTCGATAACGGGCTGGTCATCGACTAAGAGTATATAGGAAGAGGCTGCTGTGCATCTGCACGGCAGCCTCTTTTCGTTTTTCCTTACAGCATATCCGTGATGAGCTTGCCCAGCAAAAGCACCAGCACCACGAGCATCATGGGGCGGATGAACTTTGCGCCCTTTCTCAGGGCGAAGTGGGAGCCGATGATGTTGCCGACGATGTTGCTGATGGCGCAGGGGATGCCCACCGGAAAGACCACCAGCCCGCTGCTCAGATAGGTGAAGAGGCTGGCGTAGTTGCTGGCGAGGTTGAGCACCTTGGCGTTGCCGTTGGCGGTGCGCAGGTCAAAGCCCATCAGGCTGGTGAAAGCGATGATGGCAAAGGTCCCGGTGCCTGGCCCCACCATGCCGTCGTACAGACCGATGCCGAGGCCGATGCCTAGGGCCAGCAGGGCCTTTTTCAAATTCAGGGTGCCGTCGTCCCGGTTCTCGTCCGGGAGATTGCGACGCCACAGGATGACGACTGCCGCGATGGGCAGGATGATGAACATCATCATCTGCAGCACCTCATCGCTGAGCATCAGGACGATGTGTGCGCCTAAGGCACTGCCCGCAAAGCTGCCGATGGCGGCGAGGATGCCCACCTTGATGTTCATCGCGCCGTTCTTGAAGAAGCTGGCCGTGGCAAACGTCGTGCCGCAGGCGGCGCTGAATTTGTTGGTGGCGTAAGTATAGTGAGGCGGCAGGCCCGCGAAGAGATAGGCCGGCAGACTGATGAGTCCGCCGCCTCCCGCTGCCGAATCGACAAAGCCCGCAAAGCCGGTCATGAACACCAGAAATGCCATCATCGGCAGGCTGATTTGAATACCCATTGTTATGATTCCCCTTAATATTCCTATTTTTTCCACGATTTTACTTGTACAGCTCACCCTCGCAGGCCAAAATCTGGTCGAGTATCATCCGGGACACCCGGGCGCCGTAGACCATGGAGGGATGGTCATTGTACTCGATGATGTCGTGGAAGTCCTTGTTCATCAGGACGATGACATACTCGCCGTAGGGGGTGTGGACGATGCCGCCGTCGTTGCGGCAGGCGTTCATGCTGCCGCTCTTGCTGGCCACCCAGATGAGTTCCGGCTCGCCGGTCTCCTCGCAGTCGAGATAGAACTGCGGAAAGTCGTGGGTCAGCATGGTATTGTAATGCTGCTGACGGAAGATGGCCAGCATCTCAGCGCTGGCCTCAGCGCTGACGAGCGTTCCCTTTGCCACCTGCGCAAACAGCGAGGCGTAGTCCCGGGGCGTCGTGGTGCCGAGGTCGTTGTAAATATCAAAGTGGAGCGGGTTGTGCAGGACGGTGTGGGCAAAGCCCATCTCCCGGATGCAGGCGTTGATGGTGTCCAGCCCCAGATAGTCGATGACCATGTTGGTGGCGATGTTGTCGGAGCAGATGATCATCATGGTGGCGGCATCTTTAACTTTCAGACTTGCGCCCACGCCCAGCGCCCGGAGCATACCGGAACCGTCCACAAAGTGCTCGGGCTTGTAGGTGATTTTTTCCTCGAGGCCGGCTTTGCCCCGGCTGGCCTGCAGATACAGAGCTGCGAGGATATATGCCTTGATAGTGGAAGCCGTCTCAAATTCCTCGTCAGCGCCGATTTCGACCGTGTGGCCGTGCAAATCGTCCACAAAGACGCTCATCTTGCCCTGATAGGAATACAGCTCGGCGGCAATACGCTTTTCCAGCGTCATGTTTTTATCCATTTTGGAATCTCCCTGTCGTTTTATACACTATTTAGAGGTTTTCTTCGAAGAACCGCCGGGCGTTGCGGTAGAAAATGGCCTCTACCTCGTCCTCGGTGAAGCCCTCGCGGCAGAGTGCGTCGGCCAGCAGCGGGAGCTTGGAACAGTCGTCCATTTCCAGCTTGCCGCCGATGCCGTCGAAGTCACTGCCCAGACCGATGATCTCAATACCGCCCACCTGCTTGAAGTGGGCCGCGTGCTTTGCCATCAGGGCCGTGGTGCTGCGGCAGAGCTTTTCTTCGGGCTGGTTGTCGAGGAAGCCGCTGCAGTAGTTCAGACCCACGAGGCCGCCCTTGTTGGCGAGGGCGCGGATCATCTCGTCGGTGAGGTTGCGGCAGTGGGGCGCGAGGGCGCGGCAGTTGGAGTGGCTGGCCGCAAAGGGGCGGGTGGAGTGCTCCACAATGTCCCAGAAGCCCTTGTCGGACAGGTGGCTCACGTCTGCGATGATGTGCAGACGCTCCATCTCAGCCAGGAACTCGAAGCCCTTCTCCTTCAAGCCCGTCTCAGTATTGGGGGCGCAGGGCCAGATGTTGTGGCCCCCGCCGGGGACGACGTTGGGGCTGGCAAGCTCGTTCTCGTGGTTCCAGGTCAGGGTCATCATGCGGACGCCCAGCTCGTACATCCGGCGCAGCACGCCGATGCTGCCCTTGCAGCAGCCGCCCTCCTCAATGGTGAGCATTCCGCTGATCTTGCCCTCGGCGGCGTTCTTGCGGATGTCAGAGGGTTGATACACCGGAGCAATATCCTCCGGGTATTTTTCCATGATGCGTTTGAAGACGTCGATTTCTTCCAGCGCCGTCACCAGCGGGTCGGCACCGGGGGTCTTGTCGCCCAGATTGACAAAGGCGGCGAAGCACTGCAGCATATAGTCGCCCTTTTTCAGTTTCTGCAAGTCGATGTGCAGATCATTCTGCGCAAAGCTCTTGGGCGTACCCGCCTTTTCGGCGTAGCGCAGCTCACTCAGGGTGTCACAATGTAGATCAAAGACTTTCATTTTTGGTTCTCCTTTGATAGAGGGAAGATGCTTCTTCCATCGGGTCGAGGTTTCTTTTAAGTAAAATCACGCGCCTGTGGCGCGGATTTGGTTTTCTTTTTCGGTCAAATGGCTTTGCGCTCCGCGCGGGCCAGAGACAGAGCTGTTTTTTTCTTTAAGCTGGTTCTCGCGCTGGTGGCGCGGGGCTGGTTTTTTCTTTTGGTCAAGTGGCTTGCGCTCCGCGCGGGCCAGAGGTAGGGAGGGGTGTTTCGAATCCCCCCTCCCTA